>Ga0209138_1001389_pt1 | contig 20896 bp, 12 predicted proteins | sample SaaInl3SG_22_DNA_FD_184645 | JGI IMG/M metagenome (GOLD analysis project Ga0209138, IMG submission 184645) | Marine microbial communities from expanding oxygen minimum zones in the Saanich Inlet - ESP_153SG_22_DNA (SPAdes) (version 2) | ecosystem: Environmental > Aquatic > Marine > Intertidal...
CACGAAGTCGCCTGTGGCGCCGACGGTGTAGTTCTCCGGCAAGGTGATGCGGACGTCGAAGGTGCCGTACTCGGAGTAGAATTCGCCCTGGTTGAGGTAGGGCATCGGGTGCCAGCCGTCGGCGTCGAAGACCGCGGGTTTGGGGTACCACTGCGTGATTTGGTACGATTCGTCCAAGTGGCCCAAACGGGAAATCTTCCCGCTCGGCAATTCCACCCGAAATGGGGTGCTCAGCTCCACCGACTGTCCCGGTCCAAGGGGGGCCGGGAGCGACACTTTGGCGATGTCGATGTGCTCGGGGTGATAGCTCCACTCCAAGGCCTGTCCGTTCGAGGTGAAGGCGAGCGAGTCGATGCCGCCGAGGTCACGACTCAACGCGTAGAACATGAACATCTCGCCGTCGCGGAACTGCTGCTTCGCCAGCGCCGTCTTGCCGTTGCGGTAGGCGTTGGGCCACAGATGCATCCACACGAAATCGAGCGTCTCCGGGCTGTTGTTGCGGTACGTGATGTGGATGTCCCCGTGCAATTCGTGTCGCACGTCGTCGAGGGTGACGCGGATGTCGGAATCCACCTGTTGTTGCCACGTTTGGGCAAAGGCCGTGTGCGTCATGCTCACCACCATCGCAGCGATGGCGAACGAGCGGATTTTGAAGGTTGGCAAAAAGTGCATGTTGGGGTTCAAATTAAGGTGCAACCTGAACGGGGAGCGAAGTTGCTACGAATCCGGTGTCTGTGGCCATCCACAACTTGGAATCTGTGAATCTTTCCGACCACAAGGGTCCGAGGGCCATGGCCAAATCCTCGCTCACTGCGATGGGCGTGAATTTTGGTACGGCAAGCGTCACCCGTGCGTGCTGGCCACGGTAACCGTCGGTCTCGGGAAAGGAAAGGATGTCCCACATCACCACTTCACCGGGGGTGTGTTCCACCTGGACGCGTGTGCGCTTTGCGCGATGGTAAGCCGTTCTTTGGGTCAGACCTTGGGCACTGTGCATGCACCGCCATTCTGTCAAAGAGTCCTCCGAGGCCACCAAATCGAAAGCCACAATTGGGGCTTGGATGCGTCCGTCATCGATGTGCCATTCCCCCATGGTCGCTGCGACATCGGCATTGTGCAACGAAAGCAGCGCACCTTCTTCCAAGGGGAATCGCACCACCTCTTCCCAATCGGCGTGCTGGGCAAAGTCTGAGGCGATGGAGGCCACCGAAAACCCCGCATAGGCCAGGCACATCAACCACACAACGCCAAAACCTGCAAAGACGCTGAGGCGGGCGTTTTTGGTGGACGGCTTGGGGTGATAGCCTGCAAGTCGAACCCCCAGCCAAACCAGCACGGTCAATGGAACAAGGAGCAATCCCATCGCGGAGATCAGGGAAAGCGTTGGCGAAACCGATTCAGGAAACAGCAGGTTCAACCACGTTGAAACAGGGAGGCCATTGGGTGCAATGTTTTGGCCATCTACCCAAACCGACCAGCTTCCTGTGGCCACCGCAAAGAGGGCAACCATGAGGCCCAAGAGGAGCAAGCTGCCGTGCACCACGACCACCCAACCCAGCACCTTGGCCAACACTTCGAGCAGCCGCTTCAAAACCCGGCCCAACGCATCCAACAGCTTGCGAATGGAACGGTCCAAACGGCGAGATTGAACCATGTTTTCCACACGACCCAACTCGACTTGAACGCTGTTCTTGATGTTGCCCAATGTGACTGGTCGACCGCGCATTTGGACGCGGTCACTTGCCGAGCGTGCTGCCGGTGTAACGAGCCACATCAAGAGGTAAGCTGGCACGCCAAACCCGGCGAAAAACGCCAAGACGAAAAGCAGCCTCACAATCACCGGGTCCAGGGAAAAGCGGTGGGCCAACCCTGCGGCCACTCCGCCAAGGAAGCCCTCTTCCGTGTCCCGGAACAAGCGCTTTTTGGATTCGGGGTGATCGGTGCGGGCGTCCTCGGCTTCGCCTTCTTCCCCAAACGCACTCGGGTCGCCCATTTGATCGCACACCTGAATCACTTCCTCCAGGGTGAGTGCTCGGTGAGCTTCGCCCAAGATGGCCTGAAAGAGCTCGGCCATGCGGTGTTCTACTTCGAGAAGAATTTCCTCGTCCCCGTCCGTGCCCGCCAACACTTTGGCCACGGCGTCGAGATACGCCTTCAAACGGTCGTACGCGGGGCGCTCCACATGAAACAGGGTGCGGCCCAACGACAACGTCAACGATTCATTCATGATTGCAAGGAGTTTACAGAGGCCACGAATTGGGCCCAGATGGTTTCGAGTTCAGCGAGCATGTTTTCGCCTTGTGGGGTCATGCTGTAGTATTTGCGCGGAGGGCCGGAAGCACTCTCCGCCCAGCGGTACGAGAGGTTGCCGGCCTTTTTCATTCGGGTGAGCAGCGGGTACAACGTGCCTTCCACCACAAGCAGGTCAACGTCTTGCAACGCACTCACGATGTCTGATGTGTACGCCTCGCCGTTGCTGAGGATCCTCAGGATGCAGAGCTCGAGGACCCCTTTTCGCATTTGGGCTTTGCTGGCCGATGTTTCTTTAGTCATGGTTTGGCAAAGATATATTCAAAGTCAGCTACTATGCAAAACAAAGTACCTAAAATGCATTTGGGGATTGACCAAATCTCAGCGTCCCTCCAATGGTCGGGACGTGGTAACTTTGGGGTCCCATGCATCGAACGCACACTTGCGGAGAACTCCGCCTTGACCATGCAGGCACCCACGTCACGCTCAGCGGATGGGTGCAGCGAACCCGCGACTTGGGCGGGATGACGTTTGTGGACCTCCGGGACCGCTACGGCTTGACCCAATTGGCTTTCAACATGGACTCCAACGCGGAGCTCTGCACCCAGGCCCGCAAGCTCGGTCGCGAGTTTGTGATCAAGGTGGAAGGCGCCGTTCGGGAACGCGAATCCAAGAACAACCGCGTGCCGACGGGCGACATCGAGATCGACGTGACGCGCCTTGAGGTGCTCAACGCCGCGAAGACGCCGCCGTTCACGATCGAGAACGAGACCGACGGGGGGGACGATTTGCGGATGCAGTACCGGTATTTGGACTTGCGCCGCAAGCCTGTCCAAAACAACCTGTTCCTGCGTCACCGCGTCGGCATCGAAACGCGGAAGTACCTTGACAGCGTAGGCTTCATCGACGTCGAGACCCCGTACCTCATCAAGTCCACGCCGGAGGGCGCCCGCGACTTTGTCGTGCCCAGCCGCATGAACCCCGGCCAGTTCTACGCCCTGCCGCAGAGCCCCCAGACGTTCAAGCAGCTGCTGATGGTCAGCGGGTTTGACCGCTACTACCAAATCGTGAAGTGCTTCCGTGACGAAGACCTTCGCGCCGACCGCCAGCCCGAGTTCACCCAAATCGACTGCGAGATGGCCTTCGTGGAACAGGAAGACATCCTGAACACGTTCGAAGGCATGGTCCGCCACCTGTTCAAGGTGGTCCTCGACGTCGAGGTGGAGGAGTTCCCCCGCATGGACTACGACGAGGCGATGCGCCGTTACGGCAGCGACAAGCCCGACGTGCGCTTCGACATGGAGTTTGTGGACTTCGCGCCCGTCGCACAAGGCAAGGGATTCGGCGTGTTCGATTCGGCGGAAGCCGTGCTCGGAATCGTGGCCCCCAGATGTGCAGAGTACACCCGAAAGCAACTCGACACCCTGACCGACTGGGTCAAGCGTCCCCAAATCGGCGCCAAGGGCCTCGTCTACTGCAAGGTCAATGAAGACGGCACGTTCAAGTCGAGCGTCGACAAGTTCTTCAGCCCCGAGGACCAAGCGGCCTGGGCCGCGCACTCTGGCGCCAACGCCGGCGACTTGATCTTGATGCTCAGCGGCGACCTGGACAAGGTGCGCAAGCAGCTTTGCGAACTCCGCCTGCACATGGGCGCCGAGCTCGGCCTCCGCGACCCCAAGGTCTTCAAGCCGTTGTGGGTGGTCGACTTCCCGCTCCTCGAATGGGACGAAGACACCGAGCGTTACCACGCCATGCACCACCCGTTCACGTCGCCCAAGCCCGAGCAGATGGCCATCCTCGAATCGGACCCCGGTGCGGTCAAGGCCAACGCCTACGACATGGTCATCAACGGCGTCGAGATTGGAGGCGGGTCCATCCGGATCCACGACAAAGGCATCCAGGCGCGCATGTTTGACCTGCTCGGCTTCACGCCGGAGGAGGCGCAGGCGCAGTTTGGGTTCTTGATGGACGCGTTCCAATACGGCGCGCCGCCGCACGGCGGGTTGGCCCTTGGGTTCGACCGCTTGTGCAGCTTGTTTGGCGGCAGCGACAGCATCCGCGATTTCATCGCCTTCCCCAAGAACAACAGCGGCCGCGACGTCATGATCGACGCGCCTTCGCCCATCCACGACGAACAGTACGACGAGCTTTTCCTGCGCTCCACGGCGCCGGACGAGAACACCGACGCGTGACACCTGTTGACTGACAAACTCTGAAATTCCACAACGATGTACCCTCCTGAAATGGTAGCCCCCATGAAAACGGACCTCACCGAGGCCGGGTTCTCTGAATTGATCACCGAAGCGGACGTCGACGCGGCGCTCGCCAAAGAAGGCACCACGCTCGTGGTCCTCAACAGCGTCTGCGGATGCGCTGCAGGCTCCATGCGCCCCGGCGTGAAGCTCGCGGTTCAGCACAGCAAAGTGCCCACGAACCTGACAACCGCGTTTGCAGGCGTCGACCGTGAAGCTGTCGACCGCGCCCGCAAATTCATGCTCCCCTACCCTCCTTCTTCGCCCTGCGTGGCGTTGTTCAAGGACGGTCGTTTGGCCGCCATGGTGGAGCGTCACCACATCGAAGGCCGAACCGCCGAGATGATCGCCGATCACCTCAAGATGGCGTTCGACGAATTCTGCTGAGTGCAAGGCTCACTCTAGACACGAAAAAGCCCCGCCATTGCGGGGCTTTTTGCTGCCTTATCACCGGTATCGAGACAATGGATTAAGGCTTATTCCCCTGTACCAAAGGCTGTTTGAACAACTTGACCTCCTTGAGAAGAGGTTGAGCCGATGAAGGTTCTTTGCGCAGAACCAATCAAAACATCAACTGTGGCAACTCCTGGGTTGTACGTGTCTCGGATGAGAGCCTGGAGGGATTGTCCACCCAAAATAGCCGTACCAAAGCCCGCCTTGTTTTGATTCCCAAGCCCTCCATATGTAGTCCTTGCAACTTCACTGATGGAGCCGTCTTCAGAGGCAATCAAATGTTTGTTCTGTTCGCCACCATAAATGCCGTTAGCATACCCAGAAATCAATTCATTGTAGCGTCCTCCGGAAATCACCGAATGACGAACGTCTGTTTCTTGGTCAACAGCGCCAATCGAATTGACCTCGCCACCAAAAATTGCAGTGTGTGTGCCTCGTACGATGTTGTTCGAAACGCCACCGACAATCGCCGAATAGGACGATCCGGCAACTGGATTTCCAACGTGGTTGTTTTGACCGCCCAAGATTGCAGAATGCGTGCTGTAGTCGCTGATCGAGTTGCCATTTCCTCCCAAGACCAAGCAGTTGTCCGTGACCAGGCCAATGGAATTTTCTTGTCCACCCACAACCGTATTCCAGGTTGCTAGTGCAGAGTTCTGTTTCCCACCCATGACTACGGAATACGTCCCCTCGTTCACATTTGATTGTCCACCTAGCACCACATTCCAATTGCCGTCAGTGAAGTTTTGCGCTCCACCAATGACAACGTTGACAGCCCCATTGGCTTGGTTGTTGGAACCTCCAATCATCACGTTACGGATGCCTCCGAGGTCGTTTTGAGTGCCGAGTACGATTCCCCAAGTGCCACTGGCGAGATTGTCCTGGCCACCAATCAAGTTGCAGTTTCCCGTGTACCGCTGACCCTGACCAACGATGATGTTGTGTGAGCCGGTCCGCTCGAGCAATTCAGATTCGGCGGCAGGGGTGTTGTACCCGCCAATGATGTTCCCAAGACCGTTTTGGCCGAGGTCGGTTCCCAAACCGTTCACCACTTGCAAGTTGGCACCTGAAACCACCACTGTATGGGCCGAGTCGTCGATGCTCACGTAAGTTGCCAAACCTGGAACAGACGACGACTCAAGGGTGGCGACTTGCGCTTGGAGGGCGGTGATTTGGCCTTGCATCATTTGGATGACGGAGAGCAAATCCACGCTATCTATCAGCACGGGAGCCGGCTGGAACTCTTGTCCAAATTGGGCAAGAAAGCCGGTCAAATCCGACGTGGCGATGTACTCATCGTTGTCCACATCGGGGTTGTACGGGTACTGGATGGATTGTTGTGCCATCAGAGCAAAGGAGCCAAAGAAGCACAAGGACGAAATGAACTTTCGAACTGACATGTTGAGTTGTTTTTTGCAAACATAATATTTTGATTTTGTAGATTTGATACGTCATTGATACATGAATGATCTCAGAACTCAAGCGTGAAGTCGTCCAAACATGCGGTTTCGACATCGAACACCGCGGGCATTGCGAATTGCTCTCCGACCTCATTCTTGAGGCCACGGATGAATTCGTGAGCTACAACACGTTGCGTAGGATTTGGGGTCTCGCAAAAGGCGGAAAACCTCAGCGCAAGACGTTGGACGCCTTGTCCAAATACTGCGGATATCGGGACCTTGTTGAGTTCAACCAAGCCGCACCCAAGCTGGCGTTTTTGCAACGTCAGGCTGAAGTTCATCGGTTGCTGTCGGGAACCAACGTGGACGCTCTCTTGGCCCTCCTGAAGAGCCAAGAGAACCGCCTTGAACACATGCAATTGCTTTTGGATGTCACGCGGCATGTGCTTTTGACAGAACGCACATCCTGGTTGACCGCCCTGTTGGAATCCGGGGTCTACCAACCCACTCGCTATCCGTACGCCTACCAAATTCACTTCGCCTCGTCCATTGGACACGTCCTTTCCAAATTGCCCAAGTTGCCTCCAAATTCCCTTTTGTGTCACCCCGATTTTGTTGAGGCCGTTTACCTACGGTTGGTCGATTACTCCGCACTGAACGGATACTTTGGGCATTGGACAGAGTGCCTACTGCATCAGCCAATGAACCGCGAGGGGCAGGTGTTCTTGCACTGTCTGCAGCATCTGCGTCACGTCTTGAACCACGACGACCCGCCGGAATTGGACTTGAATCAACTGGTCGTGCCCAATTGCCCTACCGTCTTGGCAGGCCGGATTTTTTCCATTCATTTCCTGTCGTCCCCTGAAACGAACCTTGACCATGTCTTGGAAGATCTCGAGCGATCCCTTGGAATGGAATTGCCAGGGGACTTTTTGTTCTTTCATGAACCCCTGATGGTGGCTCTGATGACCCCAGGTCAGGTGCTTGCTGATTGGATCACCAAGCGCGTCCGCATTGATGTGGCCCGCCTCGAAAGCTTCCAATTGCACGATCTCCACACGTACCGACTTGTGCAAACCCAAAAATTCTTGTTCGAAGGAAATCGATCGAAGGCCAAGTCCTGGTTTGACCTCGTCGATCCAAAGGAATTCTTGCAACCGTCTGGTCACGACATCCTCGTGTTTCCCTATCGACGGATTCAAGCTGAACTCACAGGTACAGCAAACCGCTACCCCAACGATGTGCGCCGAGTGGCAGAAAGGTTGGGACACGCTCGGTTTTCCGAAAAAACGTGGTTCACGTGGTTTGCAACCGAACCTCAATGATTCACGGTCGATGCTAAGGGATGGCGTACTTTTGCAGGCATGGCACGCGTCCTGACAGGCATCCAAAGCACCGGCACCCCGCACCTCGGAAACATCTTGGGAGCGATCAAGCCGGCGATTGAATTGGCGAACGAAGGCTCCAACGAGAGCTTCCTGTTCATCGCGGACCTGCACTCGTTGACGCAAATCAAGGACGGCGCCACCCTGCGCGAGAACACCTACGCGGTGGCGGCGACGTGGTTGGCGTTTGGGCTGGACACGGAGCGGACGGTGTTCTACCGCCAAAGCGACGTGCCCGAATGCACCGAGCTCGCCTGGTACCTCCAGTGCTACTTCCCCTACTCGCGCATGACCTTGGCGCACAGCTTCAAGGACAAGCAAGACCGCCTCGGCGACGTGAACGCCGGGCTGTTCGCCTACCCCATGCTGATGGCCGCGGACATTTTGCTCTACGACGCGGACCTCGTGCCGGTGGGCAAAGACCAAATGCAACACCTCGAAATGACCCGCGACGTCGCGAGCCGTTGCAACCACGCCATGGGCGAGACGTTTGTGTTGCCGGAAGCCATGACCCAGGAAGCGACGATGTACGTGCCTGGCCTGGACGGCGGCAAAATGTCCAAGTCCCGGGACAACACCCTGAACATCTTTGACGACCCCAAAGCGCTGAAAAAGCGCATCAACAAGGAAATCGTCACGGACGCCACGCCCCTCGAAGACCCCAAGGATCCGGAGGCCAACGTCACCCACAGCTTGTACCGCCTGGTGGCGAGCGAGGCGCAGGCCGACGAGATGGCACGGCAACTTCAAGCGGGCGGATACGGTTGGGGACATGCGAAGAAGGCGCTTTTGGAGGCCCTTGTGGACGGCTTCGCCGACGAACGTGCACGCTTCCACGAGCTCATGGCCGACAAGGCCCAAATCGACGAAGCCCTCGCCAAAGGCGCCGAAAAGGCACGAGCCGTGGCGGCCGACGTATTGGCCCGCGTACGCGAGCGCGCCGGCTACTGAACCCCTCCTTTTCTCCGGAAATCGAGCCTGCCCACCAACGAGGGGCCATCTTTGCGCGTACTTGCTTCGCAAGCAACCGAAACACCTGTTGATGATTCATTCTTTCTCTCTCCGGTTGAGCTTGGCCGCGGCCCTGCTTACCCCTTTCCTGTCGCAAGCCCAAACCGGATGCGACAACATCTCCCTCCCTGACACCGTCGAACACTGCACCAACGACCCGTTGTTGCTCGTTCCTGAAGTGCAGCCCTGCCTGTCCGCCTTCTCCGTTGAACTCGACGGGGGCAACGACTTTGTGTCGTGGAACACGGGGGCGGGACACCTTTTGGCCGATGCCCAAGGGGACATCACTTGGTCCTCGTGGTGGAAAATGGACACCAACCCCAACAACGACCTGCAATTCATGTGGGAAGAGGGCGATGCCAACACCGGCTGGAACCTCTACACCGAGAACGGCATGTTGTTTTGCGGATGGTGGCAAGAGGGCGACACGTCCATGTGGTCGGTGTCGGTCCTGCCCATCGGAACGTTTGACGACTGGGATCACGTTGCCGTGGTCGGCGACACGGCGGCCATGACCTTCTCGGTCTTCTTGAACCAAACCCTCATCGGCTCGACGTCCGGCTACCACGGGTTGAGCGAGCACGGCTCGACGGCCACGCTCGGAGCAGGCGGAACCTCGCTCCTGCACACCGGCCAGGTGGTCAACACCGGCGGTGGTGGCGGTGGCGGTGGTGGCGGCACACCCTACGAATGGGAAGGCTGGGTCGACGAAGTCGGCTACTGGAGCACAGCCCTTGACGCTGAAGCACTCGCCGTTGCGGCCGACTGCCCTTTGCACGTGGCCGAGGGGTTGGAAGCCGCATGGCTCATGGAGCCCGGAGAGGAATACGAAGCCCTCGATTTCAGTGGGAACGGATGGACCGGCAACCTCCAAGGAGGTGAGCTTGTCAACGAAGCGCCCGACGCATGGCCCAACACGTACGCTTGGTCCAACGGAGACACCACCCCGGGATTGAGTGTCACCCTTGGCAACGGCGGGGGCGATTTGCCCACCGGTTGGATCTACCTGACGGTGACGTTGACGGATGGCACCGTGTGCATGGACAGCACCTACGCCATCGACTGGAACCCCAACGTCGTGGCGACCGTAACGAGCCCGAGCTGCTTTGGCGGGTCGAACGGATCGATTGTGGCCACGCTCGACGGCGGAACGGCACCGTACACCGTCGAAATCAGCGGCGGTGCCGACCCGGCTGCGCTTGAGGCCGGTCAGTACCAAGTGGTGGTGACCGACGCCAACGGCTGCGACGACGGGAGCAACATCACGGTGAACGACCCCGAGGGGATGTTCTACAGCTTCACCACAACGACAGACGATTGCACCGACGCGAACCTCGGATCCGCCTTTTTGGACACGCTCATCTCACCCAACGGCGACGTGACCGTGGACTGGGGCGGCTTGGAGCTTGACGCTCTTGCGGGAGGCAGCTACAGCGTGGTCGCCACGGACCCGGCGGGATGCTCGCAGAACCTCGATTTCTACGTCGACACGGACCTCAGCAACTGCCCCACATGCGACGGATTCGACTTGCTCCCCGATTCGATTTGGGACTGCTTCCAGGGCCCCGCACTCGTGACCGCCAACACCGTGGAATGCCCCAATTTCTTTGGGCTGGAGTTGGATGGCAGCAACGACCGCCTCGAAATCGGCGCGCCTCAGGGCGGAGGTCCTGGGGGAGGTCAGCCGGGCAACCCGTTGTTTGGGGACGAAGTGGTGGCCATGACCTTGTCCATCGAATTTGAAAACGTCGACCTCAACAACAAGCAAGTCCTGTACAAGGAAGGAGACCAAAACGCAGGCCTCGTCCTCTACCTCGACGACGACTCGCTCCGCGCGGGTTGGTGGGACGACAACACCGTGAACGCCGAGGGCCTTTGGGTGGCGGTCGGCGGTTTGACGTCCGGCCAGTGGCAACGCGCGGGATGGTCCTGCGACGCCGCCAACGGCACCATGTGGGTCGGCCTCGAAGGCGGCGACATGGCCACCGTGAACTTCACCGACACCTTGGGCGAACACGAAGCGGGCGGCTACATTGGCGCCACCCAAACCGTGCGTTTCCACGACGGCATCTCCTTCAGTGGAGGTGGCGGCGGCGGCTGGAACCACGAGTTTGAAGGCATGATGGACCGCTTCGCGATGTGGGACGCGGCGATGGACTTCGCCACGTGGGAAGCCGCCACGTTCTGTCCTGAAGCCACCATGGCCGAGGCGTTGTTTGCGTTCCACAGCTTTGAAAGCGACGCCAACGACGTCAGCATCGACCAAGGCACAGGCCTGATCAACGGCGAATACGGCAGCGGGGCCAACCACGCCGAACTGGGCGTGGACACCGAAGAGACCTACATCTGGTCGAACGGCGACACGACGCCCTACTCGTTCCTGACCGGAAGCGGCGCAGGAACGCAGTACTCGCTGTTCTACAGCAGCGCGGACATCGCGGGATGCGTGGACACCCTTGTCGTGGTGGACTGGAATCCTCAAGCCTTCGTGGTCAACGTCACGCCTCCGAGCTGCGTGAACACGAACGACGGCAGCGTGGAGCTGGCGTTGGATGGCGGCACCGCGCCGTACACGTGGAGCGTATTTGGCGAGCCCAGCGCCGACAGCCTGAGCGTTGGGAACTACTTCGCCACCGTCAGCGACGCGAACGGATGCTCGGACAACACGCAATTCTCGCTCGACGTGCAATTGCTTTGGGACGTCACGTTCAGCGTCGATCCGCTGCTCTGCCCCACGGACACCACGTCGACGGCCACCGCGGTTCCCGCGGGCGAGTCCGGACCGTGGACCTACCTGTGGGACGACGGAAGCATGGACGCCATGTCGGGAGAGTTGGACTTGGGTCTACACTCGGTGGAAGTGACGGACGCCACGGGATGCTCTGAGACCTTCGACGTCTTGGTCGAGCCGGGCGATGACATGTTGACCGTCTCCATCGCCGCCTTCCCTCCTCCGTGCGTGGGCGAAGTGAACGGCATGGCGGAGGCCACCGTCTCTGGCGGAGTCTCTCCTTACACCCTGGATTGGTTGGGCAACGACCCCATGGACTTGCTCCCCGGTGCCTACACCGTGGGCGTCACGGACGATGCTGGCTGCATGATCGAAGCCGACTTTGTCGTGGCCGATTCGGCCGTCCTCGAACTCGTCGTCACCGTCACGGACGTGACCTGCGCCGGAGACACGGACGGAGCCATCACGGTCGAATCCGTGGAAAACAACGGCACGTTGACCATCGACTGGGGCGGCGCCGGTGAAGAAGGCGTTGGAGTGGCCGCAGGCACCTACGCCTTGAACGTGGTGGACGCCTTGGGCTGCACCGCCACAGCTGAAGCCACTGTGAACTCGCCCACGCCACTTCCTGCGGGCACGTTGACCGGGCCCACCGTGGTGGAAACCGGGGTCGGTTCGTTGTACAGCTACACCGGAAGCGGCCAAGCGGGAACGTCTGTGATTTGGACGGTGAGCGGAGGCATGCTGATCACGTCCGACAACACCCAAGCGGTCATCTTCTGGGAAGACCTCGACGGCGCTTTCATCTGCGCTCAAGAAGTGGATGCCAACGGATGTGCAGGCGAGCTGGCTTGCTTGAACGACCTCACCGTGAATGGTGTGGAGGAAGCTGCAGCCCTTGCGGTGGACCTGTTCCCCCAACCCGCAGCCCAAACCGTCACCCTGACCTGGAACATCTCAGGACAGATGAACACCACGGTGTGCAACCTTGCAGGCCAAACCCTCTCCACCTCCACCCACCAAGGCGGCCAAGCCACTTTGGACCTGGCGTCCTTGCCCAACGGCATGTACGTGGTGGAGTGTCAACACGACCAAGGCATCCAACGGTTGCCGCTCGTCGTGAAGCGATGAATTGAATTCCGCCGAAAGGCGGGCTCGAACTTACGGGGCTTGAGGACCCGACGGTGCGCCGTCGAGGATCTCGGCCCCGTACTTCGTTTGGAACTTCCGGTAGAGCTGACGTTGGCGGTTGTCGAGGTCGATTTGGCGTCCTTCGATCCACGCGTAGGTCAGGCTGTTGGTGCGCATGTCAAGCGCGTCCCCTTCCGACAAGAACAGCGTCGCCGTTTTGCCGCGCTCCAGCGTGCCAACTTGGTCGTCGATGCCGAGGATTCGGGCCGGGTTGCGCGTCAGGGCCTGGATGGCTTGCTCTTCCGTGAGGCCGTAGGCACGGGCCGTGCCGGCGTAGAAGGGCAGGTTTCGAGAATTCATCTCAGTCATGCGCTTGTCGACTTGGAGCGCGACGGTGAGGCCTTCGTCCATCAACAGCTTGGGCAGCTTGTAAGGGAGGTCGACGTCGTCGTCCGCAAAACGGGGCAGGCTGTGCACGCTTTGAAGCATGACCGCCACGTTGTTTTCACGCAGGAGGTCCGCCACGAGGTAGGCGTCGTAGCCCCCGACAATGGCCATGCGCTCGATGCCGAGGTCGCGTTTGAAGTGCACCGCCTCGGTGATGGCGCGGGCATCGTCGGTGTGGACGTACAGGCACAGCGACCCGTCAAAGAGTCCGCGCATGCCCTCGTGCCGCACGTCCGTGACCGAACCCCGAGGTGCCGCCGCGTAGGCTTGCGCCTCGCCAAAGAACCGCTCGATCTCGTGCTTCTGTTGGTCGTACGTCTTGCGGCGCTGCAAATCCACCTTGCCGTCTTTGTTGTGGCGGTGGTGGGTTGAAGGCCAGTTGAGGTGGATGCCGTCGACCATGGCGATGGCCGCGTCTTCCCAGTTCCACCCGTCGAAGTGCACGACGCCACTGGAGCCGGAGACCACGCCGCCACGGGGCGTGACTTGGCCCATCAACACCCCGTTGGTGCGCACCGTCGGGGGGATTTCGCTGTCCGTGTTGAAGGCAATCACCGAGCGCACGTTGGGTCGGAAGGTGCCGACCTCATATTGGTCCTGGCTTGCACGCACAGCTCCAATTTCTTGGAGTCCCAGCGTGGTGTTGGTGACGATGAATCCAGGGTACACGTGCTGGCCTGTGGCGTCGACGATGTCGTCGTACTTCTGGCGGTTGACCTGGAAGCTGCGGCCCACGTAGTCGATTTCGCCGTCGCGGAAGCCCACGGCGCAGTCTTCGAGCACGTCGCCGGTGCCCAAATGGGCCGTCGCCCCAAGGATCAGGACAGAGCGGGTTTGTTCCACACCGGGGGTGGGCTGAGCCCATGCCGTGACGGATCCAGCGCCGAGCGCAACCACGGCGCAGGCCGTGCGGAGGAGGTTCTTAGCGGTTTTCATCGGTCAGGGTGTCGCAGTGGTAATGAGATTCGATGCGCTCCGAGGGGCGCTTTTTGCCGCCACGGCCAGAAGACTCGCCGTCGGCGTACATCTTGGCGGTGAGGCGTGCTCGCTCGGCGCGCATGGCCTCGCGCAATTCCCGGTCGCGGTCCACGTCAAAGCAACGAACGCCTTCCACGAAGGTCTGCTCCGCCTTGGCGTTGATGCTCAGGGGGTGGTCCGACCACACGACCACGTCCGCGTCTTTGCCCGGCTTGAGGGAGCCGGTCTTGTGGTCGATGTGCAGGAGTTTGGCCGGGTTCAGGGTCACAAACTTCAACGCCTCCTCCTCGGGCACGCGGCCGTACTTGTAGGCCTTGGCCGCCTCCTGATTCAAGCGGCGCGCCATCTCGGCGTCGTCCGAGTTGAAGGCCGTCACGACCCCTTGGTTGTGGAGAACCGCGCCGTTGTACGGAATGGCGTCCTTCACCTCGTACTTGTACGCCCACCAGTCGCTGAAGCTCGAACCGCCGGCCCCGTGCTCGGCCATCTTGTCGGCCACCTTGTAGCCCTCGAGGATGTGTGTGAACGTGTTCAAGCGGAAGCCCATCGAATCGGCCACGTGCATCAGCATGTTGATCTCGTCTTGGCGGTAGCTGTGGCAGGTCACAAAGCGCTCTTCGTTGAGGATTTGCAGCAGCGTCTCCAATTCCAAATCCACACGCGGCGCCACCGGCCCGCGACCCTCGCGGATGTCTTTGCGTTTCGCGTTGCGCATCGCGGCGCGGTACTCGAGTTGCGCCAGCCCGTATTCCCGAGCGCGAATGAAGTGGTCGTAGTAGACTTGCTCGACGCCCATGCGGGTTTGGGGAAAGCGGGAACGGTACCCGTCGCCCCAGTTGCTCTGCTTGACGTTTTCGCCCAAGGCAAACTTGATGAACGGCACGGCCTCCTCGTACAGGAGGTCCTGCGGCTCGGCGCCCCAACGGAACTTGATGATGGCGCTTTGGCCACCGATGGGGTTGGCGGAGCCGTGGAGGATTTGGGCGCACGTCACGCCGCCGGAAAGTTGGCGGTACATGTTCACGTCCTCGCTGTCCACCGCGTGACCGATCCACACCTCCGCACTGCTCGCCTGCGTACCTTCGTTCACGCCACGGTCCACGGCAATGTGGGTGTGCTCGTCAATGACGCCCGGCGTCACGTGCTTGCCGCTGCCGTCGATTTCCAACGGCGTCACGCCAGCCGGCAACATCGTCGCCGGGTTGAGATCTTGGCCGATGGCCACCAAGGCTCCGTTGTGGAACAGCACGTCCGCGCGTTCCATCACCCCTTCCTCCTCGCACGTCCACACTGTGGCGTTGCGGATCCACACCGTTTCGGCGTCGAGGCGTTCAGACATGCCGTAGGCTGTGAACGGGTAGACGACGCCGGTCAAGTCCAGACCGTCATTCGACACGGGTGCCGCGGGCACTTCCGCGACTTCTTCTTCCGCTTCAAACGCATCGTCGTCCGCCACCACCTCAGGGGCGGAGGCAGCGGCCTGCTCCTCTTCGTCGGCGTTGCGAATGGCGGACCAGTCAGTCCACGAGCCGTCGGCGGTTTGGCCTGTGCCTTCCCAAATCCGGCTTTCCATCCACACGTTTCCTGTCAGTCGAATTGGGCCGTCATTCGTCGCCAAACGCAACACCACAGTCCGGTTGTCCAACGTCAGTGGGACCTTGACGTCCGTGGAATCGTTGACGGTCCACGATGCTTTCCACTTGCCAGGCTCTCCTTTGACGGCAACGACATAGACGCTGTCGTCCACGTTCACGTTGTACGTCCCCGCCAAATCGAGGGGGTGGCGATCGCGCATCGGCGTCGGCTGGCCTGCCACCCAGTGCTCGACGAGGTGCGTGCCCGATTCGAAGAGCGGCCCGTCCGTCACCAGCACGTTCGCCACGCGCCCAGCACGCAAGCTGCCAAGGTCCTTCTGAAGGCCCAGCCAAGTCGCCGGGTTGGAAGTCAAGGCGTTCAACGCTTCCTCTTCAGGCAAGCCTTCGTCGACCGCCTTCCGAACCCCAGCAAGAAATTCGCTGACGTCCGACAAGCCATGGGCGGTGAAGGCCAACGGAACGCCTGCTTTGTGGAGGCGTGAGGCGTTGGAGGGCGCCAATTCCCAGTGCTTCAATTCATCAAGGCCAATCATGCGGGCCAAGTGTGGGTCCGAAACGTCGTAACCTGCAGGGTAATCGACTGGAATGGCCATGCGTGCGCCCGTGGCAGCGAGGGCTTCTGCGCGCTGGTAACCGTCTCCGCTGCCGAGCATCACCACGTCGGTCACCCCAAACTCGTCGAGAACCGCATCCGCACGAAGAACGTCCTTCCAGCCTCCCGCAGAAAATACGCGCGGCAAAGCACTGGCCTCCACAAAGGCTTCAAGACTGAGGTTGGTGCCGCCAGCCATGCCGCGCGGGGCAGCTTCCGCGTACCACTGCGCGTCGAGGTGGGTTTGGCGCAACAACGCGGTCGCACCCATGAGCGAACTGGGGTAATTCTGGGAAGACGAGCCCTTGCGAAAGCTCATGTGGAACGACGCGTCGGGCGCGAGCAAGGCCTCACGCGGATCGTCCAAGGGCAAGACGACCGCACCGGTTCCACGAACCACGCCGTCTTGCACGTGGGTCAACACCGCCCCGAATCCCGCCTTGCGCAAGTCGCGCGCGGCGTCCTCGGAAGGGTCAAACTCCTGCGCTGCGGAAGTTTCTGGACGAACGGCTTCGTTCCAGCCGTAGGCGCCCTTCTTGTCGCTCAGGTCTTGAGGGGTGCGCGACCACCCGGCGCGCTGCACCTCCGGCGTGCCGAAGTCGCTGTGGATGTCCACAAAGGAGGGGTACAAGTGCAAACCGGTCATGTCCAACCTCACAGCCGGCCCGGCAAACGAGGTTGTGGCGGAGGGTCCAGCAGCCACAATGCGGCCGCGATGCAGGACCACCGTGCCGTCATTGACGGTGGTTGTGGCGTCGAGGTGGACGGTGGCGTGCTCGAGGACGGTGGCCACCAAGGCTTTGTCGTACGTGCCGTTGACGGGGAAGGTCGGGTCGGGGGTTTGGGCCCAGCTGGAGCCGCAGATTCCGCCGGAAAGGACCGCCAACATGCTCAGGGAGAGGATGCGTTGGGATGTGCGCATGAAAGAACGAATTCGAATCAACAGAAACATGCTAGGCGCAGCCATACTGCGCGCAAAGACGGGTCAAGGTACGCAGGAAGCGCGGGGCGTCGAATCCCGCGATGTACCTTTGTCCTTGATGGATACACCTCGCATTCCCACAAGCGTCTACGCCGAAATGACCCCCAACCCCGCGGTCATGAAATTCGTGGCGGACCGCGCCCTGGCTCCCGGCAACGTGCAATTGGAATTCCGAAGCAAGGCCGAGGCCGCGCTTTGCAGCCCTCTCGCCGTGGAACTCTTCAACTTCCCGTTTGTCACCAGCGTGTTTGTCAGCGGGCCCATGGTCAGCGTCACGAAGGACGACAGCTTGGGGTGGGAGATGATCGTGCAGCAGCTGCGTGAGTACATCCGCGAATGGTTGATGGACCATCAGGATGCCGTTGTCGAAGCCCAAATCGAAGCCGCCCTCCCCCAGCTCGGCACCGCTTCACCCGACGCTCCTCGCACCGCTCCTTCCGGTCTCGACCCGGAAGCCGTGAAGTTCATTGCCGAAGAAGACATCGTTCCTTCCGAGCACGACGAAGCCATCACACAGCTTCTCGAGGAGTTTGTGCGGCCCGCGGTCGAACAAGACGGGGGAGCCATTGACTTCAAGGCGTTCCAAGACGGCACGGTCTACGTCCACCTGCGCGGTGCCTGCTCGGGATGCCCTTCGAGCATGCAGACCTTGAAAGGCGGCATCGAGCAGCTCCTGAAAGCCAAACTCGACGCGGTCGAAGAGGTGGTGGCTCTGGGAGTTTGAGCCCCACGCCCTCAGGCTTCGCTTTCCGCGCGCTTGATGGCGTCGATTTCGCCTCTCAACGTGTCGAGGGCACTGCGCAAACTCGCGGCCGACGGCGGCTGGCCATCCAAGGCCGAAGGCAATTCGAAACTGAGGTACGCCGCCGCGCGCCACACTTCAAGCACATCGTCTCCGGCCACAGCGTAAGGCGCAAAGGCAGGGTTGTCGCTGTGAAGCACAAGCCTACTTCCACCCGGCAAGTCGTTTTCGATCCGCTTGAAGACCACGCCGTCGTCCCTCGTGACCACCACGTGAGGGCGCAACCCACCCACACTCATCCAGTCGTCCACGTACTGGCATAAGATGTAGCTCCCAGAAGGAATGGGGAGCATGCTGTCCCCTTCGATTTGGAACATGCGGTAGGTGCGGTCTGGCGCCAATTCCTTCAGTGGCAGCCCAAACGTCGGCAACTGCGACACCCACTCCGGATCGCCGTAGCCGTGTGCGTAGCCCGCCGCAGCCTTCACTGGCACCACCACGACGCGCTCGTTGTCGGAAAGGGCGTCCACAGAAACGGTCAAGACCCGGAGCCCATCGCCCTTCACCCGTTCTGCCGCCACTTCGTTGTCCCCACCGCGGACGAGCACGTCGACCGTGATGTCAAAACACGCCGCCATGTCGATCAGCACCGAGAGTTTGGGCTCGGAACGGCCCTCTTCATACGCCCCGAGGGTGGGGCGCGTCAATCCCAATCGGTCCGCCAGCGCCTGTTGCGTCCAGCCGCGCTCCTTCCGAAGCGCTTTCAAGTTTTCCGCCAGTTTGCTTTGCATGTCGCCCAAGATATGAGCAATGCTCGAAATGTGAGCAGCGGGTGTGTTCCTCGAAAAAATACCCGCATTCATCGATTCATATAAAAATTATATAGTATATTTATGTTCGATAACAACGAATGACCACCATGATGCGCTGGAATCTTTTCACCCTTGGCCTGCTGCTCTCGACCTGGGCATACGGCCAAAACACTTGTGGACCCCAAGGCCTGCAGGATCTGCGCGACGCCCACCAGCATGGGGCTTCTTGCCACGACGTCGGGTGTCCCGGACTTCAGGGAACAGGCGTGGACGGAAACACCTCTGTGGGCACTCCGTTTTGGTATTCTCCAGAACCTGGGCCACGAAGCGCGATCATCAACTTGGAATTTGGGCCGATGTTCCCCAACGACGCCAAGCCTGCCGTAGAGCGGGCTGTGGACATTTGGGCGCAATCCATTGAAACGGTTGTGCCTGTAAACATCCAGGCGATTTGGGACTCCCTCCCACCCAACATTTTGGCGCAATCCTCTCCGTATGAAGTGGTGCACGACTTTTCTGGCGCGCCCTTGGCGAACCGGCAATATGCCATTGCTCTGGCCAACCAGCTTGCCGGACAGGATTTGAATCCCGCCGCTCCAGACATGGTGGTGAAGTTCGCCGAAGACACGCCATGGTACCTGGGTTTGGACGGCCAAGTTCCCGACGGGACTTACGACATGGTGACTGTGGCGATGCACGAGATGGCCCACGGTTTAGGCTACTTGGGGAGTGCAAACCACAACGGCAACTCCGGATTTCTCGGATTCCAGGGGGTTCCCTTCATCTACGACCACCACGTGGAAGAGTCCGACCAAAGCTCCATCCTCGACTACACGAGCGGTACGGTCGCCTTGGGCAATGCCTTGGAGAGCGATGGCTTGTACTGGGGCGGGCCCAACGGCATTGCCGCCAACGACATCGGCCGTCCGCGTTTGTATGCCCCGAGCAATTGGGCTGCCGGCGCGAGCTACTCGCACTTGCGGGAAGCCTCGTACCCTTCAGGCACCGCCAACTCGCTGATGACGCCGTTTCTGAATACGGCGGAGAGCATTCACACGCCTGGCGCGGTGTCGTTGGGCATGATGCAAGACATGGGTTGGGAATTGCCCCCGGTGTTGTGCAGCCTTTTGGGCGTCACCACGTTGGTCCAAACCGCGTGCAACCCGATCACCAACACGTACACGCAACAGCTGCAGATCACGTACGAAAACGCGCCTGAAGCGGGCAACCTCGTGGTGAACGGCGTGAGCTTCCCCATCACGGGCAGCCCTCAAACGGTGTCGCTGACGGGGTTGAATTCCGACGGCGCCGACGTCGACGTCGTGGTTCAATTCTCAGAGAACCTCGACTGTTCGTTGAGCGTTCCAGCGTTGTTTACGGCGCCTGAATCGTGCTGCGTGTTGTTGCGTCTCGACGAAGTGAACCCTGAGGCGAAGACGGTGACCATTCGCAACGTGGCCGACTGCGAAGGCGGTCTGGCGGGTCAGGTCATCAAGTCCGGCGGCGCGCAAGCCTTCCTGACGGACCTCTTGCCTCCAGGCGTGACTTTGGCGGCCGACGCGACGTTGACCCTGTTGTGGCCCGAATGGCCGGACAACGCCGCAGGCGGTGATTTGACCTTGCACGACCAGGTGGGCGCGTACGACGATTACGTGCAGTGGAGAACTCCTGGCAACTCGGGCCAAGTTTTGGCCAACATCTACGGGTTGTGGACGCCCAACACGTTCATCGATGGCCTTCCTCCTTACACGTACGAAGGCGACCCTTACGCAAGCCCGTCCGAACACGGTTTGCAATACTGGGATGCGGTGCCGTTCCCTTGCGCCATCCTCAGCATGACTGTGGGTACGACGTCGGAATGCAACCCCCTTGGCAACGTGTTCACCCAGGAATTGGCGTTCGATTTCCAAAGCCCTCCTTTGGTGGGCGACGTGATCCTCCTTGAAGATTCCATGGTGGTGTACGACGGGTCCAACCCTTGGAATGTGGTCATGACGCTTCCTGCCTCGGGAGACGCTGTGGACATCACTGCAACCGTCATGGGCGACCCCACCTGCACGGCCACGTTTGTGGGTGAAGTCCTTTCGCCCGCTGGATGTGGATGCCCCACCGACTTGAACAACGGTGGATTTGTG
>Ga0209138_1001391_pt1 | contig 20886 bp, 15 predicted proteins | sample SaaInl3SG_22_DNA_FD_184645 | JGI IMG/M metagenome (GOLD analysis project Ga0209138, IMG submission 184645) | Marine microbial communities from expanding oxygen minimum zones in the Saanich Inlet - ESP_153SG_22_DNA (SPAdes) (version 2) | ecosystem: Environmental > Aquatic > Marine > Intertidal...
CGCGGCAAGAATTTGAGGGATGGGGTCATGCCACTGGACGCGTTTACAGGCCTCTTTTTTCAGGGCTTTAGCCCCCTTTCGGCTTAAAGACTTGGCGGCTTCTTCTTCCAAAGGAAAACTCAATTGCCACATGATCTTATTTTTGGCATAAGGCATCATGTAAATACGTTCATTTCCGTTCGCTGTTTGGAATACCGTCGCACCGTCGAGCAATGGGTGCGCTAACCCCTCTAGAGATTTTAAAGGACAAATGCCTAAAATAACAATACAACCAAGATAATTTAATGGAGAAATCTTTTCTCCTATGACTAGGTTACGTACTCTGCTGCGAATGCCATCGGCTCCTACAACTAAATCGGCTTTGGCAGTCTTTTGGATTCCATTCACCTCAAACTTAAGTTCGATTGGGCTATCATTACGCGCATTAAAATCGATTAGCTGGTGTCCCCAATGTATTTTGTCGCTCCCACCCAATTGTTTTATAAGTGTTGAACGCAGCGATTGACGTGCGATGTGAATGTTGCTTTTCTTTAACTTATTTGCTTCATCTGCAGCCAACCATTTCCGCATTCCCCATTCCCCAAGAATCTTACCCTCAGTTGTGTGTACCACGTGTTTGGTTGAAACGATGCCCTCTACCAGAGAGGAAATGCCCAATCCCTTCATGGCAGCGCTGGCTTGCTGAAGTGTCAGCCCGTAGCCCTGAGAACGAGCATCAAAACTTTGGTCTCGCTCATAAAGCGTAAATGGAATCTTTCGGTGTAAACAAGCAACTCCCAGGGCAATGCCGCCAATACCGCCTCCAATAATGGCGATATGTGGGTACTGTGCTTTATCTGGATGCGGGCTTTCTGAAACAGCCACAAGACCAGATCCTTTGCAAGTAGAACAAACATCAAGGGGGGCAATTGGTCGAACTGGAGCAGCTCCATTTCCTGCCGAGGCGTCGAATTGCGCGAGCTCTCGTTGATACCGCAAACGAATACTCTTGCGGAGTCTCCGCTTCTTCTTCCCAAGACCTTTACATTCTATGCAACTCGCCCAACAAAGTTCTTTTTCTTCCAAAGTTTTTATTTAAACATTAATCAGCTATTTAAAGTTGTTTCAAATATATGGGATCAAGTTTATGTCTTCAAATATACACAACAGAAACATCAAAAAAAGTGATGGTATTCGCATTAAATTTTAATGCAATTCCAAGCCATTAATAAAGCATCAATTGAAACTTTTTATTGATATTGGTTGATAAAATTTCTTGATTGGCTGATTGATGATTTTATTGTATATTCATATATCTATTATTTTAATAAAACACAGTTATGCAGACTCGTATTCTATCTTTATTTTGTTTTTTTATATCCATCAGTGTAATTGCTCAAGTAAACACAGGTTATCAAACCCCTAAAAAATCATTACTCGAACTAATTGATGTCGATGTTGCCCCAAGCGTTTTGAGGAATAGCGAGGATAAAATAATGGTGTTTTTATATCGATCTGCATATAAAAAAATTGAAGATCTTTCACAAGATGAATTGCGCCTTGGAGGCTTAAGAGTAGATCCGCTTCGGCATATTGGGAGTAGAATCACCTATTACAACAAAGTCGAAGTGACGAAGCTAAATGAAAGCAAAACAGCACAAAATGTCATTGGATTACCTGAAAACATGAAGTTGTCCAACTTTCAATTCTCACCTGATGAGAAAAAAATAGCGATGACCAACACGACGCAAGAGGGAGTTGAGCTTTGGGTTTTAGATATTAAAACACTTTTTGCCAAAAAAATATTTGAAGCAACGGTTAATGCCACAATGGGTAATGCAATTAAGTGGATTAACAATAAAGAGTTAATTATAAAAGCACTGCCAAGCGAATTAAAAGCTTTGATCAACACAAATACAACCCTACCTATGGGGCCTACTGTCACTGAAAACAGGGGTTCTAAAGCGCAAAACAGAACCTATCAAGACTTGTTGAAAAACCCAAATGATGTTTTTAATTTTAAACAATTATCACAATCTGTATTATTGAAAGTCAATATTAATGGTGAGTATTCAACATGGCTACCAACAAGAATGTATAAGAATATTCAATTGTCTCCTAATGGGGCTTATGTACTGATCGATTTTATAAAAACACCTTTTTCTTATATCGTGCCTTACAGCAGATTCCCTACCGAAACGCATGTATATGATGTAAATGCAAATCTAATTAAAGTAATCAATGACACTCCATTACTTGAAGAACTACCCAAGGGATTTATGTCCACTACAACAGCTAAAAGAAATTTTAGATGGAGAAGTGACAAACCTTCTACACTAAGCTATTTTATCGCTCTTGACAAGGGAGACCCTGCGTTTTTAGCTGATTATCGTGATGCTTTATACCAATGGGAAGCGCCATTTACTTCACCTCCCTCCTACTTGACAAAAGTAAAGAACAGAATTAGAAATGTTTATTGGGGAAATGATGAAACTGCAATAATTACAGACCGTTGGTGGAATACTCGAAATACAAAAAGCTATATTTTTAATCCCTCTAAACCTGGTGTCAAGGCAAGAATCATCAATGATAGAAACTATCAAGATGTGTATAGTGATCCAGGAAATTTTGTTCAACAGAAAAATAAATTCAATCAGTCTGTTTTATTGATTGAAAATAATTCTGTTTTTACAATCGGAAATGGATTTTCACAAAACGGTCAATTCCCTTTCTTGGACAAAACCAATCTTTCTTCTGGAGCTTCCAAAAGAGTATATCAATCACCCTATCTTGACAAATATGAAAACATATTAGATTATGATATAAGAAAAAATGAAGTCCTTGTAAGAATTGAATCACCTAATGAATATCCAAATTATTATAAGAAATCACTTTTATCAAACAAATTAGATCAATTAACCTTTTTTAAAAACCCATTTAAATCGCTTCAAAATATTAAAAAAGAAATCATTAATTACAAACGTGAAGATGGTTTAGATTTAAATGGCGTTTTATATGTACCCGACCAAAATGTAACCCCTCAAGCAAAAAAACCAATGATTCTTTGGGCTTACCCAAGAGAATATAAAGATAAATCAAGCGCTTCTCAAAAAACAAATAATCCTAACCGTTTCACTTATCCCTCTTGGGGTTCACCAATTTATTGGGCTACACAAGGTTATGTCGTATTGGATAGGGCTGCATTTCCAATTGTAGGAGAGGGGGACAAAAATCCAAATGACAGCTTTAGACCTCAATTGGTTGCCAATGCACTAGCAGCGATAAATGCTGTTGATGCATTAGGTTATATTGATCGAGACAGGGTAGCCGTTGGAGGACACAGTTATGGAGCGTTCATGGTAGCAAACTTATTAAGTCATTCTAATTTATTTGCAGCTGGAATAGCTAGAAGTGGTGCGTACAATAGGACACTCACCCCATTTGGTTTTCAAAGTGAAGAAAGAAGTTATTGGGAAGCGCCAAATGTATACAATACCATGTCGCCGTTCATGCATGCAGACAAAATGAAAACCCCCTTGTTATTAATACATGGCGAGGCCGACAATAACTCTGGAACATATCCAATGCAGAGTGTACGCTATTTCAATGCACTCAAAGGACTTGGAGCAACGACAAGGCTGGTCATGTTTCCAAAAGAAAGTCATGGATACAGGGCAAAGGAAACAATACTTCATTTGATCTGGGAGCAAGATCGATGGTTAGAAAAACATGTGAAAAATAAGTCCAAAGAATTAATGACAAAATCAATAAAACCAAAAGGTTAATGGCTCGCTGCATATTATGACTCTTTATAAAACTTCACTATTACTGAACACTTATTTTAAATTTGTGTATTTATTAAATTTAAACTATTGGTGAATTTTTTTATTAAACCGATAAACCAATACTTGTCTTTTCTCCCCTCTTGATTGTAAGTTAGCGACTAAGTCGATGTAAAAAGTAATAAAATAAAAAAAAATTAGAGTTTTTATGAATCCAGACTAATTTTCAATTATCAAAAAAAACACTTTTACATTTATTGCAATTTTCCTAGTTTTTTTCGGGGAAACTTATATCGTATAGCTTTCTATTACAGTGATTTGATTATCTTTAGAAAAGATTAAAAAATCATGAGAAAACACCAACTGTACCTATGCTTGGCTTTTAGTTTAATTAGCCTAACAAGCAATGCTCAGGACCAAAACATTATTGATCAAATTGTACAAGAGGCCAATGAACATTCCCAACTAGAACAATTGGGGCAGGAATTAATGGATGGTATTGGACCAAGATTGGTAGGAACCCCTCAAATGAAACAAGCGCATGATTGGGCCGTAAACACCTATGCAAAATGGGGCATTCCTGCACGCAATGAATCGTATGGCACTTGGCGAGGTTGGGAAAGAGGCATCACCCACATAGACATGCTGTACCCAAGAATACAAAGTTTAAAGGGCACGCAATTGGCCTGGAATCCTTCTACCTCCAAAAAAGGGGTTACTGCAGAAGTTGTTGTATTGCCCATGGTTAAAGACTCCATCGCTTTTGCGAAATGGCTCCCCGCTGTGAAAGGAAAATTAGTCATGGTCTCAAAATTAGAAGCAACAGGGAGGCCCGACTATAACTGGGAGGAATTTGCCACCGAAGAATCGTTTGAAAAAATGAAAAAGGAGCGAACAGCTGCCAATAAAGCATGGCGGGAAAATATGCGCAATACAGGCTATACCTCAAGAACCATTCACCAGGCACTTGAAAAAGCAGGTGCTGCCGGAATCATCAGTTCTTACTGGTCCAAAGGCTTTGGCGTGAGTAAAATATTTAGCGCAAGAACCAAAAAAATTCCTACCGTAGATTTGGAATTGGAAGACTATTCTATGGTATACCGCTTAGCAGCACGAGGTGAAAAACCTAAACTCACCATTGTAGCCCAATCCAAAGAATTGGGCGAAGTGCCTACTTTCAACACCATTGCTGAAATTAAAGGAACCGAAAAACCAGAGGAGTATGTTATTCTTTCAGCTCACTTTGACTCATGGGATGGCGGGACAGGTGCTACTGACAATGGAACAGGCTCTTTGGTAATGATGGAAGCCATGCGTATTCTCAAAAAAGTATATCCCAACCCAAAAAGAACTATTTTGGTGGGACATTGGGGAAGTGAAGAACAAGGACTCAATGGCTCAAGGGCTTTTGTTGAAGATCACCCAGACATTGTAAAAAATGTACAGGCCGTTTTTAACCAAGATAATGGTACGGGTCGAGTGGTCAAGATCTCCGGTCAGGGCTTTCTTCATGCTTATGACTATGTTGGTCGATGGCTACATGACGTTCCACAAGACATCAGCCAACATATCGAAACAAATTTTCCGGGAACACCAGGGCGTGGAGGGTCTGACTATGCCTCTTTTGTCGCTGCAGGAGTTCCCGCATTTAGCTTAAGTTCTTTGAGTTGGTCCTATTCAAACTACACCTGGCACACCAACAGAGACACTTATGACAAAATCATTTTTGATGATGTACGCAACAATGCCATCCTCACCGCTATCTTAGCCTATATGGCATCTGAAGATCCAGAAACCACTTCAAGAGAAAAGAGTATTTTACCGGTGAGTAAACGATCTGGAAAACAAATGAAATGGCCCACTCAAAGATCGCCCAGACGTAAAGGGGGAATGTAAATTATTTAACCAGCAAGCTTATATGCGAAAACTCACCCTATTTGTCAGTTTCTGTGCTGTTTTGGGCTGTCAAAACAAGACAACTTCATTGCAAACTTCCTCCTCAAAAAATGCAGCCAGCTATCTCGCTTTAGGCGATAGTTATACCATTGGTGAAAGTGTTGCACCACAGGATCGCTGGCCAGTTCAATTGGCCGCCGTTCTAAACCAAAAGGGTATTCCAATGGAAGACCCACGCATCATTGCCAAAACAGGTTGGACAACAGACGAACTGATGACCGGAATAGAGGCAGCAAATCTTAGTAAAACTTATGACTATGTTTCGCTCTTAATCGGCGTAAACAACCAATACCGTGGAAGAAGTGTTGAAAATTTTGAAGAAGAGTTTGTTAGCTTATTGGATAAAGCAGTTGAATTTAGTGGAAATAAAACCGAAAAAGTATTTGTTTTATCCATTCCCGATTGGGGTGTCACACCCTTTGCTTCGACCAGAAACAGCGAAGAAATTGGTACTGAAATCGATGCCTACAATGCTGTAATCAAGCATCAATGTTTAGAAAGAAATATCGCCTACTTTAATATTACACCCATTTCACGACAGGCGAGATCGGCCCCAGAATTACTCGCAAACGACGACTTACATCCAAGCGGATTGATGTATTCCCGTTGGGTAACGTCCGTACTTCCCTTCTTCAATAATCGCTCGAATGAATAAACAAGCAATAGAAAAAGACCAACAAGATCCTTTAGTCAAATTCCGATCACACTTTCTTCAGAATGAAAATGAAATCTATTTGGATGGGAATTCCTTGGGGAAACTTCCCCTAAAAACAAAGGGAGTTATTACAACTATTATTGAGGAACAATGGGGAAAGCAGCTTATACGAAGTTGGAATGAGCATTGGTTAGCACTTCCCAAACGTATTGCTGATAAACTGGCACTTTTACTAAATGCTTCCTCGGGCGAAATTGTTGTGGGCGAATCTACTTCTGTCAATTTATACAAACTCGTTCACGCCTTGGTACAATCGGGAGAGTATTCGAGGCAACTCCTCACCGATTCTCTCAACTTCCCTACCGACAACTATATTTTAGCGGGAATAAGCGATCAATTAAATTTGCCCCAACCCATTTGTGTTACTTACTCAACTGACTTGAAAGCGGATGTCGATCTTTTAAAAGAACACATTCCAAAAACACCCGGTATTGTTTGTCTTAGTTTGGTTAGTTACAAAAGCGCCTATTGTTATCCCATGAAAGAACTGAATGCTTTTGCAGCAAAGCATCAAAGTATCATTGTTTGGGATTTAAGTCATGCGGTGGGTGCAGTAGATATTGATTTCAAACAAACAAACACCTTGGCAGCGATTGGTTGTACGTATAAATACCTCAACGGTGGCCCTGGCGCACCAGCCTTTCTATATGTTGCAGAACCACTTATCCCAACCCTTTCCACACCCATACAGGGTTGGTTTGGTCACCGTCGTCCATTTGACTTCTCGCCTACTTTTGCGGCAGCAGAGGGCATTGAAAAATTTGATGCAGGCACACCGCCCATTCTCTCACTTGCCGCACTAGAAACAGGACTTGATATTACATTGGAAGCTGGGATTAAACCCATCCGGAAAAAAAGTGAAGCTTTGACTATTTTTCTCTTAGGCTTGATTGAGGAGGAATTAGTCCCCCTCGGCTTTAGTATCGAAAGCCCGCTTAACGTAAATGAACGGGGTTCCCACATTACGCTATCGCATGCAGCTTCATGGCGTATCTGCCAGTGTTTATTACATGGAAAAGAAAATGGGCTAAAAATCATTCCTGATTTTCGCCCAGATAAATATATTCGTTTTGGAATCGCGCCCCTGTATATCGGCTTCAACGATTTATGGCAAACCGTTCAGCGCTTGAAAGAAATTATACTGGAAAAAGAAATCGAACAGTACGATGAGCAACGGCCAACGGTGACTTAGCCCTTGTTGTGTCCTTGCTCTTTATGTTTCTTGTGTTCTTTGGAGTGTTTTGGGTGTTTTTCTCGCTTTTTTCTGTGCTTTGCAATTTTTTCTTTTTGTTCTTTTGACAAACTTTGGTGATACTCCCCTCGTGAATGTTGAATACCTCTACACATTTCACGATAGGTCCTATTTTGCGTTTCGCTGAGAGATTCCATGAACTTTTCACGGCGCTCCTTTTTGTTCATCGAATCGTTTTTGAGTAATTGCTGTTGTTCTTCTGTAAGAGACTGTTTAAACTCTGCACGTAAGCTCTTCAAAATTTCCCGACGCTCCTTTAACAGTTCCTTTTGTTGCGCTGTTAACTCACGCAATCGATTGATTTTTTGGTTTTCCTCTACAACAATTTCAGCTTCTGTTTGCGCAAAAACGGTCAGTGAAAAAAAGAAAAACAAGAAGTAACTAATACATTTTAAGTTTTTCATAATAAGGGTTTAATAATTAGAACGCAAAAAAGTGGGAAAGTTTTAATTCAAGGCCAAATTTTCTTCAAAATTATCCAATAGCGATTCTTGAATTACCTGATCTAACACTTCCTCTTCCAATAATAGCGTGTCCAACAAAAAGGAAGTTACAAAGACATCTTCCACCATGGTTTCGCTAGCAACGGTCGTTTCTTTGTCTGGAGTAAGGTTTAACGTAAACAATAACAGCAAGGATGCAGCAATTGCCATTGTACCAAAAAGAGCACGCACAGAAAAGATGCTAGTATTTTGCTTGGTTTTATGTAGTTTTTTTTTAATCAACGCCCGGCTTTGCTCAGAAAAACCTTCGGGTTGCTCAAATCCAAGCATGCTTGCATGCCTATTGGTGTACTTTTCTTTCAATTGTTCCAAATCCTTCATACTATTGTTTGTTTACTTAAGTAAGTTTTTATTTTTTTCTCTGCTTTGTAATAGAGTGTTTTGATTGAATTCTCGTTACGATCCAAAATAAGGGCCATAGCCTTAAAGGTCAATTCATCAAAATATTTTAACGAAAACACATGCCGTTCGTTTTGCGGAAGTGTTGCCAGTGCTGCTTGAAAATGACTAACCGTCTGGTTGGCATTAAAGTAATCGTCGGCGGTTAATGTTTGGATATAATCCGTGTCTATTTCGTCGAGTCGAAGGTTGGCCTTTTTTTGGCTTAAAAAACGCATGCATTCGTTGTAGGCAATTCGAAACATCCAAGTATCAATGGAACTATTGCCCTTGAATGAAGGTAAACCTTTATGAATTTTCATCCAAGTATTTTGCAATACATCTTGGGCATCATCGTGCACCAAGACAATTTTACGAATCATCCAATACAATCGATCGTGGTGTTGATCGAGTAAGAGATTGATGTCAATTTCTTGCGGCTTGGACACAGTATTTAATGCTGTTTTATGTGATATAGCAATGGCCATATCTTTTAGACCTTTTTTAAGTAAAAAAGTTTTGTTTTGATTCATAATTTATGGTCAAAGCGGAAGAACACTTGGCTCTTACTGCCTGACATTAAAATTAATTTACGAATAAATGTGCTTCGTTAGATAACCTCAAACAAACCTGCAGCGCCCATTCCTCCGCCAACACACATGGTTGATACAACGTATTTAGCTCCGCGACGTTTTCCTTCAATCAATGCATGGGCAACCATTCTGGCGCCCGACATGCCGTAAGGATGACCTACAGAAATTGCTCCTCCGTTTACATTTATTAATTCGTTTGAAATACCTAAATGGTCGCGACAATAGAGTACTTGAACTGCAAATGCTTCGTTCAATTCCCACAAACCAATATCTTCCATGGTCAAACCATTTTGCTTTAACAATTTTGGAATGGCGTAAATGGGTCCAATCCCCATTTCATCGGGTTCACAACCAGCAACGGCTACTCCTCTGTAAATCCCTAAAGGAGTCACCTTATGTTTGGCGGCAACAGAAGCTTCCATCAATACACTTGCCGAGGCCCCGTCGGACAATTGGCTTGCATTACCAGCGGTAATACAACCATTTTCAATGACAGGATTGAGCCCAGCTAATCCTTCCAATTGTGTACTTGGCCGATTCCCTTGGTCTTTGTTTAGGGTAAAGTCGTGAAAGCTGATCTCTTTGGTTTCACGATCCATCACACCCATATTGGTTGTAGTGGTAATAATTTCATCATCGAATTTACCTGCTGCTTGTGCAGCAGCAGTACGCTGTTGACTTTGCAAGGCATATTCATCTTGGGCTTCACGGCTAATATTATATCGCTTAGCAACCACCTCAGCAGTTTGCAACATGGGCATATAAATATGCTTATGATTAGCCACCAAGGCTTTGTCGACCATACGATGGGTATTCATGTGCTCGTTTTGCACAAGACTTATGGATTCAACACCTCCACCAATGACCACATCCATTCCATCAGAAACGATTTGCTTGGCGGCCGTGGCAATGGCCATCATTCCAGAAGAACATTGGCGATCAATACTCATGCCACTAACAGTTGCTGGAAGCCCCCCAGCCAACGCAGCCATTCGTCCAATATTTCCTCCAGTGGTGCCTTGTTGCAAGGCAGCCCCCATAATAACATCATCTACCTGTGCTGGATCTATCCCAGAACGCTTTACCGCCTCAGCAATAGCTACCCCTGCCAAAGTTGGCGCCGAAGTGTTGTTATATGCTCCACGGTAGGCTTTTCCAATAGGTGTTCTCGCGGTTGATACGATCAATGCTTCTCTCATAATTATTTGTTCTTTTTATCTTTATTAATGCCCCTTTAAGGGATCCTCTTTTTAAAATCAACTGACATTTTTTACGTCAAAGGCCAAGGCATCACTTGATTTAAAACTCGGTTCATCTTTGACGTAACAATTGTGAATTTAAGCAAATTTATTTATTGGCTCACTTCATCAAAAATTACACTAGTATTTATTGTTTGTTCTCTGTTAAAAAAGCCCTGTAAATTCTCTTGCCTTTGGAAGTAAGGTATGGATGAAGGGCCGCATAACAGGCTTGTAATCCCTGATTAACCCCATTACCTTCGATACGCTTTAGGGTCGTTTGCGCAAACCAAAAATGACTTGTCATCCAAATTTGATTGGCAAGAATATCATAAAGTCCAGGGAAATCTTCTGGCTCTAAATGCATATACCCCTTCCCTATTGCAATGTAATTTAAATTTTTAATCATCTGAATATCTTCTTTAACCCTGTTTTCCATCTGCTCCTTTAAATCGGGATGGGAACGAAGTATATTTTGTGTTTCGAGATAAAAGAATTTAAAGTCATTTTCAAATTGCAGGAAAATTTTAGTCAATTCTAAAATAATACCATCGTTGGCCAACAAAGTGTTCTCTTTAATTCTATGGTCTAAAACATAGCTCAAATAGCCACAAACAAAATACAACAGATCTTTCTTTTTGGGAAAATGATAGTTGAAATTACTCAAAGAAACACCCGAAGCATCTGCAATATCTTGATTTAAAACATTGTACAAACCATGCTTATTGAATAATTCTATGGCTTTCTGAATGATCTTTTCTTTGGTCGAATTGATTTTAGTCATCACTATTTATTGTATATCAAATACGAATTTATCTAATTATTCTGTATCCATACTCTTATTTTATTTATTTTTAACCAACACAACAACACCAAACATCATGAAACTAAGTGGAAAAATTAAATTTTTATATGGTTTGGGATTCTCCGCACAGGGGATCAAAGATGCTTTATTTCAACTGTTTCTTTTCTTTTATTTCAGTCAAATACTGGGATTAAGCGCAACCTATACTGGTCTGGCAACTGTTATTGCACTTTTGTTTGATGCCGTAAGCGATCCATGGATTGGTACCCTATCTGATCGGTGGAAGTCGAAAGTTTTGGGAAGACGTCATCCTTTTATGTATTTATCTGCATTGCCATTGGGCCTGTTCTTGTATATATTGTTTTCGCCGCCAGCGGGTCTAGGCGAACTTGGTCTCTTTCTGTGGCTAACAACATTTTCAGTATTGGTCCGTTTTGCTTTGACCCTCTTCATTGTTCCCAGCATGTCTTTGGGGGCAGAACTAACCGATGACTATGATGAGCGCACTACTGTGACCAGTTATCGTGTAATGTTTTCGTCTTTTATTGGGCCAATTATTTTGATCTTTGGACTGGTGTTTTTCTTTACACCTACAACAGAAAATGCCAATGGCCTATTCAATGAAGCTGCCTATTCAACGTTTGCATCGCTTTGCGGAATATTAGCTGCAATGAGCATATTAATAAGCACCTACGGAACACAATCAACGATTCCCAGCCTACCAAAATCAACTGATACCGAAGCTGAAAAAGGGCTTGATGCCGTTTTAAAGAATATAAAAGCTGCACTTAAATTAAACGCATATACGAGTCTCGTTAAATACAGCATGACGATCTATACCGGACTTGGAGTTGGCACGGTCTTAACCACTTACTTTACTATCTATTATTTTGAACTTTCAGAAAAAGAATTGGCCGGACTCCCCATTGCAGCTGCGGTAGGTGGAATTACCGCTCTTTTTGTTGCCCCCCTTATGGGGCGCCTATTTGACAAAAAGAAAAGTGTGATCATTAGCTCGGTTGGATTGGGCATTTTTTTCTGTCTTCCGTTTCTCTTACGCTTATTTGATTTATTCCCTGAGAACAATAGTCCCAACTTACTTCCCTTCTATCTACTCACCCTCTGGATCGCATACACCTTTTTGTGGGTCTCCATTTCGACCACAAATTCAATGATGGCTGAAGTTGCCGATCAATTTGAATCACTCTACAACAAACGCAACGAAGGCTTCTTTTTTTCCACCATGTCCTTTGCTTATAAATGCACTGTGGGTATTGGCTACTTTGTTGGCGGATTGTTATTGGATGCCATACAATTTCCCACCAAAGCTACAGACATAAGCAGCATAGATCCAAGTGCAATTCACGGACTTGGCTTGATTGGCGGACCAATTTTACTGGTCTTTTACCTTTTTTCGATTGTATTTATTTTTAATTATCCGATTGATAAAGCTGCTTATTTAACAATCAAAAATAAGATACAAAATTAGTTTTAATAATCTAAATTTGTATATTGAATGCAGTTTTTTATTGTTTCATAAAACTTAATTCTAAGACTAAAGAAATTGTAAGGCATATGGTCTTTGATAGTATCATTATTGGCGCTGGATTTGCTGGAATTGGAGCAGCTATACAACTGAAAAATTCAGGGCTGAACAATTTCATTGTACTAGAACGTAAAGATGAAATTGGAGGTCCTGGCGCGACAACACCTATCCAGGTTGTGCCTGCGACATCCCCTCTCATTTATACTCTTACTCATTTGAACTTAATCCAGATTGGTCGGAGTCTTTTTCTCCCCATGATGAAATTTTAGCCTACCTAAAGCATTGTGTCTCTAAATATAAAATTGATCCTCACATAAGCTACAACAGTAGTGTTGCTGAAGTGCGGTTCAATGCGTCCAATGGAACTTGGACCATCACCACCCAAGACAAGCAAACCTATATTAGCCGGACGGTTATATCTTGTTCTGGCCCGCTAAACGAGCCTGCTTATCCAGCCTTCAAAAATGAAAATGCATTTAAAGGAGAACGCTTTCACTCCATGCACTGGAACCACAACTATGATTTGAACAATAAGAAAGTTGCGGTAATTGGAACTGGCGCAAGTGCCATACAATTTGTTCCAAAAATTGCGCAGCAAGTCAAAGAACTGATTGTTTTTCAACGGACTGCCCCTTGGATAGGGCCAAAACAAAACCAAATCAATACAGAGAAATCCAAGATTAGGTTCCAGAAAATTCCGGGCTATCAATTGCTTTGGAGAGAAATCATTTATTGGTTTTTGGAACTCCGTGGATTGAGTCAATACAAAGACAACGGAATTCGCAGGTGGAGAAAAAAAGAAGCCATTGAGCATTTGAACACCTCAGTGAAAGATCCTGATCTAATCAAAAAACTGACTCCCTCCTACGAAATTGGCTGTAAACGTGTGCTTATTTCTGATGACTACTATCCCACACTCGAAAAAGACAATGTCAAACTCACAACTACTGCGGTTGATTCATTTACCCCCAATGGAATTAAAACCAAAGACGGAGAAGAAATAGAGGTTGACGCCATTATATACGGCACAGGATTTAAGACAACTACCTTTGCACATATCTACCCCATTATTGGTTTGGACGAACGAAACCTATTCAATGAATGGAATGAAAATGGAGCCGAGGCGTTTAAAGGAATAAATGTGAGTGGTTTTCCCAATCTCCTCTTTGTTGTGGGGCCAAATACAGGCTTAGGGCACAACTCCATCATTCATATGATGGAATCACAGTTTAGCTATATCGTAGATTATATAAAAAAGCTGAAGAAAACAGCTTCAACATCTACCTATTTTGATGTGAAAATCGAGCAACAGAAAACCTTTAACGAGCATATTCATACTGAACTGAAGGACATGATTTGGTCTACAGGTGGCTGCAATAGTTATTACCTCAAAGACGGCAGAGGGAAAAACACATCAATTTGGCCAGGGACAACAATGAAATACCGCAAATTAACCAAACGCGCTTCATTGGATGACTTCTCTCTAATAACACCCCCATAAAAAAAACCAACTGAGGTCGGTTTTCTTACCCCAATTGGAAGTCAATAAGGCCATATTTTATTAAATTCCGAAAATATTTCATCAAAAAGTTGGGAAGATTGGAAAGCATCTGGTAATTTTAAATGCCTTTTAAAACCTCAAAAGCACGATAAGAAATAAAAATATACATTTAAACTTCTATATAAAGTGATAATAATTATGCTGTAAATTAAGACATAGAACCTTGTGATCGTAGAGGATAAAATCATGGTCTCTATTTATTTCATACAGCAGTAGGTATCCGATTGGCCGTTTTAAACCAAAACCAAACTATTATGAGTAATCCAGCAAACGATGCCCCATTTGATTTTAAATTCTATGAATGGGAAGAAAAGTTCAAAGACAAAACTTATTTACGCCAACCCTTTGGAGATAGCTGGGAAGAATACACTTGGGGAGAAGTTGGTCAATATGCCCGTAAATTAGCTACCGGCTTACGTTCACTTGGTTTACGCGAAAACGCTCACATAGGTTTAATCTCAAAAAACTGTCGGGAGTGGATTATTGCTGATTTAGCCATCATGATGGCGGGTTACATTAGTGTCCCCTTTTTCCCAACATTAAACGCAAAAGAAATAAACACCCTACTCACTTTTGGAGATGTCGATCTATTATTTGCAGGAAAAGTAGAAAACTGGGAAGAACAAAAAGAGGGTGTTCCTCAGGGGTTACCCATCATAGCCTTCCCCACCTATAGCAGTCACTCCAACATTACAGAAGCGCACCAATGGTATGATTTCATCAATCAATTTGACCCCCTACAAGCCCCACATATACCTAAATTAACAGACACCTGGACAATCATCTTCACCTCAGGAACTACAGGAAATCCGAAGGGTGTGGTCTTGGACTATTTAGCCAATAGCAAAACAGAGTTACTCACACTCGAATCCAATCCAATGAAGATTGATTTTGAGGGAAACAATGACTTTTTCTCTTATCTTCCATTAAATCATATTGCAGAAAGAATTGTGGTTGAATTTGCCTCTTTTCGTTTTGGCGGAACGATTTCTTTTACCGAAGGTTTAGAGGTGTTTGCCAAAAATTTAAGTGATGTGCAACCTACGGTGTTTTTTGCTGTACCACGTATATGGACAAAGTTCCAAATGGGGATTTTGTCAAAAATTCCCCAAGAGAAATTGTCCAAATTGTTAAAAATCCCTGTGGTTTCTTGGGTGCTAAAACGCAAATTCATGAAAACACTTGGACTATCAAGAGCGAGAGCTATTATCTCTGGAGCAGCACCAATGCTAGAAACCCAACGGGCATGGTTTAGAGAGGTAGGAATTCCAATTACCAATGGATATGGAATGACCGAAAACAGTGCCATCACCTCTCAGCTAGACGCGCGCATTACAGACCGACCTGGCTCAGTAGGAATTGCTCAACCCGAAGTGGACATCAAAATAGACACTGAAACGTCCGAAATTTTAATGCGAGGTCCTTTTGTCATGAAAGGCTATTACAAACAACCCGAATTGACCGCAGAAGTTCTAAAAGACGGATGGTTACATACGGGGGATCAAGGATATTTAGACAAAGATGGTTTCCTATACATTACTGGGCGTGTAAAAGACATGTTCAAAACCTCTAAAGGAAAATACATTGAACCCCTTGTGTTAGAAAGTTACTTTGCCGACATAGTGGAATTTGAACAAATATGTGTTGCAGGGCTCGGATTGCCCCAACCCATCTTACTGGCTGTTTTATCTGACATTGGTAAAGCCATGTCAAAAGAGAAAATTAGTTCCTTCTTGAATGAACGTCTTGAAGCGGTGAACGAACAATTGGATGGCTACAAGAAAATATCGACCATAATAATTGTCAAAGAAGAATGGACAGTTGAAAATGGCCTCACAACTCCTACATTGAAAATCAAACGAAACAATGTCGCAAACAAATACAAAGACAACTACACCAACTGGCAAAATGATCGTGCGGCAATAATCTTTGAAGATTAATTTATCTTGGATAAAGAAACTTTAGCTCGTCTTTCTGTCCAATGTATTCAGAAAGCTCGTTTTCTTCCAATTCAGGAATTGATTTTGGGGGAAACAGGCTATGCTTTCAATGGAAAAGTACGTTTGTTTTTCGAAATTCAACGACCAGAAACAAAGCCTAAGGGAAGTGTTTTACTTATTAGTAGAAATGCAAATACGCTTCTTTTTTGGTCGCAACAGTTTATTCAAACTTTTGTTTCAGAAGGATATAATGTCATTCGTTTTGACCATAGAGGCATAGGGCTTTCAGATCGAATGGAAGGCTGGACAAAAAAAACAGCTTATGGACTCGAAGATATGGCTAGAGATGCAATGGCAGTACTCGATAGCTTAAAAATAAAGAGCGCACACATTGTGGGGGCTTCCATGGGAGGTATGATTGCACAACGTTTTGCCTATTTATTTCCAAATGTAACCCTATCGCTGTGCAGTATTATGTCGTCTGGCTATTACTACGACCCAAGTCTTGTCTCCCTAAGCCCAAAAATGAAACGCAACTTCCGATCTTTATTCTTGGCCTTTTATCGTGCAAAAAACAACTTTGAAAAGCAGGTCCAAGCACATATTATGGAGCGAAATCTCTGGATAGGATGCGGAGATTATGAATTAGATATCCCAATGATAATTAATGAAGTATCTTATGAAATAAAATTCAGAAAAGGCTATTACAAAATGAGTTTTCCACAGCATGTAAAAGCCATTAAAAAATCAGGTTCATTCCTAGAAAAACTAAAAGAAATTAGCAGCAAAGCCCTTGTTATTCATGGGGATTCCGATCCTTTGATCGACATTAATCACGCAAAAAAATACGTAAGTTGCCTGAAAAAGGGAAAATCTTATTATCTTTCAGGATTGGGACATGATATCCCGAGAGAATACACCCCACAAATCACTAACCAGATACTTATCTTATTTGCTGCGTCTGAAAACCAGTAATTATTAAATCAAACAATTATGAAAAAAAACAAATTAACTACTGCACTTACAGTTTTTGGGCTGTTTTGTGTGAATCTGCTTTTGGCACAAACCACGATTAGTGGTACGGTGATCGACACAGAAACAAACCAATCTATTCCTGGAGCAAACATTATCATTCTAGGAACAAATGTTGGAACAACAACTGATTTTGATGGTCTTTTTACACTTACAACAAACCAAGAAGTACCTTTTAGTCTAGAGATTAGTTCTATCGGTTTTGGTGCTCAAACAGTAGAAGTTACCTCTGTTGATCAAAAAATTACTGTTTCTCTTGATCCAGGAGAAAACCTGCAAGAGATTATTGTTTCCGCTTCGCGTCGTGCGCAGAAAATTCAAGATGCTCCCTCATCAGTAAGTATCATCTCTGCAAAAGATATCGAAAACTCTGCCATTGCGGTAGATCCTGTTCGTCACCTTGTGAACGTTCCTGGGGTTAACATTCAGCAACAATCGGCAAATACAATTAATATAGAAATGCGTGCCGGATCAGGTATCTTTGGAACAGCAACCTTTCCAATTTTGGATTATCGTTTTTTATCTACGCCAGCGGCATCTACATTCTTCACACAACACTCAGGTTTATCAAATATAGATATTGCAAAAATTGAAGTTGTTAGAGGAGCAGCATCAGCCTTATATGGCCCCAATGTTGTTTCTGGAGTTGTGCATTTCATGTCAAAAAGTGCTATCGACTTCCCAGGCACCACAATTGAATTATTGGGTGGAGAGTTGAACACAAAAGGTGCGGCCATTCGTCATGCCTACGCCTCAGAAGACAAAAAATTTGGGTATAAGATCAATGCGAAATGGTCCAAAGGAAGTGATTTTGAGTTGGATGGAACTGAACTTACCTCTCGAGGTGCCAACCTAGTTCAATCACTTAACACTGAAATTCGTCAGCCTGTAATCACCAATGGAGCGGTTGATACTTCACAACCAGGTGATATATTATTGTCTGGTAGTGATTTAGATGATAACGGTGACGGAAACCCTATGGCAACTGAATATGAGAATTTTTCAGCCAATGCACACCTTGAATTCCGCCCAAATGAAAAAACAACTGGATTTCTTTCAGGTGGTTTTGCACAAGGAGGCGCTTTGTTCTTTAACGCACTTGGAGCTGGATATCAAGACGGAGAGGATTATTGGGTACAAGGCCGTGTTCAATCTGGAGGATTATTTGCCTTAATGTCATACAATTACAAAAGTGGTGGTGGTAGAAACAATCCTACTTTCTTATACAATTCTGGTTTACGCCAAGTAGCCATCAACTCATCATTAGAAGCACAGATTCAATATAACTTTGATGTTCCCTCTTTTTTAAACACCAACTTCACTGTTGGGGCTGACTTTAGAGATGTAATGTCTGATTCACAAAATACACTTTACGGAAGAAACGAAGAAAATGATACATATGTATTGGCTGGAGGATATCTTCAAGGCACCTCAAAACTGTCGGATAAACTCGAATTAACCTATGCCGCTCGTATGGATAAATTTACTCTTTTCGATGAGCTTGCATTCTCTCCTCGGGTTGCTTTAGTATATAAACTGAATGAAAATAATAGCATTAGAGCTTCGTATAATTCCTCGGCTTCCATCCCAACAGCCCTTCAATCGTATATCGATTTCCCTGTTAATGTATTTCAAGCTGGAGCTTATGATGTTTGGTTGGCTGGAGAAGTGGAAGAACAACGGTTCGACCCCAATGCTCCAATTCGTTTAGGATTTTTAGGGGGATATCAGCAACCACAAGGGTCAACAGGGGTAGATAATATGGTTCTTTATGGTGTCTTAAATGGACAAGGTGTTGCTGCTGGCGTAATCGATGCAATCAATACAAACCCTGACTATGCTGCTCTAGCACCTTTTTCGGGTATTTTGCAAGGTATATTAGAAAATCCTGCAACTGCCCTAGCTATGACTGGGCAAAATGGATTTCTAGGAAGCCAATATGGTGCAGGTGTTGGATACAACATCTTTAATCTCGAGCAAGTTGGTACAGAAGGTACTGATCGTGCAGTAATGAGTAGAGTAAATTCATTTGAAGTAGGGTATAAAGGAGTCATTGCTAAAAAATTATCTCTTGCAATTGATGTTTACACATACGAGCAACGAGGATTTACAAGTTTCACTGCAATTGGACCAGCATTTGCATACATTCCAGACGCCGCTGGGTTTGCGCAAGATATTCAGGGGAATCTTTATCCATTAATCCGTGCGCAAGTTGCGCAAGCAATTGCAGCAAATCCTGCCTATGGTGGAGCACCGCTTGCTGTACTAGAAACACTTGCGGCATTTACAGGACCTGTTAATCAGGTTGCTGGTGGTCTTGCAGCGGTCGCTGGAGGTGGATATGGATTTGGGTTTGGAAGATTGGAAGAAGCTTTGCAAGATGCTTTACCCGTATTTGGTGCAATCAACTCTCTGAGAGCTCCAGATGATGGTCTAACTCACCTTGCTGCTGGATATCGTAAATTTAATGATAAAAGACGTTCCCACTGGGGAATGGATGTATCTGCTGAATATTTCGCTAATGAAAACATCAGTGTTTGGGCTAATGCCTCATATGTGAGTCAAAATGTATGGATCCCTGGAGAATCAAATGATGACGGTTTACCTTTCGAATCTCACCTAAACTCTCCTCAATTAAAATACAGAGCGGGTATCAAATACAGTAAAAACAGGGTTCAAGGAAGTTTAAGCTACCAATATGATGATGAATTTGAAGCTAACCAAGGTGACTTTTCTGGAATTGTACAAGAGAAAAACCTTTTTGATGCAAACATTGGATATAAATTAGATAATGGTATGCGTTTTGAAATCACAGGTGCAAACATCTTTGACTTTAAATACCGCGCATTCCCAAATATGCCCATCATTGGTCGTCGTATCATTGGGAAAATCACATTTGATTTATAATATTCGTTTACTTTTATTAGTATGAACAATAAAACAGCATTCATTACTGGTGCTGCCAAAGGAATAGGAAGAGCAACTGCGGTTGCTCTTTCCACTTCTGGTTGCCATGTAATTTTAACTGATATTGACACAGAAGCTTTAGCAGATGTAAAAAGCACCATTGAAGCAAGCGGTGGAAAAGCTTCGACTTACCTCCTCAATGTTGCCGATCAAGATCAGGTCAATGCTATACACGAACAAGCCCTCAAAGATCACCATCGCATTGACTACTTTGTAAACAACGCCGGAATTGGCGGGACCTTCGCTCCTTTGCACCTAATGCCAAGAAGTGAATGGGATAAAGTCATTGCTGTTGACCTAAACAGTGTGTTTTTCTGTCTACAAGCACAACTAAAAATACTACTTCCACAAGGCGGAGGAAGCATTGTCAATGTATCTTCTCTTGCTGGAAAAAAAGGAGTTGCCTACGGTGTACCTTACTCAGCAGCGAAACATGGCGTACTTGGTATTACCAAAAGTGCTGCAGTAGAATATGGAGCGAGAAACATACGAGTAAATGCGATTTGTCCCTCTTTCTTAGAAACAGAAATTATTGATCCACTGCCGAATGAGCTGTTGGATTTTGTTACAAAACACCGTGTCCCACTTAAGCGACTCGGAAAACCAGAAGAAGCCGCCGAAACTATTGCCTGGCTGCTT
>Ga0209138_1001392_pt1 | contig 20883 bp, 16 predicted proteins | sample SaaInl3SG_22_DNA_FD_184645 | JGI IMG/M metagenome (GOLD analysis project Ga0209138, IMG submission 184645) | Marine microbial communities from expanding oxygen minimum zones in the Saanich Inlet - ESP_153SG_22_DNA (SPAdes) (version 2) | ecosystem: Environmental > Aquatic > Marine > Intertidal...
ATTTTCGACGTAAATTCATACTTAGTTAACCTCAATTAAAGAATTTAAACATAGCACTAACTTATACAAATATCCCTGCCAAAACAAACAAGGGCGGGGTCTTTGGATGGCGTTGGAGATTGTTACCGTACCTGCGCAGACACTTATAAGGCTGATTGCGCTGCTCTGTTATCGAATTGATCCAGTCAATTGGGGGCTATTCATCGCTATTTACTTTGCACTACAAGCAAAGTTACCTTCTAGCCTAATCTAAACTGCTAAATGGAAAGATGCTATGACTACACATACTGGAGGCTGCCTGTGTGGCGCTATATCGTACGGACTAGAGCAGGACGCTGTGGTCACAGCAATGCATTGCCATTGCTTAGACTGTCAGAAGTCGACAGGCTCAGGCAAGGCGACAATCATAGCCATTCCTGAATCTAGCCTAACGGTCAAAGGAACGCTTAAATACTATTCAGTTGTGGGCACTGATGGGGCAACAGTGAATAGAGGGTTCTGCGAAAACTGCGGTTCGCCGGTCATGAGCGTAGTAGTTGGTCTTGAGGGTTGGGAAGGTATTAAACTGATAAAAGCAGGGAGTCTTGATGACTCGTCATGGGTGACGGTTAACGCTAGTATTTGGAAATCTTCAGCTCGGCACTGGGATGCTGTACGAGAAGAGCTACCAACTTTTGAACACAACCCTCAAAATTAGCAATTAGCAATTAGCAATTAGCAGATCGAGTAAATATTAGAATCTCGGGAGAAGTAGGCAATGAAGAAAAGTATAAGAAAGGTGTTAATACTCGCAAGTGGATTTTGCATGATTCTAACGGAGGCTGTTAACGCAGCTGAAGTATCTTACATAAGTGATGTCATCTATGGGCGAAAAGATGGTATGGCGCTAACTTACGATGTTTTACAGCCAGAGAATGCTAACGGAGCAGCAATAGTCTTTATGATGAGTGGCGGATGGTATTCCTCGTGGGGCGCGCCAGAAACTAGAGCAAACCAATTTGCCGATATGTTGGAAGCAGGTTTTACAATGATTCCTGTCTATCACGGAAGTGCCCCGCTATATAAAGTGCCCGACGCATATTCGGATGTCGATATGGCCGTAAGGCACATTAAGGCAAATGCCGACACCTATCAGATAGATAGCCATCGAATCGGTTTAACCGGAGGAAGTGCAGGCGGTCATCTGTCTCTCATGGTTGGTCTAAATTCAGACAGCGGAAAGGCTGACGCGCGCAATCCGGTAATGCAGCAGGATAATACGGTAGCTACGATAGTGGCGTATTTCCCACCAGTAGATTTCAGATCGGATCAAGCAGAGGTACAGGGAATAATTAATGAAGTCGAGCAAGACGAATTAATGCAACGATTTCCGGCTCTGGATTATGACGAAGCGATGATTCCGATGATGTCGCCAATTACGCATGTTGATAGCAACGATCCACCGGTATTGCTGATCCACGGAGATGCTGATCCATTAGTGCATGTGACACATTCGCATGCAATGTTGGCAACGCTCAAGAAGTTTGACGTACCGTCAGAGCTGATTGTTATAAGTGGCGGGAAACACGGTTTCGGTGGTGAGAACGCTAAGATTGCGAACGCAGCGCGACTCGCGTGGTTTGAGAAGCATTTAAACCAATAGACTTAGTGATGTCCATATTAGAGGAAATGAAATATAGATTTCCCGGCTCACTCCGCGCTGTCCTGCGTGACTGCTACAGCGCTGAGTGTACATGCTAGTGCTAAAGCACCTGCAGAGTCTCTTAAGCCTTTAGCATCTTAAGAGTTTTCTTACGTTCGAGTGCTATTGCGACTGTATACTGTGTAGCTTCTAAGAAGCTATCATTCTTAGCCTTTCCTACTACTTCTTTCCACACCTCTAGCATCCTTGTCTTGGTGTTAGAGCCATCAATGTCTCTAACGGCAAAAGCATCGTGTACTGCAAGTAATGGTATTTGTTCTTCTGTCGCCCATTGCAGCATCTTTAACGCTATTTCACCTTCTAGCCACTGCATGCGCGTGCCAACGTCATTAAAGAATAGCTCGTCTTTAGTAACCCAAGGATAGTTATGTTCTACAGAAGATAGGATAGCTCTAAAGTCGTTAGCACTCATTGGTGACCTTTTGTCTAAGCTAGCATCTCTTATCAGCTTACCTTTAGAGCGTCCTAGGGTTACTGCACCAAAGCATTTGGTAATAACAGTCTTAATTTTGCCTCTGGACAACCCTGTTTCTTTAGCAATGTCGCTATAAGGATCAGCAGGTAGCTCTTCACCGACAATGTACGAAGCCATACGAAGATGATTACAAGAGAAGTCAGGTTCTACTATCGCTTCACCGTCAATAAGCGTGCTAGTCCTTAAAGGAATACGTCTATTAACTAGGTTTTGATAGTAGTTGTTTATACGACCGCTTCTGCCTACAAAGTCCTTGAGGCTCCGACTACTAGGGTTTTTCATTGCCCATGTATGGTCAAGCATGAACTCGTTATAGCGCGTCAATATTCGCTGCCATTCTTTGACCGATGTTGCTGAGGGCATATCAACAGTTTCAAAGCGGTCTAACTTAAGTGGCTCATAGTTGCTGAAATCACCATACGTAGAATAAAGCGATGAGCTAAATAGCTTTATAAACTTGCTTGTTGGGTAGTACTGAGACGCTTTTGATGTTTCGTTAGGCCTTACGTCCCTATAGCCTTTGCGGCCAAGACGCATGATGTCTTCATCGCAAAGAGCATCCACAATCCGCTGCATGCGCCGACGACTGAAGCCAAGTCCGTTTAGATATGTGCCGTCCTCGAAGTTTGGCGGGTTAGTTGGCAAGGCAAGCCATTCAAACCTAAACATGCATTGGATAAGTGAGTTAAGCACATGCTTAGTGCAGCGCCTGTGAGCGTCTTGAACTTCTTTCTTGTCGGACTGTGTAGCTCGGCTTGCAAGGTCGTCCAGAAGTCCTAGAAATGCGTCTGACGAGGTTCCAAGGCTTGAGCCTTTGTAGACCATCAAAGCTGTTGATGAGTCCTTGTCAGGCTCACCTGCGTTGATAAGCAGATCTGCTATTACATCTGTATTGGCCATCTTAGAGCCTGTTTGTTGCAACAGCGACACCACTTCCTTCAATTAAAAGCTGTCTTCTTTCCCGAAATCTATCTCTGGATTGCGCGTCAGTATTATTACGCGTTGACTGCCATACTTCATAACTCGGATACCAAACTATTCGGTTCAACTTAGCTACGCCCTGATCCTCATCGACCTGACGGAATAATCCAACGACCTTTACTTGCCAGTAATCTTCCCAAGTCGTCCATGCTCTCTGACTTAGTGAAACAGCTGTGTTCATTGCGTCAACAGGATAGTGCTCATCGCGATGCACATAGAATCCCTTAGGCGTTGATACTGGACCCGAAACACGAAGGTCCAATGCGTGGTATAGCTTAGTGACAGGCCCAACAATTCGGGTGCTTTCTCTAAATAAGGAGTCGACTCTATCGGCAGTTGACGTTGAACCGCTGTCAAATGACAACATAGCAATAAAGTCATTTTCTTCTAAGCCATTAAAGGGCGCGTCCTCCGCAAGACCAAACGAGTTCCAAATCGCATAGACCGAACCACCTGCTTCTGCAGCAACTAAGTCGATAGCCGCTTGAATATCGTCAGCTGACATGCTTTCGGAAGTTTCAATAGAGAAGTTGGTATATGTGTAAAATTGAGTATCTGGTCCTGAATTGGAGTCTTGAGAATTTGCGTGCGAACTCAACAGCCATGTAATGATCGCAATAACTTTAAAGTGATTTGTAATCATGATGTATCCCCTGTTAACGGTGCTAATGAATCATCGAGAAGTTTCGCTGATAGAGTACTTAGACCAAGAATAAATTATGTTTATGCCAGTGTGCGGCGAAATCATTAGTAACACTTAGTTACTTGTTTTTATTGACTTTTATTGCAAATTGTGCTACATTAACTGTACAGTTTAGAGCATAAGCACTACTGCTCTATCTCCGTCACTTCCATACTTCAATCTCACTAACGCGTCAGCATCTCTAACACACGGTGTAACTCTGTGGGCTTTCTGTTGTCTGCGTTTTAGCTCTGGAGCACGCCATGAAGGAATACATCCTAGTTAAAGACTACGTTAAGAACAAACCTGTTGCACTGGTAAAATCTGAGTACGGTGTAGCCACTGTGATTGCAGGAGACAAGTCCGCCGAGAAAGTCTTTATTGACGGTGACCCACATAACATAAACAGGAAGTATGGCTTTACCTTGCTAGGTCACAGCAGCTGTCACCCAGACATTGGTTGCTACATAGATACGTTAGGACCGGTGTTGGATACAGAGGAGAAGTGGAAACGAGCAAAGCAAAGGACTGCTAAAGCCAAAAAAGCTAAGGAGCTGAGTAAGGACGATCTAGTAAGGATAGATAACATGCTGCGCAATGGCGTTAGTCAGCGCAAAGTGGCAGAGGCTATGGGTGTTAGTCAGGCGTTTATTTCGCGCTTAAAAACCCTCGAATCAGTACCCCTGTAGGTAGGCCTTAGTTGTTGATTCGGACGGTGCTGCAGCTCAGTAGATGCGGGGGCTGTGACGGGTGGTGTTGGGCTATCGAGGAGTGTTTTGGTTGAGGTGATAATAGCGTTAATAAGCTTCCACCCGAGCACACGCACTTTATAGATTTCGAAAGCGAGAGCACTAAGCTGAAGGAATCGATTTCGCAACCTATTTAACGCGTATAAGCGTATCCTAACAGCCTGGTAGAAAGTCGATTTTTATCACGCATCACTTTTTCATTTTGGGAATTATGTCTATGCTTGTTTCAGGATTGGCATCATTACCTGGATCATAAAAAAAGCCCTCCATCACAGATACAAAAACTGCCCGACTCGCTTCGGCGATACAAGCAATAACGTGATTATCCGGGTCATCATCAGCAAGACTCAGAGGATGAACCGAGTCGCCATCATCGAGCAAGATGGTTATGGCTGTTCTCTGAGGCTCTCTTAATTTTGCGCCATTAGGCCCAGTCACACCCCCTTCCCAAGTCAATTGGATTGCCTGCGATGTTTCTTGAGGACATTCCTCTTCAAGCCCAGCAGCATCGGGCGAAAAAACCTCAGCTAATACAAGACTCGGTCCAGCTCCGAGAGGAGTTACTTTTTCACTCTTCAAACCAATCAAAGAATTACCATCGACATCCTCTAATTCCCCTACGATTTTTACACTTAGTGGTATTGTATCCTCCTCACTAAAGGGTCCAATTAGAAGTATCGTTCGTGATTCAAGAGGCTCAATGGCTGGCCGCAATGTGGCACATAATGGCGTGACAATACTTCCTGAGCTAGTTTCAACAGCAAATGCTCCGGCAAAAATTGAGGTTGAATTTATCTGTACGGAAAAAGTAACCGGCATGCCATCTTGCCCATTCACGGGTGGTAACCCACATAAACGAGTCGCTCGTGGCGGCAATGGATCTAGACCATGATAAGCGGAAAGGATGCGAGGCTCTTTGCTGTTTCCCTCAAACTTATCTTGCGCCTCTGTGCAATAAACGATGCTAGTTAACATTATCACTGTTAATAGTCTGATCTTAAACATACAGGGAGATCCGAGTTTCTCTATAATTAACGTTAGGAACGGCTTCTATTACATATATGCCACTAATCGAACTTTCGCAGGTTAACTCCAATCAACACCACTAGGCGCATCAACACTCTGCAACAAGAAACGCTGCTTAATTTTTATGTCAGCAGGCGAGCCATATCTTTCTAACACGCTACTAGTTTTTAACCCCAACGCCGGTCCTAAGCGAAAGCAACAAGCCGACTAGTGAAGCGCCCAATATGACTAAACTGCCTGTAGCTCCCGGAGGCGTCTGAAGCGTTTCTAACGGTTTGAAAATACCTATACATATTCTGCCAACGTACTCGCCAATCAAAAATAAATACAACAAAGGAATCATGCTGCGATAACGTAATACTGCGATTAACATTACTAGTGCTATCAGCAATTGGGATAAACCCCATAGTGCAAAAACACTTATTACTGAGCTTTCTGCGCCACTGGAGTATTGGCTCAGTGGCACGGTTGCTATAGATTGAGCGCCTCCATCAGGCAAAAATATGTGAGTAAGGCTGCGGCCTAATGTAACGGTAGTTATCAAGCCGAATAACCACAGTGAGGCGGGGTGGCCATCAAAGTTGTTATCAAACGATGAAGGTAGCAATCTATTCCTCATGTGCCGTCCTTGTATGTCAGCTAGTATAAGTTTCAATTTTTTGATGCATCAAACGAAGCGTGGGCGTTTGATGCATTGACCATTAGCAGGTATCTCTAATCACTACTAGCTATTGCTAAATGTATCGCTTTTGAAAGATCGCTTGGAAACGCTCTTTGTCTTTCAAACTCTTCAAACCACCTGCGCCCTCCTTTGCTGCCAATGTGCCATCGTATATGACGGTTAAACAATTCCACCATGGAGTCGTCATCTCTATGCACGTCTTTACTCATAACCAGTGCGCCTTCATTGGCGATACATGCGTTTTCTAGAAAAAAGCCAAATGCTATTTTTTCACTATTAGTTAATTCGTCATAGTTTTCATGTCCTCGGACTATTACATCTGCAAATTCTAGATTAGCACCTTGGCGATACACGGACATATACCGCTCTGACAAGACTCCCCAATTTGTTAAAATGGCCTGCTTAGTATTGTTTTTAATCTGTCGTGCTACATTTAACATTGAAAGGATTACACCAATCGCAGCAATCAACTGCGCCATATCTCCGATTGAAATCATTATTTTTATCTCCTATAAACTTATCGCGCTACTTATAAATGACATTTCGATGTGTGCCTCGTGCGGCTAGAAAGTCAAAGAGGCAGGATACTAATCATGAGATGATTCTTGTGTTGATTCACTCTTAGAATACGCGGTTTTTGACTAACCCCATTCAACACCACTAGGCGCATCAATACTCTGCAACAAGTAACGTTGCTTGCTTATGGACTAATCTAGACTACCAGATGGCGGAACTTCAAAAGACCGTAGCACCATTCCTTCAATGTCCTCAAGCGTACGTTTCAATGATCCAACTGTACTCTGCACATAACCTGCGGTTACACCTGATTTTGCATGGTTAAGTACTGCTGATATTTTCGCTAAATCATAACCGAGTTCAGATGCAATGGTTGCGACGGTTCTCCTTAGATCATGTGGCGTAAACGCTATTCCTGATTCGTCAACAACGCGCTGAACCGCCCTGCTCATAGAAGCATGCTTACTACTATCTTGAGGCGATGGAAACACCCATTCTGAAGACTCCCCGACCAACGTTGAACGAGTCTTAAAAAGACTCTCTGTCGATGTAGTCATAGGAAGAGTATGGTCAGTGTTATTCTTTGTATTCTCAGCCTTGAACCACCCTTCTTTGAAGTTGATGTTAGACCACCTTAAAGTCTTCGCTTCATCGACTCGCAGCCCAGTCAAAAGCAGAAGCATCACAAAGTCAGCATCAGAGCGCGTGATCGACCCTGAATATTGATGGTGGGCGGTTTTTGTGAGGCATTCTAGGAGTTCAGCCCTCGGAGATTCGTCTAAAAAACTATCTCGAGGCTTGAGCACGGAACGTACTTTTTTATCTTTCAGAACATTGCAAGGATTAGCCCTAAGAATCGGCTCGCCGCCAACTTCGTCGTTCATAAAGCTATTAATTACAGTCTGAAGGTAACGAAATGCTTTTTGTGCTTCACCCTGCCCATCAGCGCTTTTATACCGCCTAGTGGGCAGACCAAGATTAGCTCTTTTATTTTGTGTGTTGTTGCGCCTATTTGCCACGCGAGTTTTTATCTCAGCGAAGCGTCCAAGAACATCACCCCGTGTTATGAGTCGAATAGGTCTATCTAACCAATCACTAAAATTGCGTTGAAACATGCTGATCATGTCTTGTCGAGACTTAGGCTTGTAATCTTTTAATGCGAGGCATTCGTCGAGGGCTTGCCGAAGAGTGATGCTTCGCGCCATCTCAAGCTGCGTTACTTTGCGCTCTTCGATGATTCGTTGTTGACGCTGAGCATTAGGGTTTATACCGGCAGCCAAATCTGCAAGTACCTTCCGAGCTAAACTACGGGCTTGAGACACGCCTATAACGTCACATCTCCCTAGCTTTATGCTCCTTGGGTTACCTCCTTTCTGCCGCGCTTTTACATACCAATCGTCTGTAAGCGCGCGCCTCCGCCGATACAAACCACTTAGCATTGTGTCCTTAACCCATTCATTATTCATTCTAGACTACACCTAGACTACACATTTACTGCTAGGCTATAGTATTTACTCATTTAAATACAATAATATGCGCCAAATTTACAGGCCTTCTATTATTGATAAAAGGACTCATAATCCGTTTGTCCCAGGTTCGAGTCCTGGTGGGCCCACCAATTAAATCCAAAGACTTAGGCAGAATGACTCTTCTTACTAGGTCTCCTCATACAGACGCAGACTAAACTTCATACCGTCACCCCTTTTCATAAGCGCCACAACCTCATCAAAGTGTCCATCCCGGGCATAGCACCCTCGGCCCAAACAATTGTCATCACCCAAGCGAGGGCGGCCTTCATAATACCCCCACGAGGCAGGGCTGTTTTAGGCGCTGCAAATTATTACCGTACCTGCGCCGACACTAACTAGGCTGTTTTCATTGCTCTAGACAACACTCCTAAAAGTGATAGGCTTTTAAGCGTCGGCGTTAAGGCGCAGTCGCCTCGAACGCACCGATAACAACAAAGGATATGAGCATGCCAATCACCCATCGTCTCGTAACAATCGTGTTCATCACGTTGCTTTTGTGGAGCGGATCAAGCAGCGCTCAGACGCAAGCCGAGAACGATGAAGCCATCGCCGGCGCAATGGCTGCGCTAGATGAATTTATGACCACATTTAACGCGCGCGACCCGCAACTATGGGCACGATCTCTCAACTATCCGCACGTACGTTTCGCCAGCGGCACGGTCACCGTTTGGGAGACTGCAGAAGAGTTCGCAGAAACAGAGTCATTTAATCGCTTAGCTGCGATTGGCTGGGATCATTCGCACTGGCTGAGTAGAAACGTTGTCTTGGTGTCGCCTGCCAAGGTACATGTTGCCACCAAATTCCAGCGCTTTAACGAGAAAAACGAATCTATTGGCACGTACGAGTCACTCTATATCGTGACAAAAGTTGACGGTCACTGGGGCACGCAGGCGCGTTCCAGTTTGGCTCCTTAGCAAAGTCAAAAGACTGAGATAAAAAGATGATTAAACTTATGCTGAGATTTGACCAAGCAAAAGCCCTAACTCTTGCATTCGTTTTACTTTCCTCTGTCGCATCTCATCGTGTCCTCAGCCAAACGCCAATAGTCTCACCAGAGAGTGTTGGCGTTTCATCCCAGCGCTTAGCACTTGTCGATTCAATGCTTCAACAGCATGTGCACGATGGCCGAGTTCCCGGACTGGTTGCCGGAGTGTCTCGTCATGGGAAGCTCGTATTTCTAAAAAGCTACGGCTGGCAAGACATTGAGAATAAGTTACCAATGCAGGAGGATTCGATATTTCAGATCCGCTCGATGAGCAAACCGATTACTGCAGTAGCCGTGCTGCAGCTCATCGATCAAGGCAAACTAAAACTGAGCGATCCAGTCGCGAACTATATTCCCAGCTTTGCTGCAGTGCGGGTGTTCAACAATCCAGAGACTAAGGATCTGCATGATACCCGCCCCCCGAGCCGCGCCATCACCATTGAGGACTTGCTGCTGAATACCGCCGGACTAAGTCATCGATTCAGTACTTTATATCGTGACAACCGGGTTCGCTCTCGTGCAGATTCTCTAGAAAAACTGGTCGATAAAGTAGCCAGCATTCCCCTTATTGGCGACCCAGGCGAGCAATGGGTTTACAGTATCTCAATCACAGTGCTCGGCCGAATTGTAGAGATTGTATCGGGACAGACATTCGACAATTATCTCGAACAAGATATATTCACGCCGCTTGCAATGACTGATACAGGCTTTTACGTAAAGCCTCACCAGCAAGCTCGATTGGCAAAAGCCTATGTGGCTGCAACCTCGCGCGAACCTCTCAGATTGCTGCCGCCAATGGACATTCCAATCACTGAAAAACCACCCCTTATGGAAGGCGCTGCGGGGCTTGTAAGCACCGTGCCCGACTATCTTAGGTTTCTTCAAGCCTTGCTCAACAAAGGGGAACTCCAAGGCTCACGCATTCTATCCTCAGAAAGCGTGCTTGCTGCAACCACCAACCAAGTAGCCGACAGGCTGTTGCCAATAGGCACTAACCCGAATGCACCGATGCTTGATCGCGGGTGGGGCTACGGCATAAGCGTTGTGATTGATGCAAGTAAAAGCCCCTATGGGGTCAACAACGGCGAATTTGCTTGGGGAGGCTCACTTGGCACTCAAGCTTGGGCTGACCCGAACACCGGTATGGCAGTCGTTATTATGCTGCAGGTGCAGCCTGCGGGGGCGTTTGATATTGCCAGTAAGTTCAAAGCAATGGTGTATCAAAGCGTAATAGATTAGGCACAAAGCTCCCTCAATCAGTTGCTTATAAGCGCGCTTTCAACTCAAAAACCGAATCCCCTCCGCCCAGCGACACACTAGCGCTAGCCAGAGAAAGGAACTTTGGGTAATGTATCGCGCTAACTAAGCGGGTCGATTGCTAATTCGACTCTCTCATAAGATTGGAAGGTTTTTGCGTAATGATCAAAGTCAGCTCATACAACTCACTCGCACGCACGCTTTCTTTTGCTCTGCTATCTACTGGAGTTTTTTCGTCGGCACAGGCTGCTGATGAAAACACAGCATTCAAAACTGAATGGGGCCACCCCGACTTAGAAGGTGTATGGAATTTCTCCAGCGAAATTCCCTTCCAACGCCCGGCCCAATACGGTGAGCGAGAATTCCTAACCGAGAAAGAAATTAACGATATCAAGGCTAAATTGGTCGCCGAGGCCGAACAAGGCACAAGCGCTGAAGCTGATCCCGACTTCGCCAATCGAGGCGCACCATCAACCGATGAGCGCTTCGTTTATGGCTATGACCATTTTTGGTATGAGATGGCCTCGATCGCTGATACGGTCCGTACCTCACAGATCATTTACCCCAAGAATGGCCGACTGCCCGACTTAGTGGAAGGTACGCCAGTTGGTGTCAGCGGATTTCTTGAGGATGCGAAGGGTGAGCGCCCGGTACGAACTGGAAGTGGCGGCATAGGCAAAGACGGCCCGGAAGATCGAGGCTTACCCGAACGCTGCATTATCGGTATGAATGCCCTACCCCCCTATCGCCCTAGCCGTTACAACAATAATCTACAGATTATTCAGAACAGCGATCACGTCGTGATCCTTTCCGAGATGATTCACAACGCTCGCATGATTCCATTAGACGGTCTGTCGACTCTGCCCGAGCACATAGAGCAATGGACTGGTGACTCTCGCGGCTATTGGGATGGCGACACGCTAGTCGTCGAAACGAAAAATTTTAGTTTCTACACGGCGAGCCTGCAAGGATATGGAACCGGCCGCGAAAAGGTCCTAACGGAGCGGTTCACGCGTACGGGTTACGACAGCCTAGATTACCAATGGACGCTCGACGATCCCGCGACATTTACCGACAAAGTGGTGGCAATTCTCCCGATGGCGAAAGTTGCAGGGCAGCTCTATGAGTACGCCTGTCAGGAAGGAAACTATGGTCTACTTAATATTTTGCGCGGCGCACGCGAGGAAGAACGGCGCATAGCCGCTGAAAATTAGTCAGCAACCCCGCATACCTTGTGCTCGCAAAAAGTTCGCCATCACACGGAACCCAGAAAAAGAGATCGCGCGCGAAACCTAGATAAGAAAGAAGAAGCCGGAGAGACTAAAAGATCAGACCCCTCCGGCACCCACGCCACTGCTACCCGATCTGCACTCGAGCAATCCACTGATCAACCATGGTCTCGAGCACGCTGAGTGGCACCGCACCGCCCCCCAGCACGGCATCATGGAAGCCGCGGATATCGAACTTATCGCCCAGAGCTTGCTCAGCTTTTTCGCGCAGCTCCAAAATTTTCAGCATGCCAATTTTGTAGCTGGTTGCCTGCCCGGGCAGCACCATATATCGCTGCACTTCCGAACGCGCCTGCGCTTCGGTGATGGCGGAATTGTCGAGGAAATATTGAACTGCCTGCTCCTCGGTCCAACCCTTAGCATGCAAGCCGGTATCAAGCACCAACCGGATCGCGCGCCAAATCTCCGAGCCGAGTCGACCGAAGTCTGAGTAGGGATCGGCATACGTGCCTTCCATTTCCTTCGCTAGCAACTCGGAGTAAAGCCCCCAGCCCTCTGAGTAGGCGGTAAAGCCTGCCTGTGTGCGGAAGGTTGGCACGCTCTCTAGCTCTTGCTGGATTGCGATCTGCATGTGATGGCCTGGCAGGCCTTCGTGGTAGGCGATCACTTCTAGCTCGCCTTTGGGCATCGCCGTCATGTCAGACAAATGTGCATAGTAGATGCCCGGGCGACTGCCGTCTGGCGTACCGGGGAAATAATGCTGAGCTGCGCCGGGCTGCTCACGAAATGGCTCGACGCGTCTCACCTCCAGATCGGCCTTGGGCAATATGCCAAAATAGGTCGCTAATTTGGCTTTGATATTTTCGATCGCAGAAGTGGCATCATCGATATAAGCCTGACGACCCTCGTCGGTGTCAGGATAGTAGTGACGCTGGTCGTCTTTGCTGTCGCGCAGCATGGCAAAGAACGCCTTCAGGTCACCTTCGAAACCGACGCTGTTCTTGATGACGTCCATCTCGGTTTTCAATCGAGCGACTTCATCAAGGCCAATCTGGTGAATCTCATCCGCGGTCAGATCTGTGGTGGTCTGGTTGGCAAGCCGCTCATTGTAATAAGCCGCACCGTTGGGCAGCATCCCTACCCCTTGGGAGATTTCACTGGTATTGATCATGTCTTCTTGCTGCCAAGCGATCAGTCGCTCGTAGGCAGGCTGCCAATGATCGACCAACGCCGCTCGGGCAGCAGTTGCCAGCGAATCCGCCTGCGCTTGGTTGATGGTTTCGGCTTCTTGAAGGGCTGCGATTTTTTGCTGAGCATCGGCCCATATCGCGCTGTCATCACCGCTTGTGAAAGGTGCACCGGTGATAATCTGACCGGCGCTATCGATCACACTCTCGAACGCAAAGCGTGGTGGCCGCACGCCCGCAGCAGCAGCCTCCTGCGACAGTGTAACCAGCTGATCAAGCGCCACCTCGGTCGCCTCAATACGTGAGACATAGGCTTGCATATCGTCGACGTCTTCCACCGTATGGAAGGCAATTAACAACTGCGGGAAAAACGAGTGGATGGCATTCATCTGCTCAAAAACGTAGCCGTTGATGCGGAACTGACTTGCAGCTTCTATTGCGGCCAGCTGATATTCCCAGAGGTCGTAGGAGATTTTTGCGTCCGCGTTAAGCTGCTCGTAGTCGAAACTGGACCTCATCTCGGCAACGCTCTCGCGCTTCCAGTTTAGCTGCTCGAGCTGCGCCTCTAATGAAAAGTCGTCAATCTGGTCGTTATTTTCGGTAACACCTAGGAAGGTCTGCTGGATCGGGCTAAACGCCAACTCTTCTTCATATTGTTCTTCGAACCAGGTGTTAAGACGAGCGCTCTCGTTCTCAACATCACCCGTTGATTCAGATGACGCTATTACGACAGGAGAAGAGGCAGCAGCGTCTTCCGATGCCGAGGTTTGCGCGGCGTTGTCCGCTGGCTCACACGCGGTAAGAGCTGCAGATGCCACTGCGAACAACAGCAGGCGGCATATAAGTAGACGTTTCATAGGATTCACTCGGGGTAGTAGAGGATTAGACAAAGACCGCCGCACTTTAAGCACTTTAAGTACTTTAAGTACTTTAAGTACTTTTGTGCATTAGCGGGTGCGGCAGCTTATACTTTCTTCATGTAAGTCATTTACTCATTCTAATAAGTCATTTACTCATTCTAATAAGCCATTTATTCATTCTAAATAGTTGCTGAGTGCATCGACAAGCTCATCGCTCAACGATATAAGATACCACAAACCCCTCTTACATTAAGGCCATCTTTTCCCAAGTTGTAAAAGCACTACATAAATCTGAAAAGAGTCAGTATTGTCTACAAGCTAAATTTCTTCGTAAGATGCTACGCTGCAAGAGATCTTTAGAAGGCGTGAAACTCGCCGTTCGGGTTGGTATGATTAATATACTTTAAGGATTAGATTGAACACTGCATATATCCGCTTTGGTAAAAATAATAATAATAAATTGAGGCATTAAAATGACGCGAGTTAACTTTAGATACGTAACGCTTTGCATCAACAGCTATCTGAAAATTCTGCCTTTGACCAGGTTTGCAATCCTCGGACTCTTGTTACATAACTCCTCAGCGAGTTTAGCTCAGTCGGATGATCTAGACACTAATATGGCGAAGGATCCGAGGGGGCTCGTAGAATCGGTTACAGTCCCTGCGTTCCTTCCGCCAAATGAATACAACCGACAATTTTCTGAAGCGTCAGAAAAGCGCATTTTCCCAATCGGCATCGCCCCGCTCAATCAGCCTCGAGACGATACCAATGACCCAAGATCCAGAATCACAGCTTTGGAAATAGAAAGTTATTCTGAGCAATTAGTTGAGTTTTCCGAACAGTCTCGACGTGACGGCAATATTCTTTGGGGTCGTATTGAGGGAACCAAATATGAGCAAGCAGCACATGATTGGATTTTTACAAAGCTGAAGGAATTTGGTATCGAAGATGTGCAATACGACAAATTCCCGACCTATGAATCCATCTGGTTTCCATCGGCTAACAGTCTCGAGGTTCTTGGTGCACCAGGATTTGCTGATGGTCAAACATTCGAGGTCGAAGATGCCATTACGCCGTTTCCATCCAAAAACACCCCCGCCGGTGGAGTTAGAGCAGAGCTCGTCTATGTTGGGGATGGCACCCCTGCGGAACTTGCTGGCAGAGACTTAACCGGAAAAATTGTAATGGTCCGCGGACGCGCTGAATCAAGCGCGCTTTTCAGCTCCGTGCGCATTGCTTATTCCCGTATCGCCACAGGAGAATGGGGAACGCCAGCTGGCTTCATCGTCTGGTGGCAGCTTCCTGGTGTTAAACAAGTCGCTGGAAGGGTTGGCGCGCCGGGGGGCGGGGATCAACTCGGCGAAGTCGTGCCTTGGATCAGTGTTAACGACGAAAACGGATACTATTTGCGCAAACTGCTTGACCGAGTCACACCAACGGATCCGGTCATGGTACGCATGGTTGTAGAGGGAAGAAACCACCCCCCTGCCGAGTTACAAACCGGAAACGTTTATGGAATTCTCCCAGGAAAATCTGGCAAGTATATTATGATGTTCACCCATGTGGATGGTTATTTCTATGGGCTACACGATAATGGCGCTTCCGTTGCCGCTAACTTGGCACTAGCGAGATATTACGCTGCTCTTCCTTTGGAGCAGCGCGAGCACGGATTCATCTTTCTCTTTGAAGGTGGGCATGAGCGCACTGGGGTTGGCGGAACTCGCCATTTCGCCTCTAAATACACCGATCTTATGAAGAACAACATGTTGCTTATCTCGAGAATGGAGCACCTAGGGTTCACGCAACAACTAAAAGAAGGTTTTTTGACTGGTCAAACTAATATTGGCTCACCGGTTTTTTTAACTCTTTCAAATAAGAGCCCACTTTTGCTTGATCTGTTCAAACAGGCTGCAAGTGACTACGGTGTAAGCATGGCTGATAATTACTCTACAGATTTCGCCACAGATGAAATTGCGTTTTACCCACCTTTCAATGATTTTGGCTCTCCTGTATTTGCAGGCTGGTTGCAAACAGGGGCCTATTATCACACAACCGCTGATGTCGACATGAACGGCATAAGTTATACCGAAATGGAAAAAGCAACGCGGGGTATGGCGTTTATTTTTGACGAGCTTGGCAACCATACAATCGACGACCTGCGGGAAGGTGAATCTCCGATACCAGAAGACAGCGTTTATTCCAGCCTCCTGTTTAAGCTGTTTTTAGGCAACAACTGATCTACTTGCAGATCAAGCGGTAGTTGGACGTTGGAGGGCTGGAGGGATTTTGGTTTACTCACAGTAAAGCGCTCGGCACATAGCCCCCCATAAGCGTTCAGCTTATTCTGATTAGTTCGGAAGAGGCACTTTAAACTTGTTACTGTAAAAATAGCCACTGTAAAGCAGACCACTTGGAGCACTTCATGACTCTAGAACAGCTATTTAGTCTTTGCGGCAACCTATCAATGGTCGGCTGGCTTGGTCTAGTAATAGCGCCCCGCTGGCGCGTGACTCGGGATTGGGCCGCACCCGTCATTGCGCCTATTATCATCGGCACTGTTTATGTTTGGTTGATGACCAGCAATTATCCCGCAGCACCAGAAGGCGCAGGCTTCGGCTCACTTGCAGGCGTCACCTTACTTTTTTCTGTCCCTGAGCTTTTACTCGCCGGATGGATTCACTACTTGGCTTTTGATTTGTTCGTCGGTGCCTGGGAGGTGAAAGATGCTCAGCAAACGGGCATTCATCACCTTGCTGTCATACCGTGTTTATTTGCCACGCTACTGTTTGGACCAGGCGGTTTGCTGCTGTACTTGGCCATCAAGTTTGCCTTCCAAACATTTCAGAAGAGGCAACCTAGCGAAGCCTAAGCAGGCCCACTCATCGTCAGCCGCGGCATTGCAAGGGGAAACCTTCATGGACAACCTGCCAGTCTAGAGATACCTTTAATCTACTTACTTCAGAGGCGTCCACCCAATGCGATTACGTCAAATCATCGAGTCCCTTAGTAGGCTGATAATCCTTTTCAGCTTAGCCGGCCCAGCCTATGCCTCGTCGCTAGCGAATCAGGTTGTTATTCACCGTGATCAATGGGGTGTGCCGCATATCCGCGGAGAATCAGATGCTGCCGTTATGTTCGGCTCCGCCTGGGCTCAGAGTGAAGACCACTTCTGGCAGCTTGAAGACACCTACATAAAGGCCCTTGGACGCTACGCCGAAGTAATGGGTGAGTCTGGAGTTGAAAGTGATCTCGACGTCGCGCTTTTTGAGATCGTCGAAAGTTCGCAGCGCGATTTCACCTCGCTCCCGTTAGAAATTCAAACCCTTGCCCGCGCGTTTGCCGAGGGTTATAACTTTTTCCTCGAGCGCAATCCTGATGTCACGCCGCGTCTTATTACTCGAATGGAGCCGTGGCACGTATTAGCTTTTGAGCGCTTTATGATATTGCCGCGCTTGTTGGGTGCGGCACACGCGCCGTCCCGCGAGGTGGCGCAATTAGAGGCCGAGGAACTCGCGTCCCTCGGTTCGAATCAATGGGCCATTGGGCCCGACCGCACGCGCAACGGCACCGCAATGCTGTTCATCAACCCGCATCAACCTTGGTATGGCTCAGGCATGTTCACCGAAATGCACGTGAAGAGCGATTCTGGTTGGGATTTTTCTGGCGCAATGTATCCCGGTGCGCCATTCCCAACTGCTGGCTTTAACAACCACCTTGGCTGGGCCTATACGGTCAACGAAGCGGATATCTCAGACGTGTATCGACTGACCTTCGATCACCCAAGCGATTCTGACCTGTATCGTTATGACGGCGATTGGCGGCGCGCTGAGACATGGGAGATTGAGCTTGCTGTGAAAGGTGAAACCCAGCCACGGCGCTATAAGCTGCGCAGGAGCCATCATGGTCCGATAACTAGGCAAGAAGACGAAACGCATTTTCTTGCCATAAAAGTACCGCGACTTTACGACGGATCCCGTATGGTGCAGTCCCTTGCCCAATCACGCGCGTCGAATTTTACCGAGTGGTACACCGCTGCATCTAGCCTTCAGCTGCAGACGTTCAACACAATGTATGCCGATGCCGACGGAAATATCTTCTATCTCTACAATGGCACGGTCGCCAAGCGTAAGACCGGTGTTGATTGGACAAAACCCGTAGACGGTTCCGATCCTGAACTTGAGTGGGGCGAGTTCCATCCTATTGAGGAACTGCCGCAGGTCTTTAACCCAGCGTCGGGCTTCATGCAAAACACCAATTCAACCCCCTTCACCACAACCGACGATGGCAATCCTTCGATGTTAGATTTCCCAGCTTACATGGTGGAAGATGCCACGGACGACAAACGCCGCGCGCAAATGTCTCGTTGGCTGCTGCGTCAGGCCAAGGATATGACGTTCGAAAAGTTTCAAGAGCTGGCCTATGACACCACGCTTTACTGGCCGATGACGGAGCTACCCCGCTATCAACGCCGATTCGAATCGTTGGAACAGACTCACCCCACGCTCGCCAGCGAAGTAAGACCCTTTCTCGACCACCTCCTCGATTGGGATTACCGAAGTTCACTTAAATCGACGCAAACAACGCTCGCCGTCGCGTGGTATGAGGCGCTTTATGGCAGGGGCTATCCGGTTGAAACCTTGAAAGAGGAATTCGTGGCAGACATCCCTGCGCGATTCCGTGCGCTTGCTCGAGCAGCACAGACGCTTGAAGAGCGTTACGGCACTTGGCAGGTCGCCTACGGCGACGTTCATCGGCTTCAGCGGCACGCGCCTTATGGCAGCACCAGCAGCGTTCCGTTCGATGATCGCGAGCCGAGCCTGGGAGTGGCAGGCGTGCGCGGCCCCCTCGGTGTCGCTTTTACTATTTACCATACCGCGCCGACGGACGACCCGAATCGGCAATTTGAGTATGCAACTACGGGGTCGTCGTATAAGGCGGTGTACGAGTTCCATCCCGATGGAGTGAGGGCCGCGAGCTACTTACACTACGGGCAAAGCCACAATCCAGAATCACCGCACTTTTTTGATCAGGCAACACTCCTTTCGGAAAGGCGCTTCAAACCGGCGTGGTTTCACTGGGATGATGTGGTGGCAAATACGAAACGCGCTTATAGCCCGGGTGATTGAGCGAAACGGCTTGCAGTAAGAATGTGTTCTTCGCAGTAGCAAGTCTCCCTCGTGAGTTTTCCATTTCTTAAGCTGAATGGAAAACTCACGAGGTTATGGACCGATATTTTTAGACAGCGTTACCGCGCCGCGTTAATCCTTCAAACTGTAAGCAATCACATACCCACCCGGCACGTCACCTGCTTCGGCATCCTCATCAACGGCATTTTCAAGCTGCAGCGCACCGCCGCCATCTGCGACGGTAACGATGACATATTGCTTACCAGTAGTTGGGCTCACATAGCTCATGGGCGTGCCCGTAGACGAACCTGGCAGACTGTCGGTCCACACCTCTTCACCGGTTAACACATCAATCGCACGCGCGGTGCTGTCAACGACGCCCGCATTAAAGATGACACCGCCGCCGGTAACGATCGAGCCTGCGTTGTAGAACATGCCCATAGGCAGAGGCAGACGGCTAGGAATGCCCAAAGGCCCCTGCTCTTTCGCTGTACCTAATGGTCGTCGCCATAGAAGCTCTTTTGAGGCGAGGTCGACTACCGCCATCTCGCCGTAGGGCGGCTCGATGCAGGGCGCGAAGATTGGCGAGAGGAAGAAGAAAGAGTAGACCGCGTAAGGGGTACCCGCCTGCGCACCGCCGATACCGAATACTTCGTTTTCCTTCACTTCGTCTCTAGGAATTAGGCGCACAACCGACGGGTTGTTCATGGTGTTGACCACCATTAGGTTATTCACCTCATCGACCGCCACACTCCCCCAGTTCATGCCACCAGCAACGCCCGGGTAGTAAAGCGAACCATAGCCTGTAGTGGGCGGCGTTAATGGGCCTTCATAACGCATGCGCTTAAACTGGAGTCTGCAGGCAGCCTGATCGAATGGCGTAATGCCCCACATGTCCGCCTCGGTAAGACGCTTAGCGAACGACGGCATACCCACCGAGAACGGCTGCGTTGGGCTCGTGAAATCTTCAGGAATGTCAGTTTGCGGCGTAGGCAGTTCGGCGACTTCGGCGAGCGGCTCGCCAGTCTCTCTGTCGAGCAAGAACAGCTCCGCACGCTTAGTAGGCACGACTACTGCTTTGCGAATTACCCCGTCAACGGGGATGTCGACAAGCGTCGGCTGCGACGGCACGTCATAGTCCCAGATGTCATGATGCGTGGTTTGAAAGCTCCAACGAACACGACCCGTGCGCGCGTCTAGCGCCACGATCGAACTTGCGTATTTGTCCATCGCTTCGGTGCGGTGGCCGCCAAAATAGTCTGGCGTGCCATTGCCTGTCGGCACATAGATCAGCCCGAGTTCTTCGTCGGCACTTGTTAGACTCCACACGTTTGGCGTGCCGCGCGTGTAATTTTCGCCTGGCTCGGGTAGGCCGGTTCGATCTTCGCGCCCCATGTCCCAAGCCCACACCAGTTCACCGGTCTGAGGATTAAATCCGCGTACGACACCCGAGGGCTCCTCGGTCATTTGGTTATCGAGCACCCAGCCGCCCAGCACCAACACATCGTTTGAGATAGTCGGCGGAGAGGTCACGAAATAAAAGCCCGGTATCACCTCGCCCATGCCGGCTAGGAGGCTGATCTGGCCATCAACGCCAAAGTCACTGCACGGAATGCCCGTATTCTTATCGACAGCAATTAATCGCGCATCGGTAGTGGCGGTGAGAATGCGTTCTGCACACTCGGTCTCGGGATCCGCCTCGGGGCTTTCATAATAAGTCACGCCGCGGCAGGTATCCCAGAAGCCAATTTTCGGCGACTGTAAGTCAGGATCGAACCGCCAGCGCTCTTCGCCTGTGTCCGGATCTAGCGCCAAAATAATGTTTTGGCCGGTGCATAAGAAGAGGCCATCATCGATCTGAATCGGCGTGCCTTTGAACGCGCCAGGCACACCGGTG
>Ga0209138_1001403_pt1 | contig 20750 bp, 18 predicted proteins | sample SaaInl3SG_22_DNA_FD_184645 | JGI IMG/M metagenome (GOLD analysis project Ga0209138, IMG submission 184645) | Marine microbial communities from expanding oxygen minimum zones in the Saanich Inlet - ESP_153SG_22_DNA (SPAdes) (version 2) | ecosystem: Environmental > Aquatic > Marine > Intertidal...
TGCTTCATTCATTAAGGCATTCATGACATCGCCAGAATTAATTAAAAAATCTAAACTATTGGTTCGCTCAATGACAATTAGTGCACCAGTTTTTGTTTTTGATAAATTTTTACTGGCATTGATCAACGTATCGGTATCAATTTCAGAGGCAATTTCTGTTTGTAAAAATTTCAATTGTTTTAAGAAACTTTTTTTTGTTGAAAAATTGGTGGATCCAATCATTAATAAAAATTTCCGAATCTCTTGTTGAAAAACAATAATCAATGCAATGACTCCCCCAGAAAGTAATTTTCCTAGAATTCCACTCAACATCTCCATTCTTAATGCCAAAGTAATTCTCCAACTCAAAAAAATAAGTGCAATTCCGATAACAATATTGATAGCTACAGTACCTTTTAAAAGTTTATAGATATAATATAGCAGCGTTGCTACCAATACAATGTCTAAAAAATCTAAAAAAGAAAATTCAATAAAATCGAACATAGTTGAGATTGATTTGTGCTAAAATACTAATAAATTTCGCCATTGCAATAGCAGTCCTTGATTTCTGCATTGGATAATAAGAATACAAGAATCTACTTGCTTCGGTCTTTCAATAAATATGATACAGATACCTTTTCAAAAACGGAACAGTATTATATAAATACAGTCAAAATTGAAGCTTACAAAAAGAATAAAAATAAAATCAATCTATTCCATTCTTAAGGGTGGAAATTAACGAATTTGAGCGACGATTTTGACGGCTTCTACAGCTTCTTTTACATCGTGAACCCGTAGGATGTTTGCGCCATTTAGAAGGGCAATCGTATTTGCAGATGTTGTTGCATTTAGTGCTTCCTGTGCAGAAATATCTAGGGTTTTGTACAGCATCGATTTTCTGGAAACTCCAATGAGAATAGGAACTTCTATGTTTTTGAAAAGCGCTAAATTTTTAAGCAATTCAAAATTGTGAGCGGGTGCTTTTCCAAAGCCAAAACCAACATCGATAAGCACATCGTTTACTTTTAATACATGTAATTGATGAATTTTGTCTGCAAAAAATGAAATTAATTCATGTGTAACCGATTTATAAATCGGGTTTTTTTGCATGTTTTGAGGTGTTCCCAACATGTGCATTACAATATAAGGAACTTGCAATTTGGCAACTGTTTGAAACATTTTGGGATCCATATTTCCGCCAGAAATATCATTGATTATTGCCGCACCCGCTAAGACACATTCTTGGGCGATTTTACTCCTAAAAGTATCCACAGAAATAAGAATATTTGGAAACTTTTGAACCAACAATTGAATCACTGGGAGGATTCTTTTTAACTCTTCTTCTTCCGAAACATGTGCCGCTCCTGGACGCGAAGAATAGGCACCAACATCAATAAAAGTAGCACCTTCAGAAAGCATTTTTTCAACCTGATCCAGAATCGCAGCTTCATTTTTATAGGCGCCACCATCAAAAAACGAATCAGGAGTAATGTTTAAAATCCCCATCACTTTGGGTTCCGACAAATCAATTAAGTTTCCTTTACAGTTAATGGTCATTTATGAAACAACTTTTTGAATTACAGGACTTATTTTTGGAGCGGTATATTGGTGCATTTTTTTCATCAATTCAGTCACTGAGGCCTCTACAATTAATAGGTTTCTATTGTCTTGTTTTACATATCCTTCTTCCACCATTTTATCCAATTGGAGAAGTATTGCATCAAAAAAACCATTGACATTCAACAGTCCAATGGGTTTTTGCTCTATGTGCAATTGCCCTAAAGTTAATGCTTCAAAAAGTTCATCCAAAGTGCCAAAACCTCCAGGCAATGTAATGTATCCATCCACCAATTTGCTCATAATAACCTTACGCTCACTCATGGTTTTACACACAATCATTTCTTCAACGCCTGTATGAAGCACTTCCTCTTTTTCTAAGAGTTTTGGAATCACTCCAATTACTTCCCCTTTTTGCGCTAAAATTGTAGACGACAATACGCCCATCATTCCAATTTTTCCACCTCCATAGACTAATCCAATTTTGTTTTCGGCAAAATAATTTCCTAAGGAGATAGCAGCTTCTTTATAAATCGGATTAAATCCTAAACTAGAGCCACAAAAAACAACAATTTTATTCATAGAGGTGATTGATAAATTTAAGGTAAAAATAAATGAAATGCTTTTAAGATTTACTACATTTGGTAAAATACTTTTTTAAATAGTGAAGATGCAGGAAACCTCAAAACAATATGACGCAGTAATAACCGAATGTAGAAGTTTGTTCATGAAAAAAATGAGCGATTATGGGAGTGCATGGCGCATATTAAGATTGCCATCTCTTACAGATCAGATTTTTATCAAAGCGCAAAGAATTCGTCAGTTGCAAGAAAACGAGGTGCAAAAAGTAGCTGAAGGCGAGAAATCGGAATTTATTGGAATTATCAACTATTCGATCATGGCCTTAATTCAGTTAGAAAATGGTGTTGTAGAAACCCCAGATTTAAATACAGAAGCAGCCACCTTGTTGTTTGACAAACATAGCACGATTACCAAAGAACTAATGCTCAATAAAAATCATGATTACGGAGAAGCATGGCGGGACATGCGAGTTTCTTCATTGACCGACCTCATTTTGCAAAAATTATTAAGGGTGAAACAAATTGAGGATAACAAAGGGAAGACCATTGTTTCTGAGGGCATTGATGCCAATTATCAAGACATGATTAATTATGCTGTTTTTGCCATGATTCACCTGGTAGACTAGTGCGCTTTGTTCAATAAAAAAATCCAAGGATTGATAAAATGAAACGATAATGAAACAGTTGCTTTTTGTATTTGTTGGCGGTGGATTTGGTAGCGTTTTACGCTATGGAATTGGAAAATGGTTGAATGCAACCGAAAATGGTATGCCCTACGGAACTTTTGCAGCCAATGTTCTAGGAAGTTTATTGATTGGAATTATTTTGGGCCTAGCAGCTAAAAATGAAACCCTCAGTCAGAACTCAACCTTACTACTTGCCACTGGTTTTTGTGGTGGATTTACCACTTTTTCAGCCTTTGCGTATGAGAATCACTTGTTTTTAAAATCGGGAGATTTTACAAGCTTTGCGGTTTATACCATTGCCAGTTTTGTGATCGGTTTTTTAGCCGTGTTCGCAGGAATTTTTGTAGTTAAATTCCTTTAAATAGTAATCTAAAACTCCATTTTTCACTAATTTTAAAAATATCAATGAACGAATTTGTTACTTACCAATCCGAAGAGCAGTATGCTGTTATTACCATTGTAAATGGAAAAGCAAATGCAATCAATCATAAAGTTATTGAAGGTTTAAATAGCGGCTTAGATACTGCTGAAAAAGAAAATAAAGTTGTCATTTTAACAGGTCAAAGCGGTATTTTTTCTGCAGGATTTGATTTGAAAATAATGACAAAATCTCCAGAATCGGCAAAAGAATTAGTTACCAAAGGATCAAAATTATCTTTACGAATGCTGTCCTTTCCTCAGCCGATTATCATTGCATGTTCCGGACATGCGATTGCCAAAGGCGCTTTTTTATTATTGTCATCCGATTATAGAATTGGCGTAGATGGCCCTTTTAAAATTGGTTTAAATGAAGTTATGATTGGGATGACCATGCACCATGCTGGAATCGCAATTGCAAAATCTCGTTTATCAGAAGTGTACCTGAATCGAAGTATAAACAATGCGGAAATATTTAATTCGAAACAAGCCCTTGCTGCTGGTTTTTTAGATCGTATTGTTCCAGAATCACAATTGATGGAGACCGCCATAAAAGTTGCAGAAATGTCTTCCAAATTAAATAAAAAAGCACACGCTGCAACAAAGTTGAAGGTTCGGAATCCTCATTTGGAGGCTTTAGAAAAAGCCATAAAATTAGACTTAATAAGTGATATTTCTATCGACTCTTAAACCGCAAAGTATTTGAATAACGATTCTGAACTTGAGATCGCTATTTTTTGAAATCTTTAATTCCTGCTTTTACAGCTAAAGACAAATGATTTTGTCTCGGTGTTAATGGACAAGAATATTTTTCATTATAAGCACAATAAGGATTGTAGCTGTTGTTAAAGTTTAAGACAATCGTTCCATCAGTTTTCTCGTCTGTAGTCATCACATCCATGTAGCGTCCCCCCGCATAAGAACCGTTTCCAGAAGAATTGTCTGTAAAAGGCAAAAAGAGGAAGTCTTTGTATTTTTCATCCCGGAGATCATCTTGACTTTGGTAAACCGTTAGCGAACAATCGATTCCTTTTAAGGTAAAAGTTAAAATACCGTATTCTTTGTACAATGGTTTTCTGTCTGTCGTAGTCGCCATCTCAAAAGTTGTGGCATCCTTTGTTTTCGTCAATCTAGCGGTTACAATAAAAGAACTGTCTACAGGATAAAATTCGAGGCCTTTAAAGTTTTTTAAATCGTTCTTTTTCAAAGGTGACTTAGAGCCGTCTTTATAACTTTCATTTAGTTTTTGTTGGTATTCTGTAGCACCAATCAAGGTTTTTTTTCTTTGAGAGTTACATGCCGACATTAGTAATATCAGGGTAATGAAGGAAATGATTTTTCGCATTATTTTTCTTTTTTTATTTCGATGAGAATGACCCCATCGTACTTTTTGTTGGTATATTTTGAAACCTCTTTTCTTATTTAAAGCCCCCAACAGATTTTATCTGTGTGTTAGGAATCTCAATCAAATCTTCAGGAGCAATTTCTTTTCCATCCAAATGGTACAAAAAAACCTCATTATTGGGGAGGAGGGGTCGTTTTCTTTTTCGAAAATGGTTGTTTTTTGCTCAATAATTCATTGCTTTTAAGAATTAAAAATTGCGCATCCATTACATTCCCTGCCAAAATAAGATTTCCATAAGGAGCTGCTACCGTAGCTGCAGCCATTGTAGACCCATCTTCCATGTAAACTTGCTCGAGATTGTAGTTTCCTTTTTCAATATAATTGATTTTTATGATTTCTGAGGGAGCAATCGCTTTGTCTCCCTTTGCGTAGGCGTTAAAATCCAATAGACTTGGATGTGCACCAATCCAAAGGGTATTCTCCGTATCAAATTCAATATTATCAACACCTGTTTTACAGTCAATATTTTCAATGAAAGTTAACGTATGATCTTCATTTTTTTGATATACTTTCACCAAAAAATCTCTGGGAGATGCTACAAATAGCAACCTTCTTTTTACATCATAATTGATTCCATTTGCATAGGCAATTCCGTCTGCAACTTCGCTGTAATTCTCCCCATCATAATACACCACATTTGAAACTGCCAAGCCCAAATAGTCTTCAGCTAAGCGAAGAATACCTTCTTTATATTTATGATCATTGGTGAAGTAAAAACGATTTTCATCTAAAAGAACAAGGTCATTTGGACTAAAGATGCGTTCGTTTTTCAATGTTTTTTGATGTGTTAATTCCCGACCAATCAATTCGAAAATTTCAATAAACTCACCTTCCTTGGTATGGTTGATGGCGGCAACCGTATAACTACTATCCTTCTTGAAGATAGAAATTCCGTGAGGAGCAAAAGGCTTTTCAAAGTTTTTTGTAAGTACTATTGGTTGGTGATTTGTATCGGTTAGGTCTATATAATACAGTCCGCCATTTTCTTGTTGCGTCGTTGGAATTTTTTTTCTTGCGGTTGCAGAAACAATTGCAAAATGATCTGTTTGACTAATGGTAATGTCTTCCGCACCCGCTATTTTTATTTCTTGTAAAATGCTGCCATCAAAAGTATTTTCGATTGTTCTAAAAAAACCAGTACTAATAAAAATATTCGCAATATACATTGCGAGTAAAAGGAGTATTGAAAAGAACACTCTTTTTTTTAAATTTTTTTTCATGATTATTTGATGTTTTCACATTTCCGCTCTAAAGTACAAGAAAGAAAATAATTCACATATTTATATCAAGTAAATATATCGTTTTACAGCATCGCACAAACAATTAAAAAGAATAAGGCCATTAGATCGCATAGTAAGATATCGCGTTTATCAATCAAAATAAGCACTATTTTTTGCCACAAAAAGGAGAACCAACGGCACAATAGCTTCCTTACTTTTATAAAATGCTTGGTCCAAGGTGTCCCAGGCATTCGAATTTAATTCGGTAAGAATTTTTTTTCTGAAGGCATGGTCTTTGGGGATTGGAATTTCGCCGAATTCTTTAAAAGCGTTGTAAATTAAGGTGGCTGTTTTTGTGGCGCCAATTGCTTCATAGGCGGCTAATATTTCATGAGAAAACTGTCCCGAAGAATTCCAGAAAAACTCTTCGAAACCCCCATTTGTGGTATGATTTTCAAAAATATCAATATAAATAAATGTTTTCTCGTAGTCGTTTAGTGTTGTGAACACATCCCTTTCAGGAATTTTCTTCCCTATAATTTCACCAATTCTGGTGATTTTTTCTAGATCATTGTTTAGTAAAAGCGCAATTTCTGTAGAGGTCATGGATTAATTTTTCAACACCGAAAATTCAATACTCGAATCCGTAAAAACAGTGTGCGTTTGCGTTTTAAAATCTTCCTCCGATGCTTTAAAGATATTGTCTACATAGGTTTGTGGATTCAAATCAATTAAGGGAAACCATGTACTCTGCACTTGCACTTGTAATTTATGTCCTTTTTTAAAGGTGTGAAAAACATCCTGCAATTGAATATTTACGGACGTCTTCGTGTTGGCGACAAAGGGTTCCGGATTCTCGAAACTATTTCTAAAACGGCCACGTAATACTTCACTTCGAACCATTAAATGATAATTGCTCATTTTTAAATGATCCTGTAGGTCTTTGTTATTCTCTTCCATGTCTGAAGGATGCACATCAATGACCTTTACAATCCAATCGGCAGCTGTACCTGTGGTGGATACCTTTAATTTTGCTAAAATATCGCCCGCCAAGGTAAGATCTTCCGTTAAAATTTCTGTTTCAAAAACCAATACATCCGGTCTTCGTCCAGCAAATCGTTGGTCATCCGTCATGTATTTTCTTGGTGTGAAAACCGTTTTAATATCCTCAGAATAGGGAACAGGGTTTTTAATGTCGCTAATGAATTGAATCCCCTTTGTTGCTTTTCTTTCTGAAGTTAGGGACTGGTTCTCAGATAAAAACCAGTCTTGTTTTATTACATTACTGGGTGGCCAAGCATCATAACTTTTCCATTCTTTTTTTCCAGAATCAAAAACATAAGCTTCTGGCAAACCGGTCTTTTGATCCCCTTTTCCTTTCAAAAAGTGATTGAAGAAATTGGTTTCGATTTCCTTTTGAAATTTTAAGGAAATAGAATCGCCAAAATAATAATTACCTACGGTATTTTTTACGACATCTTTTGCCCATTTTCCGTGATCCCAAGGACCAAAAACCAGGGTGTTGTAATTGCCAACCCCATTCTTTTCGATGGCTTTGTAGGTTTCTAAGGGACCATACAAATCTTCGGCATCAAACCATCCTCCAACAATCATTGTTGCTACAGAAGCGGGTACTTTGTCTAAGTGTTGAATGATTCCTTTGCTTTGCCATACAGAATCATAATTTGGGTGTTCTGTAATTTCTTTCCAGAAAAAATCATCTATTACTGTTTTTGTGGAGGCAGTTTGGACATCTAATTTTTCATATTGAAAATATTCATTTAGGTTTTTCAGAGGTCCTTTATCAAGAAAAAATTGATATTGATCATTTGAATTCATTTCAGGAAAAGAATACCATGCTTTATCAGTTGGGGTATCTTTATAAGTTCCAAACAATGAAATGGCTTTGAAATAACTCAATAAAAAAGCACCATTGTGGTGGAAATCATCAAAGAAAAAATCACCAATACAAGCTTGTGGAGAAGCTGCTTTTAGAGCGGGATGTGCATCAATTGTAGAAACGGTTGCATAGTGGCCAGGATATGAAATTCCCCAAGTACCTACATTTCCATTATTGTTTTCAATATTTTTTACCAACCAATCAATCGTGTCATAGGTGTCAGAAGCCTCATCCGATTCGTTTTCTTTTTTATTTGGTAGATAGGCCCGCATGTTGTCATAAACCCCTTCACTCATCCAACGCCCGCGAACATCTTGGTAAACCACAATGTTTCCTTCTTTCATTAAGTGCACATTTGGACCAATTTTGGTCTTCATCTTTCCTTCCCCATAAGGTCCAGCACTATACGGTGTTCTTTGCAATAGAATAGGATATGTTTTGGAAGTATCTTTAGGAGTATAAATAGTAGTGTGCAGTTTTACACCGTCTCGCATGGCAATCGTTACTTCTTGTTTGTTGTAATGATCTGCTACATAGGTGTCTTCAGTTTTCGTATTACAAGATATCAAAAGAAGAATACTGAAAAGGGTATGAAAGAAATTTTTTCTCATGTTGGGACGTTTTATTTTGCTAAAATTACAAAACAAAAAAGAGTTACTAAAAAAAAGAAGGGTTTAAATAATTTTAGAAATTCCTTCTCTTTTTTAATGAGTATCTAAAAAAAAATATAGGGTTTTCTATTTCAATCTAAATCGTATGGTTGTTTTATTCTTCATAATAAATAGATAAACAGTTTAGACTTGTTTAATTTCTCCCTATTTTTGCAAAATATGGAGCAAACAAAGAAATTACAACTAACCGATTGGTTACCAACAACAAATAAAGAAGTAAAGCTTCGTGGTTGGACAGCATTGGATGTAATTCTCTTTAGTGGTGATGCCTATGTAGATCACCCTTCTTTTGGGCCTGCAGTCATTGGGCGTATCTTAGAAAGCTATGGTTTGCGAGTTGCGATTGTTCCGCAGCCCAGTGTGCATGATAATTTGCAAGATTTTGAAAAACTAGGGAAACCTCGATTGTTTTTTGGCGCTACAGGTGGATGTATGGACCCCATGGTGAGTAATTATACCGCAAGTAAAAAACGCAGAGACAAAGATGCTTACACACCCAATGGTGACAAAGGGTTTCGTCCAGATTATGCAACCTCTGTATATTCCAAAATATTAAAAGAAAAATTCCCAGATGTTCCCGTTTTAATTGGAGGAATTGAAGCGTCTTTAAGACGTGTAACGCATTACGATTATTGGTCAGACAAACTCTTACCAACCATTTTAGAAACTTCCAAAGCAGACATGTTGGTCTATGGAATGGGCGAACAACCATTGCGTGAAATTGTTTCATTGCTTCAAAAAGGCGTGCCTTTTTCAAGTTTAAAAAACATCAAGCAAACTGCCGTATTAATCAATCAGAACGAAGAGAAAATTCCCGTTGTAAATGATTGGGAAGATGTGACTATCAACTCGCACGCAGCTTGTTTGGCAGATAAAAAGACCTTCGCCTCTAACTTTAAAGTGATAGAACAAGAATCCAATAAATTAAAAGCACGCCGAATTTTACAAGAAGTGGAAGGAAGAACCTTGGTAATTAATCCGCCATTTCCAACCATGACAGAAAAGGAAATTGATGGTTCTTTCGATTTGCCTTTTACGCGTTTGCCACACCCGAAATACAACAAACGAGGACCAATACCGGCCTTTGAAATGATCAAATTTTCAATAAACATTCACCGAGGGTGTTTTGGTGGGTGTAGCTTTTGTACTATTTCTGCACACCAAGGTAAGTTTATTGCCAGTAGAAGTCAAGAATCGGTATTGAAAGAAGTAGATAAAGTAGCAAACATGCCCGACTTTAAAGGCTATTTGTCAGATATTGGAGGCCCTTCGGCAAACATGTATCAGATGAAGGGGAAAGTACAATCTATTTGTGATAAATGTGTGGCACCAAGTTGTATTTCTCCAGTAATTTGCTCCAATCTAGATACCTCACACAAACCATTAACGGACTTGTATCAAGCAGTAGATAAGCATCCAAAGATAAAAAAATCGTTTATTGGAAGTGGAATTCGCCATGATATGTTGGTCCCAGAATTCAATAAAAATGCAGACCCAAAAGAGTTGGATGCCTATACAGAAGAGGTAATGACCAAACACGTTTCTGGACGTTTAAAAGTAGCCCCAGAACACACGTCTGATCCTGTTTTAAAATTGATGCGAAAGCCTTCGTTTACTTATTTCCATAAGTTTAAAGAGCGTTTCGATAAAATCAATATCAAGAAAAAATTGAACTTGCAATTGATTCCTTATTTTATTTCCAGTCATCCAGCAAGTGAAGTAGAAGACATGGCCAATTTAGCAGCAGAAACCAAAGATATGGGCTTTCAGCTAGAGCAAGTCCAAGGTTTTACACCCACACCAATGACAGTAGCCACGGTTATTTATTATTCAGGCTACCATCCCTACACCTTAAAACCCACAAAAACTCCGAAAACAAAAAAGGAGAAAGAAGATCAGCACAAGTTTTTCTTTTGGTACAAGAAAGAAAACAAAGATTGGATTAAAAAAACCTTGAACAAAGTAGGAAGGCAAGATTTGTTACAACGCTTATTGCCCGAGAACAATTCTTGGAAAAAGAACAAACAGGCGAAACAGGCTAAAAACACCTTTGATGATGCCGTACCGGTTCCTTTTAACAAACGTAAAAAGAAAGTAAGCAGAGCACCCAAGCGAAGACGATAGGGGTTGTTCGCGCATTTACTTTTTAAAGATGAGTGTTTTTTATGCCAAACCAGCGCCTTTTTTTCAAGCACCAATTTAGGAAACGAACCATGTTTTCTATCTTAGTGTACATGAATTTTTAAAATTGTAGTAAGTTTGAAAAAAAAATATGAAAAGAAATTCCTACCTATTTTTAGTAACGATACTCGTTTTTTTTAGTTTTGCTTCCTGCAAGGTGTCTAAACAATACGTTACTTTCATTTCAAAGAAAGCAGAGATTGAAACCCCAGAAACAAAGAAAGTGATCCTCATTGCTACTGATGACATTAAAGTGCTTGAGTTTTCCAATACCTTCCAAAAAAATTACGAAGAAAAAGCAGCTTTTTCCAGTCAGTATTTAAATGATTTTTCCAAAAAAAATAAAGGCAAGCAAGGTTTTTGGAGACGTCACATACGACATTTCAAAGGTGACGTATGCTTCTTTAAATACTGCAGATGCCGATTATGTCATTCACTTTTCGAACTTCGAAATTACAAACAGATATGAATGGAGACAGTCTGGAAATATAGGGGGAATGAACGGCATGGGGGTATGGATACTTCCACTTCTGTTGAATATTGCGTGATCAATGTGAAGGTAGCGGTATATGATACCAAAAACGACAAAGAAATTCTAGATTTCATCGCCATTGGGGAAGCCTCCGTTTTCTTCTTCAATTTTACCACAACCTTAGAGAAAGCTAAGAACCGAACCATTGACCATATTATCAATTACTTGAAAACTGAACAAACTACTTACGAAAAGTATTAACTTTTATCTCATAACGTAAAAAAACCGTGCTAATAGCACGTTTTTTTATGGAAAAGAATTTTTTACTGAAAACAATTCATTGCTTACATATTTCTGCGATACTGTCCGCCAACCTTAAACAAGGCTTCCGTAAGCTGTCCCAAAGAGCAAACTTTGGTAGCTTCCATTAATTTTTCAAATAAATTGTCATTTTGTATTGCTGCCTTTTGCAGTTGCGCTAGTTGTATTTTTACTTGTTCAAAGTTCGCCTTATTCAGGTGCTCTTTTGTTTGAATTTGAAATTGTTTTTCCGATGCTGTTGCACGAATTACTTCCGCAGGTTGAATGGTCGGAGAGCCTTTTGAACTTAAGAAGGTATTCACTCCGATAATTGGAAATTCACCATTGTGTTTTAAGGTTTCATAATACAGGCTTTCTTCCTGAATTTTTGAACGTTGATACATGGTTTCCATAGCGCCTAAAACACCGCCACGTTCTGTAATTCTGTCAAATTCTAATAGGACGGCCTCTTCCACCAAATCGGTCAATTCTTCAATAATAAAGGCTCCTTGAATTGGATTTTCATTCTTAGTCAATCCCAATTCTTTGTTAATAATCAATTGAATGGCCATGGCTCTTCGCACCGATTCCTCCGTAGGGGTTGTAATGGCCTCGTCATAGGCATTTGTATGTAAGGAATTGCAGTTGTCATTAATAGCATACAGGGCTTGCAGTGTTGTTCGAATGTCATTAAAATCAATTTCCTGTGCATGCAAAGAGCGCCCAGAAGTTTGAATGTGGTATTTTAACATTTGAGCCCTCGCATTGGCACCATATTTATGTTTCATGGCTTTGGCCCATATTTTACGGGCAACTCTACCAATTACCGAATACTCAGGATCAATTCCGTTGGAAAAGAAGAATGACAAGTTGGGGCCAAATTGATTGATGTCCATACCACGACTTAAATAATATTCTACATAGGTAAATCCGTTAGACAGTGTCAATGCCAATTGGGTAATAGGGTTCGCGCCCGCTTCGGCAATATGATATCCAGAAATAGAAACCGAATAAAAGTTTCGCACTTGTTTTTCAATGAAATATTCTTGTACATCTCCCATCAATCGCAATGCGAATTCAGTAGAAAAAATACAGGTATTCTGTGCTTGGTCTTCTTTTAAAATATCTGCTTGTACAGTTCCTCGAACTTGTGTTAAGGTTTCTTTTTTAATTTGTTGATATACCGCTTGCGGCAAAACCAAATCACCGGTAAGCCCTAAAAGTAACAACCCTAAACCATTGTTTCCTTCTGGTAAGGAACCTTGGTAAAGAGGTCTTTCTAGTCCTTTGGCATCGTACATTGCTACAAAAGCTGTCTCTACCTCTTTTTCCAATTGGTGCTCTTTGATGTATTTTTCGCAATTTTGATCTATTGCTGCATTCATAAAGAAACCTAGTAACATGGGAGCTGGACCATTAATAGTCATCGAAACAGAAGTCATGTGGTGGCTCAAATCAAAACCAGAATACAGTTTTTTAGCATCGTCCAGACAGCATATAGATACCCCTGCATTTCCAATTTTTCCATAGATATCTGGGCGAATCCCTGGATCATTTCCATAGAGTGTTACAGAATCAAAGGCAGTCGAAAGTCTTTTAGCGTCCATGCCCAAACTCACATAATGAAAGCGTCTGTTGGTTCTTTCGGGACCTCCTTCACCAGCAAACATTCTGGTAGGGTCCTCGCCCATACGTTTAAAAGGATATAGCCCTGCAGTGTAGGGAAATTCTCCAGGTACATTTTCCTGTAAATTCCAACCTAATAAATCGCCCCAAGCTTGGTATTTTGGTAAGGCAATTTTGGGTATTTGAGAATGCGATAATGATTCGCTATGCGTTTCGATATTGATTTCTTTATCTCTTACTTTAAACGTGTAAATTGGTTGCTTGTATCTTTGAACTTTCGCAGGCCAATTGAGAATAACTTCCCAGTTGTAGGGATCCAAATTCAATTTTACTTTTTCAAATTGTCCAAATAAAAGTTGGATAAATTCAATATCGTCCTGAATCGATTCGAGCGCTAGAATTGCATCGCTATCAATTCCTGTTTTTGTTAGAAAAGAGTTCGCTGCTTTGAAGGTTGTTACAGTTTGGTTACTTTCGGTAATGGATAAAATTGTTTGATAGATTCCATATAGTTTTTGAGCAACTTCCACTTGTGAATTTACTTTTTTGTTATAGGCTCTGTTGCTTTCTGCAATTTCCGATAGATAACGAACTCTTGCAGGTGGAATCACAAATATCTTTTCAGACATTTTAGTCGTAATTTCAAACGAAGATTTTAAATCAGCACCCGTTTTTTCCACCAACTTATCCATGAGTTTTTTATACAGCGTATTCATCCCTGGGTCATTGAACTGGGAAGCAATGGTGCCGTATACTGGAAGATCATCTTGATGTATGTGCCACAAATTATTGTTGCGCATGTATTGCTTTTTGACATCTCTAACTGCGTCTAAAGCACCGCGTTTGTCAAACTTATTAATGGCTACTAAATCTGCAAAATCCAACATGTCAATTTTTTCTAACTGTGTTGCAGCGCCAAATTCAGGAGTCATTACATACAAAGAGGTATCCGAATGTTCAATAATTTCAGTATCCGATTGCCCAATACCAGAAGTTTCTAAAACTATTAAATCAAATTCGGCGGCTTTTAAAACTTGTATCGCCTCATTTACGTATTTTGAAAGCGCTAAGTTGGATTGACGGGTAGCCAAGGAGCGCATGTAAACGCGTTCGTTGTGAATGGCATTCATTCGTATTCGATCGCCCAAAAGTGCTCCCCCCGTTTTCCTTTTTGAGGGATCTACAGAAATAATTCCGATTGTCTTTTTAGGGAAATCCATTAAAAAACGACGTACCAATTCATCGACCAAAGAGGATTTTCCTGCCCCTCCAGTACCTGTAATTCCTAGGACAGGTATTTTTGAGTTTTTATTTTTTAGGTGAATGCTTTCTAAGGTTGCTTTGGCTACCTCAGGAAAGTTTTCAGCCGCAGAAATAATACGCGCAATGCTGCCAATTTCTTTTTTTGCTAAATGTTCAAGTTCATCGTTAAGAACGTTCCCAATTGCATAATCTGCTTGTTGTACTAAATCATTAATCATTCCTTGCAAACCCAGGGCACGTCCATCATCTGGAGAATAAATACGTGCAATCCCGTAAGTCATTAATTCTTCTATTTCTTCAGGAAGAATAACACCACCCCCGCCACCAAATATTTTGATGTGGCTGGCACCTTTTTCTTTCAACAAATCGAACATGTATTTAAAATACTCATTATGACCTCCTTGGTAAGAGGTGATTGCTATGGCATTGGCATCCTCTTGAATGGCGCAATTGACTACCTCTTCCACGCTACGGTCATGTCCGAGGTGAATGACTTCTACTCCGGTAGATTGAATGATTCTGCGCATGATATTGATCGCGGCATCGTGCCCATCAAAAAGGGAGGCAGCTGTTACAATTCTTACTTTATAGATTGGATGATAGGGTTTAATTTGTTCCATTCGTAAATTTGATAGAAAATTAAAGGTGCAATTTACGGATTTCCTAAAAGAAACGCTATTTTTTTGAATAGTTAATTAAAGTATTTAAAAAAGAAATATATTTGTTTTAGATTTTGAAAATAAAACTTTTATGACATTTGCAGCTCAAATACAACAAGGAATTCCAGACGTTTTGCCCAAAAAAAAAGAATACGAAGTCGCAATAAATCATGCGCCAAAACGAAAAGATATTTTAACTTCTTCCGAGAAAAAATTAGCCCTTAAAAATGCACTTCGTTATTTTGACAAAAAGCATCATGCCACACTATTACCAGAATTTGCAGATGAATTAGCAAAATACGGACGGATTTACATGTACCGCTTTCGCCCCGAATATGAAATGAAAGCCAGAGCAATTTCTGAATACCCAGGAAAGTCTTCTCAAGCAAAAGCCATTATGCTCATGATACAGAACAATTTGGATTATGCAGTTGCCCAACACCCGCATGAATTGATTACTTATGGAGGCAATGGTGCTGTTTTTCAAAATTGGGCCCAGTATTTACTAACCATGAAATACCTGTCGGAGATGACAGACAAACAAACATTGACGATGTATTCTGGGCATCCGATGGGATTATTTCCATCGCATAAAAATGCACCTCGAGTTGTGGTGACCAACGGAATGGTCATTCCCAATTATTCCAAACCAGATGATTTGGAAAAAATGAACGCATTGGGCGTTTCTCAGTATGGGCAAATGACAGCGGGTAGTTATATGTATATTGGTCCTCAAGGAATTGTTCATGGCACAACCATTACAGTATTAAATGCTTTTCGTAAAATAAATAAAACTCCTGTCGGGAATCTCTTTGTGACTTCTGGTTTGGGAGGAATGTCTGGAGCACAACCCAAAGCAGGAACCATTGCAGGCTGTATAACCGTATGTGCTGAAGTAAATCCAAAAATTACTCAAATACGACTGGATCAAGGTTGGATAGATGAGAAAATAACGGATTTGGATGTGCTTGTTGCTAGAGTAAAATCAGCAAAATTATCCAAAGAGATAGTCTCATTGGCCTATTTGGGGAATGTTGTGGATGTTTGGGAACAATTTGATAAAGCAGGGATACATGTCGATTTAGGTTCTGATCAAACCTCTCTCCACAATCCTTGGGCAGGCGGGTACTATCCAGCTGATCTTTCTTTTGAGGCAGCCAATACAATGATGGCAGAAAACCCAATATTGTTTAAAGAAAAAGTACAAGAAACATTGAAAAGACATGCAAACGCGATTAATAAACACACTGCCAGAGGCACCTATTTTTTCGATTACGGAAATGCTTTTTTACTAGAAGCTAGCAGGGCAGGAGCCGATGTGATGGCAGACAATAAGATTGACTTTAAATATTCCAGTTATGTGCAAGACATTATGGGACCTATATGTTTCGATTATGGTTTTGGACCTTTTAGATGGGTATGTACATCCGGAGACCCAGAAGATTTGGCGAAAACAGATGCAATTGCTTGTAAGGTGCTAGAGGAGATAAAGCAGCAATCACCTCCAGAAATTCAACAACAAATGGCTGATAATATTCAATGGATACAAGGCGCACAAAAGAACAACTTGGTGGTAGGGTCTCAAGCACGAATTTTGTATGCAGATGCTGAAGGGCGTGTAAAGATTGCAAAAGCATTTAACAAAGCAATTAAGCGAGGAGAAATTGGAAATGTTATTTTAGGAAGAGACCATCATGATGTTTCTGGAACCGATTCACCGTACCGCGAAACATCCAATATTTATGATGGTTCTAAGTTTACTGCAGACATGGCAATTCAAAATGTAATTGGAGATAGTTTTAGAGGCGCAACATGGGTTTCTATTCATAATGGAGGAGGAGTAGGCTGGGGAGAAGTGGTTAATGGAGGTTTTGGCATGCTTATTGATGGTTCTAAGTCTGCATCGAAGCGATTGGATTCCATGCTTTTTTGGGATGTCAATAATGGAATCTCTAGAAGAAGTTGGGCAAGAAATGAAGCAGCTGTTTTTGCTATCAAAAGAGCAATGAAATCTGAGAAAAAATTAAAAGTTACCTTGCCAAATTTAGTAGACGATGCCTTAATAAACTCAATAATTTAAAAGTAATATCATGAAAAACTACCTGTTTTTATTTCTTAGCCTTGCATTTCTTACTTCCTGTTATTCCGTCAAAGTCCTCGCAGATTATGATGAGAATGTAGATTTTAAAAAGTACAAAACATTTGCTTTTTATAAGCCAGGAATTGATAAGTCTAGTATTTCTGATTTGGATAAAAAAAGAATTTTACGCGCCATTTCTACAGAATTAAAGGCAAAAGGATTAACCAAATCTGAAAATCCAGATATGCTGGTGAGTATTTTTACCAAATCAAGAGAAAAAGTAAACGTCAATCAAAATAATTTCGGCTATGGTTTTGGCTGGGGTTGGAATCCTTGGATGATGAATGGTATGAATGCAAATATGAGTATTTCGCAATATTCAGAGGGTACGCTTTTTATTGATTTTATAGATAGGGAAAAGAAAGAATTGATCTGGCAAGGAATTGGTACAGGAGCTTTACGCATGCAGAGTCGAGAAAAAAAAGAACTCCGAATCAAAGAATTTGTTAAAGAAATTCTTGCGAAATACCCACCTACTACCCAAAAAAAATAAAAATGCAAAAGGGTTCTCTTTGAATACTTTTTTTATGGAGGAAACGCTTATTTTTGTGAAATGTATAACAAGCGAATACTTTTGGAAGAAGGAGATTATTACTTGAATGCCCAAGGGTATAAAGTTTTTACTGAGAAATACCATCTAAAAAGAGGGCATTGTTGTAAAAGTGGTTGTAAACATTGTCCGTATGGCTTCGATAAAAAAACAGATACCTTTATATAGATGAAAGGAATTGTTTGGTTTTTTAGCATAAATACACATGTCCTTTTCCTGCTGTTTTTGTGTTCTTTTGCAATGATCCTCTAAGAATTTTTTTAAGACTTTTTTTTTGATGTATTGTATTTGTATGGGTGATTATTTTGTGTTAGCATTAAAAAGTCACTTTATTTGAAAAAATAAACTTACCCCCCCATGAAAAAAATATTGACTTTGGCACTGATAGTATGTTCTCTTTTCTTAAATGCCCAAGAGACCGTTGAGGATGACTTTGAAGGAAATGGTACTATCACAACTTGGGCAGGGGATGATTGTGGAATTGACACCGAGTTTTCAAACCCTTTTCAAACAGGAATCAATACTTCGAATACTGTTTTAAAATACACCGATACTGGAGGTGCTTATGCCAATGTTCGTTTTGATACACCCGTTAATTTTGATTTATCAACGGGGCATATTTTTTCTTTGAAAATATACGTTCCCTCGAGTGGCATCTCTGGAAATGAAACCAATCAACTCTCTCTAAAATTACAAAATGCAAATATAGGAGCAGCTTGGGAAACACAATCTGAAATTATCAAGACACTTGTTTTAGATCAATGGCAAACCCTTACTTTTGATTTTGAAAATGACAGTTATTTAAATTACAATGCAAATTCTGGACCACCGATTGCACGAACCGATTTTAATCGCGTGTTACTGCAGGTGAATGACGAGAATAATTCAAGCACTGTAACTGCTTATATCGATGATTTTATCTACGATGGCGTGTTAGAAGATACTTCAGGTTCAGGTGATGATCCTGTTTATGACCAATTAATTTGGTCCGATGAGTTTGATGGTTCAGGAGCTATCGATTCAGACAAATGGTTTCATCAAACCCAGTTGCCTTCCGGTGGAAGCTGGTATAACAATGAAATTCAGCACTACACAGATAGAATCGATAATACCTATGTCTCCAACGGATCGATGCATTTAGTTGCTAAAAAAGAAACCTATACTGACCAAGGGCATACCAAGCAGTATACATCTGCAAGGTTGAATTCGAAGATCGCTTTTACTTATGGAAAAGTAGAAGTAAGAGCCATTTTGCCAACAGGCGTTGGAACTTGGCCAGCAATTTGGATGTTAGGAAAAAATATTACAGAAACGGGTGCCTATTGGCAAACACAAGGATATGGAACCGTAAGTTGGCCAGCTTGTGGTGAAATTGATATTATGGAGCATTGGGGAACCAATCAAAACTTTGTTCAAAGTGCCATGCATACACCATCTAGCCATGGAGGAACGGTCAATTACGGAGGACAAACCATTCCCACAGCTTCAACCGCCTATCATGTGTATTCTTTAGAGTGGTATCCGACCAAAATGGTTTTTAAAGTTGACGGTGTTCATCATTATACCTATCAGCCAGAAGTAAGAAACGCTAGTACATGGCCTTTCGATGCAGACCAATATATCCTTCTTAATACAGCCATTCAGCCTAGTATTACTGGTTCTTTTACGGAGAGTGATATGATTATTGATTATGTCCGAGTCTACCAAGAAGCGACTGCATCTGTTAAAGAGGATGCAAGTTTGGATGCTATCAAAGTATATCCGAATCCTCTTGTAGATAACGTAACCATCCAAATACATCCGAATCTGATTGGTCTAAAAGGATCGGTTTACTCTTTGTTAGGAGAGAAAGTTACTTCTTTCGTGCAAAATACATCAACAGAACAACACGATTTATCAGAACTTAAGAAAGGAGTTTACATGCTAAAGTTCGATTCAAAAGGAGCATCTTCCACATATAAAATATTGAAAATGTAAGTTTTAATCCCGCTATTTTTATTTGTTCTATTTATTTGTGTATATTTAAATCATTCAAAAAGAAGAATGTCTCGGATTAATCAACTACTTAGCTATAGAAAACATCTCGAAGAACGCTATCGTAAGCTCTTGGAGCGGTCAAGCAATTACCGCTATATTGATGAGAATAAAAGTGATAATGCCGCCTTTAAAGCTATGAAAATTTTAAGTAAAATAAATAAGGTCTCTTATTTGGAGAAAGAATTTTCTTGAGTTTTTCATTCATGAAATTTAGATTGCATTCGCATCTAAAATTGCCGCCATTTGTAGCTGTAATTCCTTTGCTTTTTCTGCCGCTGCGGTTGCGAAGTTTTCGTCATTAGCAGCGTAGATAATTCCGCGAGAGGAATTGATAAGCAAACCAATATTTTCAGACAACCCATATCTACAAACATCCTGTAAATTACCGCCTTGTGCACCTACACCAGGAACCAATAAAAAAGAAGTCGGGATGATTTTTCTAATTTCTTTGAAATAGGAGGCTTTCGTAGCACCTACCACATACATTAAGTTTTCTGCGTTTTTCCAAGATTTTGAAGTTTCCAAAACATGTTGATATATTTCTTGATCATTGATTTTTTTAGTTTGAAAATCAAAGGCACCCTTATTGGAGGTTAATGCTAAGAGAATGGTGTGTTTGTCTTCAAAAGCTAAAAAGGGTTCTACAGAATCTTTCCCCATATAAGGAGCAACGGTTACAGAGTCAAAAGATAAATCTTCAAAAAAAGCTTTGGCATACATGGTAGATGTATTGCCAATATCTCCTCGTTTTGCGTCTGCAATCGTAAAAATTTCTGGATAGTTTTTATTGAGGTATGCTATTGTTTTTTGTAAAGAAATCCAACCTTTAATTCCATAGGCCTCATAAAAAGCCGTGTTGGGTTTGTAGGCAACACATAGGTGATTTGTTGCATCTATTATCGCTTTGTTAAATGCAAAAATAGGATCTTCCTCTTGGAGTAAGTGTGTTGGAATTTTAGTCATATCGACATCCAAACCAATGCATAAAAAAGAGTTTTTTTTGTGTATTTCAGCAACCAATTGTTGTGTAGTCATCTTTGCGAATAAAAGTTTTGTAAAGTTACATTTTTTTGGGACTTTCTGCTATCTTTGTCTTGATGATTGGC
>Ga0209138_1001406_pt1 | contig 20743 bp, 30 predicted proteins | sample SaaInl3SG_22_DNA_FD_184645 | JGI IMG/M metagenome (GOLD analysis project Ga0209138, IMG submission 184645) | Marine microbial communities from expanding oxygen minimum zones in the Saanich Inlet - ESP_153SG_22_DNA (SPAdes) (version 2) | ecosystem: Environmental > Aquatic > Marine > Intertidal...
ATGTTTTGTAATACTGAAATATCTCAAATAAATGATTTATATATACCCAACCCAGTTGATATGACTGCATTTGCTGCGCACCTAAGCTATTGTCAATTTACAACTAAAGACATGCGTACAGGTGTTGCTTGGGAAATTTTAAATGAAAGTAGTTAGTTATCTTAAAAGTGTTCCAAGAGCAAACAGCAACGATCAAAAAACATTATTATTAAAACATTTTGTACAAGGTGTTAATGCAGCTGGCGACGATGGTATACTTCATGATGGCGACAATCTAATAAACTCTGATGTTGGTGTTATACAAGGTTGGGTATATGATAAAAAAACTACTCCTCATTTGAAGTTAAGAGACGATGTTATAAATCATCAACGTATCACAGGAAAACATGTGTGTTGTGCAGATGCAAATCTTTTCTTGTATGCCAACAAAGTTAATCCACACGGATATTTAAGATACAGTTTTAACGGAATATTTCCAACCACTGGCGAATATTGCGATACACACATTGATCCCAATAGATGGAATATTATTAGTAGAGACACAGGCATACAGTTGCAGCCTACTATTCGAAAAGGAAAGTTTATTGTTTTAATGATGCAACGCAATGGTGGCTGGAGTATGAAAGGCCTAGATGTACAAGAATGGGCAATACAAACTATTAATCGTATTCGCAAGCACAGCGACAGGCCTATTGTTGTTCGAGCGCACCCTGGCGACAAAGCAGCTCATCAATATTTAAATCATCGTACTTCAAGATTGGCAAAAATGAGAGGTGTACGAATAAGCGAGTTTGGCACACCTTTGGAACAAGATATGCACAAGGCATGGGCAGTGGTTAATCATAATAGCAGTAGTGTGGTAGGTCCTATTATACAAGGATATCATTCATTTATAACTGACAGTGTAAACAGTCAGTGTAAAGATGTTTCTCATGATGATTTTCATAGATTAGAATCACCAAAAGAGTTTGATAGAGAAGCATGGCTACAACGTATTAGTATGTTTCATTGGAAGTTTGATGAACTTCGGAATGGAACTTGTTGGCGACACATGCGCAACTACTGCCAATAACTTTCAGTACGTTTAACTTTTAAGTCTTTTGGTTTGTTGCTTTTTCCAACTTCTTTTCTGTCGCCTTTTAAGTGATCAAAATATTTTCCTAAATCGCTATTGATCATTGGGTGTCCTTCACCATTTATTAAGTCACCGCTTATGTTAAAGAACGGTACTCGGCTATGTTTGTGTTGTATCTTTTTTCTTACTTCTTCGAATACATAACTATCGTGCCATTCTTCCATTTGAAATATTCCATTTTCGGCATCCTGGTACACACGTTCAAACTCTGCTAAAAACTCTTGTGCTGCATCTGTTTTAAGATTAAGACCATAAAACCCACACTCGGGCCATTTCTTGCCTCTACCCAAGTAACTCATCCAAGCACGTTTAGGTGTAAACTTTTGCAAGTCCATGTATAATGCAGGTGAGTGTACATATGTATCAGCATCTAACCAAACAATCCAATCAGTATCGCAACGTTGTGCAGCATCAAATACTGCATATACTTTGTTGGCAAATCGTATTGCATTCCATTTAAACTCTTTATGATGATCTCTCGGACGGCGTTCTGGCCACGGACATTTGCCATTTGCTTTAGGTACATCTTTCCATTTATTTTTAAATGCAACCAGCTTTGGTAGTGTTTCATGATGATCCATAATATATATACGTGGATCATCTGTAACAGGAACACAATCTTCTGCATATAGATACAGTTTTATTTGTTGATCGATATTTTTACTAAAACTGTCTACGAAGCGTTGCCCGTATAAGTTTAGTACTGGTTTATGAAAAGTTGATACGAAAGAAATTGTTGTCACTGGCTGATCCTTGTTAAATACTACTAGGATATTTAACAATGAACTTTAATTTATGGACACAATATGGCGCACAAAATTCAACCCCTGTTTTCGATGCTTTTCGACAAGGTGCTAATGCACTTGGACACACTTGTAGCGATAATGTTAGTAACAATGGCATTGATGTTATATGGAGTGTATTATTTCACGGTAGGATGGCTCCTAACGCACGTATTTGGAATGAAAACCAAAAGGCCAAAAAGCCAACAATCGTATTGGAAGTGGGAGGAATACAACGAGGAACAACCTGGAAGGTAGGGTTAAATGGGATTAATAGAGATGCTTACTTTGGGTCCAATAATAATAACAGTGATCGCCATCGTTTACTCGGTTTATCGCTAAAGCCTTGGCGCACAGATGGCGAGTATATACTAATATGTGGACAACATGATAAAAGTCTACAGTGGCAAGGCATGCCGCGAATGAGCAACTGGGTAATGAATACTATAGAAGAAATACAAACTTATACCGATATGCCTATAGTATTCCGACCACACCCAAGATGTCCCTTGCCTGCTATTGAACATCAGTACAAAAATGTTTATAGAGATAACCCTCAAAAACTATCAAATACATATGACGATTACAACTTGTCATTTAGCAAAGCTCACGCTGTTGTTAGCTGGAGTAGTAATCCAGGGCCGTTGGCTATATTATCTGGCATACCTGTATTTGCAGGTCCTAGTAGTCTTGCATACGATGTCTCAAATATTGATTTTAAAAATATAGAATATCCTCTTCGTCCAAATCGTAAACAATGGCTTAATGATTACGCTCATACAGAATATACTATTGAAGAAATATCGCAAGGATTGCCATTGAAAAACTTGACTAATAAGCTATAATATGCTATATTATTTGTATGGACTTAGAAAATACACTTTATAAATTATTGTACGATGTTAAAATAGAAACACCTGCCCGTTCTATTTTAGAAAGCATATGTCAGCAAACACAAAAAGATATTGCCTTAACTGACAGGCAATATGCATTGGTTGTAGAAAAACTAAAACCATTTGAGTCAGAGTTAGATAATGTTCTAATAGAACATATTCCTACACGTATGCCTTTGAGATCTATCGATAGACAAAAGTATATCAAGATTGTTGATCATCAGGAAACTGCCGGGAGGTCTACTCTTAATGAATCTTTTAAGCAAAACTGGAAATGGATAAAAGTAAGATTTCCGTTTGCTAAAAAAGATATAGTAAAAATACAAAGTCTAAATATTTCAAGTAAAGAATATATTCATCATAGAGGTTCGCATGAACATTTTTATAAACTAACACCAATAAATGCATTTAAGGTTGTCGAAGCCTTAAAGTTGCGTAACTTTGAAGTAGACAACGCATTGATTGAATATGTTAGTAAAGTTAAAGATATATTAACTGCTGAACTAAAATATAACTCATCGTTTGAAAATGTAATAAAAAGAATGGATGCATCAGAACAAGAATACATACACAGTTTAACTCCGTTGCAACAAGCCGATCGTTCAATAAGATATGGCTATTCAATAAACAAAGGCGATGTATTTAATTTAACAGAAATGATTGCTTATAGAACAGATGCTGCTGTACCAGCAGATCCTGAAATATGGTCAATAAATGACATTGCTAATAGTATTAATACACTTGGTCGCTTTCCATTAATTATTACAGTTGACGAAGATGAATGTTATCATCAACTAGTTGAGATACATCAAGCCTTCGTGCCATACGTTGATGATAGTTTGCAATCAGTTATGTTTAGAGCAGACTCAAATGATATAAAAAACACAGAGATGAATGCATATGTAAAAAATCAAAAGCTCAACAATTGGGTTGACAATAATACAAAAATCGTGTATATTAAAAAGAACAAACTACCTAAGCCTTTGTTGAGTTCTAGTTTTTTACCTATTTGCTGTTTAAGTAAATCTAGTATACGCCCTCATAATAATGTAAAGTCTTATGTAGATATGAACTGCGACTGCATTATATATAATGATAATCATGTAGGTCTTTTTAGGAGTTATGCCAGTGGCAAGTTGTAAACTTATAATCGAGGATGAAGTAAACATTAAGATTGAAGGTCTTGATGTTGATGTCCGGCGTAAACTTAGTAATGCATTAAAGTTTGAAGTGCCGTATGCAAAGCATATGCCGCAGTATAAACTAGGACGTTGGGATGGCAAAGTTGCGTTCTTTGGTATTGGCGGCACAGGATATGTTAATCACCTTGACGTAGTACAAGACGTTCTTGCAAAAAATAGAGTACAGATTGTCGACATTGAAGACAAAAGGCATCCTATTACATTAAACTTTACACCAGTAACAGAAACATACTGGAAAGATCAAGGCGTAGTATGGCCTGAAGGTCATCCAGCAGAAGGCGAAGATATTATTCTACGTGACTATCAAGTAGAAGCAATCAATAACTTTTTAAATAATCCACAGAGCTTGCAACAGATTGCTACTGGTGCAGGTAAAACTATTACCACAGCAACGCTGTCACACATAACTGAGCCCTACGGACGTAGTCTTGTTATTGTTCCAAACAAATCACTTGTTGAACAAACAGAAGAAGACTACATCAACTGTGGGCTCGATGTAGGGGTGTACTTCGGCGACAGAAAGAACTTAGGTAAGACTCACACTATATGCACTTGGCAGAGTTTGAATATTCTCGACAAGAAGCATAAGGATGGATCAGCAGTGTTATCACTAGCTGAGTTCCTAGAAGGTGTAAGCACTATTATTGTTGACGAAGTACATCAAGCCAAAGCAGAAGTTCTCAAGAACCTGCTCACTCGCAACCTACGTAATGCACCCATTCGTTGGGGACTAACTGGCACAGTGCCTAAAGAGAAGTTTGAGTTTGAAAGTATTCATGCTAGTCTAGGACCTGTTATCGGTAATATCAGTGCAAAAGAATTACAAGATAAAGGCGTGTTATCACAATGTCATGTTAACGTGGTACAACTAATAGATACTGTAGCACATGCAGGCTACCAAGAAGAATTAAAATATTTAACAACAAATACAGCAAGATTAGAATATATAGGCAAACTATTAAACACAGTAAAAGACTCAGGCAACACACTTATACTAGTAGATAGAATTAGTGCAGGACAAGCACTAGCAGAACTAATACCAGGCAGCACATTTGTAAGCGGCGCTGTCAAAAACAAAGACAGAAAAGAAACATATGATACGATTCGTGAAGGGACTAATGAAGTCATTATCGCAACCTACGGGGTTGCCGCTGTTGGACTTAATATACCGAGGATCTTCAATCTTGTTCTTCTTGAGCCTGGCAAGTCTTTTGTTCGTGTTATTCAAAGTATTGGTAGAGGTGTAAGAATAGCAAAAGATAAAGACTTCGTACAAATATGGGACTTGACATCTACATGCAAGTTTGCGAAGCGACACTTAACTCAGCGTAAAAAGTTTTACAAAGAAGCAGAGTATCCATTTACAATAGAGAAAGTAGATTGGAATAAATGAATATACTTACATTAGAAAATAAAAGTTTTAACTTAAATAGTTTACCAGACGAAGTTGATGACACTATGCGATTTAGTGTACTTGATAACAGTAGCCCACAAGATCCTGATTTCTTTTATGTACCGTTAATCTTTTTAGAAAGTTTTAATAGTCCAGCAGCAGTTATTGAAATTAATGGACATCAAGTTACCATGCCATTAGATTGGTGTATTGCTGTAGGTTGCAGTCATGCAGGCAGTGATTTAGAAGTATTGCCGATTACAAGTTTAAATGAACGTGGGTTTGAATCATTCTTGTTTAATCCACTAACAAGTTACCAGCCAGGATTTGGCAGCATTGAGATAGTAAATTTCTATAACGATGTTAAATGGTATTTTCCTAAAATGAAAAATGGACAACTACTAAGTGTTCCTATTACCGAAGGAGAAAATCCTCAGTGTGCATTTTTTGTTAAAGATATAAGTAGACAGTGTGAGATAATAGATTTTGGAAAACTTTTATAATAGATATCATCGATATATAGATCTGCCGTTTGAAATTAAAAAGCCAGATCTATTTGATACTAATCAAAAAGCTGTAATGCAACAGCACTTGCCCAATCACTACGATCAAAATATGGTGGATTTTTTAGCACAGTTTGATATGAAGTTGTTGATGATTGAATGTTTTTATACTCCTCCAAATGGCGGCAAGGTTCCAATACACACCGATTTCTATCATTACGAAACAGAGTTTGTAAAAATAAATCAAACATGGGGACCTGATGATGGAGAAATAATATGGTACAAAGCAGACAAAACTTTTGAATACACAGTGAAGCCTGGCGTAAATACCGAAGGCGATGAAAGTATAATATACAATGATGAAATAACTGTGTTAACTGCAAGTCCAAAAGATTGTACAGTGCTGCATAGAGCTAATACAAACAAACCAAGTCTAGTAAATACAGGTGTATTACATGGTACAATCAACCCTGGTAATCAACCAAGATGGACAGTATGCTTTCAACCAGTATGGGATATAGAAACAGAACAATATGTGAGTTGGCACGAGGCTATGGACATATGGAAAGATTTTATAGTAGGAGAATAAAATGGACGTTCATAGATATATAAATCTTCCTTTTGAAATAGAATGGCCAGATGATGACTTGTTTACATTTGATCATAATAACAAAGCATTTCAAAATATTATCTTTGAAGAAAAGAATTGGAAACCTAAGAATAAACAACTTGTAGAGTTTTTAAATAATATAGGTATTGATATTATTCATGTAGAAAGTTTTTTTACACACAGAAATTATCACGGTACTTTACATAGTGACTATTCATGGTTATCTAATCATACAAAACTGAATATTAGCCGAGGCGGCGAAGATAGCGGTATAGAATGGTATACAAGTACCAATCCTATCAACATACCACCTATACCTCCTAACAAACAACAAAAACTAAAAGATCATATACTAACAGCAAGTATGAAAACTTGTACCAAAATAGGAACTGCAACTACACATAAGCCTAGTCTGTGTAATGTAGGACAACTACATCGTACATATAATAACAGCGATGAAGATAGACACACCCTATGCTTTGTACTAATATACAAAGATACCGAAACAGTATTAGATTTTAACGATGCATTACATTTATTAAAGGAGTATATAGAATGAAAGCAGGAAAGATTTGGGGACAAACTGAACTTATCCACGCAAACGGTGTACTAGAGTTTCATCGCATTGAATACAAAGCAGGCTACAAATGTAGTGAACACGAGCACCAATTTAAATGGAACGGATTCTACGTTGAATCGGGCAAGATGCTAGTGCGTGTTTGGCAAGACGATCAAGGACTAGTCGACGAAACCATCCTTGAAGCAGGCGACTTTACACAAGTCAAGCCAGGTAAGATACACCAGTTTGAAGGTTTGGAAGATGGCGTAGCATTTGAATTGTATTGGGCAGAATTCAATCACAACGATATTGTACGTAGAACGAGTGGAACATCAGTTGGGTAATCTGCTCGAAGGCGAATCCTTAATATACGAAAATGCAAACGGTGTTGTTTATGCACGTTATGCCAATAAACCTGATGTACCTAGATGGATTATTGGAGGAGATGCAACAGCAGTATCTCGTGCCCAAGGAACGTTGTTTGGATATGACGAATGGAGAGACATGCAAATCACAGCTGATTCAAATCCATCGTTGAAAAAACAACTTGACAGATTGCTTGTAATGTACTATACTGTTAAGGATAGTAGCAAGGATTGAGTATGAGGATTATAGCAGGACCATGTCAGCACGAAACACTAGCACAGAGTGCAGAGATTGCAAAAGAATGTAAGCGTGTGTGCGACAAGTATGGCATTGAATATTACTTCAAAGCAAGTTATGACAAAGCAAATCGCACAAGTGCTAACGGAAAACGTGGTCAGGGCATAGATTCAACACTTACCGACTTCCTTGCACTTAAAGTTACATTAGGTGTAAAGACATTAACCGATGTGCATGATGCAGTACAAGTAAGACGTATTGAGCGACAGTTTAAGGATGCAGTTGATGTGTATCAGATACCTGCTTTTCTTTGCCGTCAAACAGATCTTATTCAAGCAGCATGTGCTACAGATAAGATTGTAAATATTAAAAAAGGACAGTTCCTTGCGCCATGGGATGTTAAAGGTATACTAAGTAAAACAGAAGGTGCAAAAGAAGTATGGATAACAGAAAGAGGTACTAGTTTTGGATATAATACTTTGGTCGTTGATTTTACTGGGCTTCAGTATATGCTTGAGCATTACGATGTACCTTGTGTTTTTGATGTTACCCACGCTGTCCAAAAGCCAGGAGGCAATGGGGAATCGAGTGGCGGTAATCGTGATTACGTTCCAGGTCTTGCTCGTGCTGCCGCTGCTATGGGTATCAGTAACTTTTTCTTAGAAGTACATGCCGATCCAGACAACGCACCAAGCGATGGTCCTAACATGTTGAATTTAAAAGACTTTGAGGATACAGTAAAACAAATCAAAGTTGTAAGTGATGCAACAAAAGGATATCGCTGGTTATGACAACAGCTATATTAATACCTGCACGGTATGCAAGCACAAGATTTCCTGGCAAGATGATGGCAAAACTAAACGGTGTACCATTGGTAGAACACGTATACAACAAGTGTGCTGCTACTGGTCTTGATACATATGTTCTTACAGATAATCAAGAAGTTTATAACTACATAGGCGGCGGCAAGTGCTTATACACTGCTGAAGCTGAAAATGGCACAGAACGTTGTATGCAAGTTATAGACGAAGTTCTAGAGTATGATAGATATATAAATGTACAAGGCGACATGCCTGATATCACAGAAGATATTATTCGTGCAGTAGAAGGCGAACTACAACGTAGTGATGTTGCAACAGCATACACAGCAATGGATTTTAACTTGCGAAATGATCCAAACTGTGTTAAAATGATACACAATAGAGGCAGGGCACACTGGTTCTTAAGAGCTAGTTTGCCATATGGAGATCACCACTTGGGCATTTACGGATACAATAGAGAAGTAAAGGCAATGTACAATTCAAGCACCAAGTATGCAGAAGAAACACTAGAACAACTTGAGCAACTGCGTTGGATACAAAATAGTATTAAGATTGGTGTTGTTGAAGTTGAGTTTGATGGCATCGAAATAAATTCACCCCAAGATCTAAAAGATTGGCACATTAAAAATGAGATATGAAATAACTAAAAAAGATCAAAAAGCAATAGACGAATGGTTATCTAAAGGCAACAAAATAGAAGTATGTCCTCCTGGAGCAAGAACTGAACAAGACGATATTGTATACACTTGGGGCAAGAAAAAGAAACCAGCAGCAAAGAAAAAGAAAGATGCCAAATAAAGAACTGGACTTGTTTAAAGTATTAATACCAGCAATCGATAACAACATGAAAGAGTTATACGATGCTGCTAGTGATGTTGGCAAAAAAGATATCAAAGGCGATTTGTGGAATCTCAATCGCTATATTAGTAGTGTTAAAGGCAACTATGAAAAAACTGCACTAGCAGTATTCAAAGTCAACGAATACTACAACAAAAACTGGAATGTACTAGGCGGCACCAATCATATTAAACTACAATGGCAGTTGTTGTGTGTAGCAGGTAATACAGGAAAACAACAGTTCCATCCTTGGATAGGACTCAAGAAAAAGAAAGACGATAGTAGTAAAGCAGTAAAACTATTATCGCAAATATATCCTAATATGAAACTTGATGAGGTTGAAACACTTGCTAGAATATCTACAAAAAAAGAAATCAAGCAACTTGCAAAAGATCACGGATACGAAAAAGTTGACATCTAAATATACATGTGAATATTGTAATAAAAGTTATTCAAAAGAAAGTACTCTTATTGCCCATATGTGTGAACCAAAAAGACGTTGGCTACAAAAAGATGAAAAGCGAGTAACCATTGGGTTTTATGCATTTCAAAGATTTTACAAGCTAAGTGCCGGTAATAAAAAAGATAAAACATATGAAGAGTTTGTTAAATCAAGTTTTTATAATGCGTTTGTTAAGTTTGGAAGTTTTGTTAACAACGTAAGACCTTTGTATCCTGACAAGTATATTGATTATGTTGTTACTAGTAATGTAAAACTTGATCATTGGTGTAGAGAAGAAATGTATGAAAAATACGCCAATGAACTTATTCGCAAAGAAGGTGTACAAACTGCACTGGAGCGTAGTATTGATACTATGGTAAACTGGGCAAAAGAAAATAATAGTTTGTACAATCATTACTTTGAACATGCAAGTACAAACAGAATTACTTGGGATATCAGAGACGGCAAAATATCTCCATGGCTGGTATTAAACTGTAAAACAGGCAAGGCTGCACTAAATAACTTTAACGACGAACAGTTGACAATGTTGGGTACCGTACTAGAACCAAGTCATTGGGCAATGAGATTTAAACGCAACCCGCGAGATGTAGATCTAGTAAAACAGGTTGTTAAGGAAGCCAAGCTATGAAGATATTGATATTTGGATTACCAGGTAGTGGTAAAACCACACTTGCAAAACCATTTGCAGACTTAATAAGTGGCGTACACATAAATGCTGACGAAGTAAGAGAACATTACCAGGATTGGGATTTTACACCAGAAGGACGTATGCGTCAAGCAGCACGTATGCGTTATCTAGCAGACGGTGTTGTACGTGCAGGCAAGATAGCAGTAGCAGACTTTGTTGCACCTACTGATCAGGCACGTATGGAGTTTAACGCAGACTTTACTGTATGGATGGATACCATTAAGGAAGGACGTTTCGAAGATACAAATGCTATGTTTGTAAAGCCTCAACTCTGTGATTATCATGTAAGCAAATGGTTTGATGATACACACAAACAACTTATGGAAGTAGTTGCAACTTGGATGGAGCGTAATCGTGTTTGATTGGAAATCGCCAACTGCACAAATGTTAGGCAGATGGCAACCTTGGCACGATGGACACACAGCATTATTTGAAAAAGCATTAAAACAAACTGGACAAGTAATCATTATGTGTAGAGATGTTCAAGGACAAGATGCAGGACCTGGACAAGACGACAATCCGTTTGATTACTTTGTAGTTAGAGACAATATCATTAATGGACTAAAACAAGCAGGATACACATTGCACAAAGAATACGAAATAGCAAAAGTTCCTAATATTGTAGATATTAGTTATGGTAGAGGTGTTGGATATACATTTACTGAACACGACTTGGGCAAAGAAATACACAACATTAGCGCAACAAAAATAAGAAAACAAATGCGTGATGAAGGCAAGTTATGATAAAGAAAAAAAGATTTAATCTTACCGAAGACGAAAAACAACAAAAACTTGTCAATCGATATATGTTAATAGCAAAAAAAGAAAAAGTTTATTTAGAACAACCCTGGCAAGGATACTGCGACAACACGGACCATCCGTTGTTTAGTATTAATGTTACTGTTGACAAGCCATGGTCGGCGTGCTATTATTGTAGCAAATTATGGATACTAAAAGATGCCTGATATTGATATTGACTTTGCTGATCGTAATATTATCTTAAACAAGATACAACACCGTGTGGCAAAACTAGACACAGGTAAGAAGCACAACACTGGTGTGTATGTAACTGAGTGTCCACATAATCCTATTGACAACTTGAGCACTATTGATTACAAAACAGCAGAAGACAGAGGATATTTTAAACTTGACTTTTTGAATGTTAGTATCTATAATGATATTAGAGACGAAGAACATTTACAACAGTTAATGGACAATGAACCTCAATGGGAACTTTTACAACACAACGACTTTACAGATCTTATATTTCATATCTCCGGCCACGGCGACTTATTAAAAAAGTTGCAACCACAAAGTATACAACAACTAGCAGCAGTACTAGCGATGATTCGGCCTGCCAAACGCCATCTTGTCAACGAAACTTGGCAAACGATATTAGAAAGTGTGTGGATCGCCCCTACTGACGGAAGTTATTTCTTTAAAAAAGCTCATGCATTTTCTTATGCAACTGCTGTTGTAGTACATATGAATTTAGTGTGCGAACAACTTAACGAGCAGGCTTCCGCATAACTTGAACGCTTTTGCGTTTAATACGTTTTATAGTTAGATTGTTTAGATTAACACACGGCCCAACAACAACCTTAACATCTTTGGTATTCATGGTCATTAAACTGTAGCCAATATCTTGTATTTCTTTACGTAAGAAAATATTAATAGGAATCATTCTATTTGATTCCCACCACCATATTTCACCAAGTTCAATCAATAACTCTTTGTGTGCTGACGTTTTGAGTTTAGTGTATAGATACATGGTTGTTACTGTTACATCTTGATTAACAATAATTCCTACATATTCATTGCCGCCGTAAGCTACTACGCTTAGAAAAGGAAATTTTTGTTCAATATCTTTTAATAACATACCATAAATACTTATATAAAAAAGGTCCCGCCGATGCAGAAAACTTATAGATATTTAGCAAAGAACCAAGTTACCATCGTTGCCAATCTGGCAGGATTCATAACGGAGTATAGACCAGTGTATCAAAAAACCCTAAATGTTTATCGAGGTATAGACAACTTACTACATTTTGAAGTTAAGAACCATGATCAGAAACCAGTTAGTCTTGCAGGCTACACACCTAAGTTTATGATGTTTGACGAGAACAACAACTTGGTTGTTGAACACAATGGTACTGTGTTAGATGATGTAGTATCTAAAACTACAAGTGCAGCTGAAAGCGCAGCCGATACAACACTCGAGTTTAGTAGTACTAGTGGTATTGCTGTTGGTCAAACTGTTACTGGAACCTATATTAAACGTAATACGTTAGTGAGTGCAATAGCAGGAAATACAGTAACACTAAACAAAAGCTCTTCAGCTGCTGTTCCGGCTGGTACTAGTATTACATTTCAAACAAATGCGCAAAAAGGTGTATTTACTATAAATGTAACTGAAAACGATTTGTTAAATCTAAAACAACAATATGCAAAGTATGCAATCTATCTTGTAGACAGTACTGGTGCAAAAACATTAACATATAGCGAAGCACATTTTGAAGCAAAGGGAACTATCTTTATTGATGGGTTTGCATTTCCAGGACCATTAGATACTTACAGTATAAATGGGTTTGTAAGTGATCAAGCAGAACCAGAAGATTGGAGCACTGAGAGTTTAGATGCACAGCCTGGGCTTAATGGTAATATTGCACTACATACCGCAGTATTTTATACAAACGAGTTTGCTGGAGATATTGTAGTACAAGGCACACTTGAAAATCAAGTAACCCTTAATACATCTTGGGCAAATATTACTACAGTAACACTTGACGGAACAGAAACTGAACCTACACCAGTAAACTTTAATGGAGTGTTTAGTCACTTACGCTTCTATACAGAAACAAATCCAACAGACAAGATTTCAAAAATACTCGTTAGAAACTGATTGACAAGCAGAATATTGATGCTATAATAATAGCATGAGCATTGTATCTGACGTCATCACAGCACACCTGCCTGGCAAGCGTAAGACTACTCCTAGTGGGTGGACTAGCTTCAATGCACCCTGCTGCCATCACACAGGTAACTCAGCAGATAAACGTGGCCGCGGAGGACTTATCTCAGAAGGTGATACAGTTAGCTATCACTGCTTCAACTGCGGATACAAAGCAAGCTGGCAACCAGGCAGACCGGTGTCACAGAAGCTGCGTAAGCTACTACAGTGGCTCAACTGTAGTGACGATATAATAACGAAGCTGACGTTTGATGTAATGCGTATAAACGAAGGTGTAGAGGTTGCAGAGCGCAAAATAGAACTGCCTACGTTTGAAACTGTACCACTGCCGCCTGATGCTGTAAAGATTACAGACATAACAGAGTTCAACAAGTTTAGTATAGCAGTTGTTGAGTACATGGCTGCACGTAATCTAAACTTAGATGATACTGATTACTATTGGAGCCCAAGCCTAGCATATCGTGACAGACTGATTATTCCGTTCTACTACGAGAAACGTATTGTAGGTTGGACTGCTAGAACTATTGTAGCAGACAAAAAGCCCAAGTATCTTACAGAAACACAGCCTGGGTTTGTATACGGATTAGACGAGCAAAGTTATAACAAAGTATTTGCTATTCTATGCGAAGGACAAGTAGACGCTATTCATGTAGATGGTTGTGCGCTGGGCGGTAGTGAGATCAATGATGCACAGGCGCTACTGCTTAATAGATTAAATAAAGATGTTATAGTTGTACCTGATAGAGACAATGCAGGTAGCAAACTAGTAGAACGTGCTATCGAACTAGGATGGAGTGTTAGTTTGCCAGAGTGGGATAACGATATAAACGATATAGGCGATGCTGTACAACGATATGGCAGATTATATACATTGTACAGTATAGCAAATGCTGCTGAAAGCGGCACATTAAAGATTAGATTGAGAGCAAAAAAATGGTTTACTTAAAAAACATTTGGTCATTTATTATATGGCCTTATACACGTATCAAAGAAGAAATGCGTTTTAGAAAAAGATTAAAAGAACTACGCAAAAAGGATCCGTTTATTTACAAATGAGATATCGTATATTATTAGTAGCCCTTGAAGCAGAGCTTCCTTACAAACAAGCACCCAATGATTATAAAGTAGTTTATACAGGAGTAGGCAAAGTTAATGCAGCTTTTGCAGCAACACAGGCTATTGCAGAAGCACACAGTTTAGGATTTCATCCTGAAGTATACAACTACGGTACTGTAGGGTCGTGTTTACCCGAGTTAACAGGTATGCATCGTATTACAAAGTTTGTACAGCGTGATATGAATGCAGAGCCACAAGCACCAAGAGGCGTTACGCCGTTTGAAGCGGGCTTGCCTTACCTTGACTTTTCGCCTGACATGACGCCTAGTCTTACACTAGGAACAGGTGATCAGTTTGTACACGAGCTTGAACCTTGGCTAGTAGAAAACAATATCGAAGTAGTTGACATGGAAGCATATGCTATTGCACATGTATGCAAGCGCATGAATGTACAGTTTACATGTTATAAATATATAACTGACTATGTAGGTACTCCTCATCAAGCAGACACATGGCAAAAGAATGTTGCTAATGGTGTCGAAGAGGTATTACAAATACTATGATTACATGGGGAATCAGTGCAAATAGTCACGATGCAGCACTAGCAGTGTTCACAAACGACGGACTAGAGTTTGCTAGTCACAGTGAACGATTTAGTGGTGTTAAGAATGATGCACACTTAAATACAGCGTTGATTGATTACGCTAAACAATATGGAGAACCAGATGAAGTTATTTGGTACGAAAGACCCTTTAGAAAAACTCTTAGACAGATTCGAGCTGGACAAGGACTTCGGTTGGCCGAAAATAATGTTAATCGTTATCTTCGACAGTATGGTATATCTGCTCCTATTAAGTATACTGATCATCACCTTGCCCATGCTGCTGCCGGTTTTTATACTAGTCCTTTTACAGAAGCCACTGTTGTTGTTATTGACAGTATCGGTGAATTTCAAACACTCACTATTTGGAACGGAGCCGACAACAAACTCAAAAAAATCTATTCCCAATCGTATCCTCACTCCATCGGATTATGGTACTCAGCGTTCACGCAGAGATTAGGACTGAAGCCACAGGAGGACGAATATATCCTTATGGGTATGGCAGCATACGGAGACCCCCTAAGGTTCTTCAACGAGATACTACATGATTTTTTCCACCCGATGGACGACGATACCTTTAAACAAATATTTTTTAACACACCCACAGTCAAGCTCAAGCACAACTTACATAGGGGGTGCAGTTGGTGGAGACCAGACCTTACCACAGAGCAGGACATGTTTGATATAGCGGCTGCTGTACAAGCAATATATGCGTACATATTGAAGTACATCAGTAACTGGGCTAGATGGAAATCACCATCGGGTAACCTAGTGTTGATGGGAGGGTGCGCTCTAAACTGTAGTGCCAACGGTGGCATCAAGAGTGATTGGAACGATGTATGGATTATGCCCAACCCGGGTGATGCAGGGTCAGCTATAGGTGCTGTACTAGCGCACAGGAAAGAGTTTATGCCTATGCCTCATGCGTTTATGGGCTACAACATAGAAGGAGATTATCCCGTTGAAGAAGTTCTACATGAGTTGCTTACTACTGGTATTTGCGGTGTCGCCAATGGTAGAGCAGAGTTCGGGCCCAGAGCTTTTGGACATCGCTCCCTCCTTGCCGACCCTAGAGGTGAACACATCAAAGATAGAGTCAATGACATCAAGCAGAGGCAGCGTTTTAGACCCTTCGCCCCAGCAGTTCTTGAAGAACATGCCTCTACCTATTTCAACGGATATGTTAACCCCTTCATGCAATACACTTCAACTTGCAAGGATCCTGGATTACCTGCAATCGTCCACGGGGACGGCACCTCTAGGGTACAGACAGTTTCTGCTAATCAAAGCGTGGGCTTTAGAAAACTGTTAGAACGTTGGTATGAGGAAACTGGATGCCCTATACTACTGAACACAAGTCTCAACATCAAAGGCAAGCCTATTGTAAATACAGTAGAAGACGCACAAGAGTTTGAAGCACACTATGGAGTAAAGGTATTCACATGATTACAGAAGAAGCAGTGAGAGAAGCATTACGAGAAGTATACGATCCTGAAGTAAGCCTAAGTGTACAAGATCTTGGATTGATTTACGAAGTGCATTGCGAAGACACACACGTTCATATCAAGCACACACTTACTAGTATGATGTGTCCGTTTGCTGATGAGATATGTGAAGGCATTGAAGAAGCAACAGCAGCACTCGAAGGCGTAGAAACTGTAAAGCGTGAATTGGTTTTTGATCCTCCATTCAGTGTTGAAATGGTGCCTGAAGAAACAAGAATGTTGATGGGCTGGTACTGATGCACGGCTGCTGCAACAACGTAATACAAGCAGAACACAAACAAATAATAGAGTTTGACAATCACAAGTTTTGTGTTATAATAAGATATTGTAAGACATGTGGACAAGTAAAAGCGCAATCTCATATAACGGAAGTAATGAATGGCAACTAGACAGAATACAGATTATGGATATGATATACAAAAAGTATATCTTGAAATGTTTATGACAGACGCCGAGAGCTTTGTGCGCTGTCAAGGTGTGTTTGAACCTGAAGCATTTGACAGACGTCTGGTAGAACCTGCCAAGTTTATCAAACAATACGTTGATGAACACAATGCACTGCCTACATTTGATATGATAAATGCAGCTACACAAAGTGATTTAAAACACCCAGGTGACTTACAAGAGAATCACTACGACTGGTTGTTAGCAGAGTTTGAAACATTCAGTAGACACAAAGCACTTGAGGCAGCTATTCTTAAAAGTGCAGACCTACTAGAGAATGGCGAGTATGGCCCTGTAGAAGAACTGGTTAAGAAGGCTGTACAGATTGGACTACAGAAAGACTTGGGTACAGATTATTTTGCTGACCCTAGAGGCAGACTGGAAAGTATCAAAGACAAAAACGGACAGATTAGTACAGGCTGGCCCACACTGGACAAGAAGCTGTTTGGTGGATTCAACAGAGGCGAGCTGAATATCTTTGCAGGTGGATCGGGTTCGGGTAAGAGTTTGTTCTTAGCTAACATGGGCGTGAACTGGTGTTTGCAAGGACTCAACGTGATGTACTTGACATTCGAACTTAGTGAAGCATTGGTGAGTATGCGTGTAGACAGTATGACAACTGAGATTCCAAGTCGTGATGTGTTTAAAAGCATTGACGATGTTGAAATGAAAGTACGCATCATTGGCAAGAAGAGTGGTGCATTCCAAGTCAAGTACATGCCCACAGGCAAAAACGCAAACGATGTTAGAGCGTATTTAAAAGAGTATGAGATCAAAACAGGCAAGAAGATTGATGTACTGCTGATTGATTACTTGGATCTCATGCATCCAATCGGACAGAAGATCAGTGCAGAGAACTTGTTTGTGAAAGACAAATATGTAAGTGAAGAACTACGCAACTTGGCTATGGAACTTAATACTATCTTTGTTACAGCAAGTCAGTTGAATCGTAGCAGTGTGGAAGAGATTGAGTTTGATCACTCGCACATCTCGGGTGGTATATCTAAGATCAACACAGCAGACAACTTGATTGGTATCTTTACAAGTAGAGCAATGCGTGAACGTGGACGCTATCAAATACAACTTATGAAAACACGTAGTAGTAGTGGCGTTAACAGCAAGATTGATTTGGAGTTCGATGTAGACACATTGCGTATTACAGACTTGGGTGAAGAAGGACAGGACGACTATAGTGGTGCAAATTCACAAACCAGTGGCAGCAATGTACTCAGTCAAATACAACGCAACAATCAAAACACAGAAGAACCCAACAAAGGAACAAGTGTTGGAAAAGTTCGTGCAGAAGCAGACAGTACAGCATTGAGGAGTTTCTTAGGACAACTAGGAAATGAATAAAGTACTCATACTTGGAGACAGCTTTGCAGATCCATTGTGGCCCGACAACAACGGCAAAACCAGTTGGAGTACTGCATGGCCACAACTGCTGAAACAAAACAACACTGTGAAAAACCTAGCTGCTAGTGGAACTGGACCTGATTGGAGTCTCAGTCAACTTACCAATCACATGCTGCACAACAAAACCAAACACACTGATCTAATCTTTATATCCAGCAGCATAGAACGTTTGGATCTCAGCTGCTACAAACATCCCAGTGAACAAGTGCATTTGGGTAGAATCGCTTCGGGTGAAATAAGACACAAGAGTCAACTGTTTGCTAGAAATGCAGTGGATTGGTACATGACAGACAGCTGGCAACAGAATAGACAGATCATGTACTTGGGTGCAATCAGTGTACTAGCACATCATTTTAGACAGGTGTTGTATTGGCCAGCACTAACACCACTAGCAGACACACTACAACTGTGCAGCAGCAACATCACCATACCTGCTGTAGGATTGATGCAGTTGAGCAAACTGGATGATCCTAGCTACAACGGTCAAGGACTTGACGCCAGAGTCAACCATTTTCACCCACACAATCATCTATACATATATCAGCAGTTGCACAACTGGCAAACACACGGAACAACACCTGTAGTAGACGGCATTACCAGCGTCTAATACCCAATGCTCTATTGGGACTATAGAAGTCATATCTTACTTCGTTGCTCTGATTACCGCCTAGTATGATCCAATACTCTTTGCCGTTGTGCATCTGACTGTCAACGTAGAATCCTACGTGTCCTTTCCATCCTTCTTTGCCTCTTGGAAAGATCACAACATCGCCACGTTGTATGTCTGCACGAGCCACACGCTCACCCCAATGCAAAAAACTTCTAGCCATCAGCGGCGGATACTTGGTCTGATCGTTCAAGTTGGGAATACCATCTATTTCCAACACACTGTTGACAAATGCTGCACACCATTCTACACGCACAGGATCTACATCCAACAGTTCCTTTAATTCTTCTCTATGTGATCTTTCTTGCAATCCTATGTAAGGTTGTGCTGTGACCACACTGTTGTCTTCTTGTGCTATAGTACATGCACCTAGGCATGATGCAACAACTGCTATATACAATATCTTCATGTGATTATTTATGTGATACTAAATACAATATGAGATATAAAGAAATAATCACCGAAAAAACATTACACGACCCTGAATTCAACTTGGAAAACGTGCAGAACTTTATGAAGTTTATGGCTGGCACCGAGATAGCAAAACAAGGACTCAACAATGCATTGTTGCTTGCAGGACTAGTAGGTGATCCTAAATTGAGCAAGCTCAGCGACAAACACTGGGCCTTTTCAAAACGATGGGATATTCTCAACGACTATGCTCCTGGAGAAACCATTGACAAGAACACACAACTGCGCCTTGTACGCATACTAGACAAGAGCGATCCAAGAAATGCTGGCATAGCAGGGTATTATGATCCGAATCCCATAAGTGTCGACGAATATCTAATTGCTATAGATGAGGATATAGAGCGTATCAACGATGCTTACATAGAGGAATGGCGTAAGGTTAACACAGTTGACACACTATTACACGAAGCACTACACAGAGGATTTGGCATATTACGTATGATGATTAGCAAAGGAGACATTGCAGCTGATGAAGATGCCATATGGATATTGCAGAGCGACCAGTTCAACGCCGATCACTATAGCGGAGAACACGCAATAATATATGCTGTCACCTTCGATAAAGGCCATGCAAACAGGTTTATGCAGCAGTGGTATGCAAATAATCAACGTGAGTTGCGCAGACGCTTTGGTATAGGCAGCAGCAGTTTCAATGACCGTTATGTTGATATGACCAACGGAGAAGCTCCTGTTGAAGACGACATACAGCAACTAGAACTGTTTTTAAAAATAGAGTTTAGAAAATTTAGTCAACTGTTGAGAAACTATCTCGACACCGGACTGATGAATAGCCCTCGTCCACGCAGTAGAGCGCAAGGCGCACCAACTCCCGCAGCACCAGCACCAACAGCCACCGCACCAACTACAGCACCAAGCGCACTAGAGCTAGAAGTTGGCAAATGGATAGCAGCTGAAGTAAACCGAGGACGCAAAGGCGTAGGTGCAGTCGACATACTAACTCGTCAACTCAATCAACTGGTTGCAGGAAATAGCAGCCCAGATCGTATTCAGACAATTGTACAAGCAATCGTTGCTGGAGACATCCGCACAGATCAAGATATAAAAGACGCAATAGATTACTTGTTGCCCTAAAAGCCCGCAGGGTTAGCGCCGCCAAAGCCGC
>Ga0209138_1001413_pt1 | contig 20716 bp, 14 predicted proteins | sample SaaInl3SG_22_DNA_FD_184645 | JGI IMG/M metagenome (GOLD analysis project Ga0209138, IMG submission 184645) | Marine microbial communities from expanding oxygen minimum zones in the Saanich Inlet - ESP_153SG_22_DNA (SPAdes) (version 2) | ecosystem: Environmental > Aquatic > Marine > Intertidal...
AAGCCTGCCCGGTGAATCAGCTCGAAAAACGTTCCCGCTCCCACCCCATGCATCGCTGTGTACACAGCAGAAACGTGGCCGGCCGTGGGCTTGCTTGCCTTAATGGAGTCCAGGGTTGCCGAAATGTAGTCGGCAACGATCTGTGGCGGGGCCAGCTGGACTGCCGCTGAGTTACGCGGGATTTTGTCCCACGTTGTGGACTCGGCCACGGCCGTGATGCTGCGTTCGATTGCAGCGTCAACCGGTGGGATGATTTGTGATCCCTCATCATTTCCACCCAGATAGACCTTGTAACCGTTGTCCTGTGGTGGATTGTGGCTGGCGGTCACCATGACGCCCGCATCAGCAAGTAGCGCCCGAACGGCAAAAGCAAGGACAGGCGTGGGGAGCTCCGCGGGCAAAAGGATTGCGCCAAGCCCGTATCCAGCCAGAATTGCTGCGATGTCATTGGCAAATACCGCGGAATTGTGGCGAGCATCACACCCAACAACAACCGTGAGAGGTGTGTCTGTGCTTGCCTGACGTGAACTGAGCAGAAATTGTGCAAGCCCAGCGGTGGTTTGCCCAATAACAACACGGTTCATGCCAGCCGGCCCTGGTTGAAGAGGGCCTCTGATTCCTGCTGTTCCAAAGGTGAGCCTCGTGGAAAACAAACCGGTGAGTTGCTCGGCAGCCTCAGCTGAACCTGATTCTTGTGCTTCTAGAAGTCGACCTAACGTAGCTCGACTGTCTGGTTCTGGGTCCTGGTCATTCCACTTTCTCGCCGCGCAAAGCAGGTCAGGAGAAATCCTGCTCACAGCTTTGCCATAATCTTCGCCAGCAGTGCCGAAATCTCTGCTTCCGCAGCTTTGCCTGCGTCAATGACCTCTTGGTGGCTCAAGGGAGTTGGAGAAATCCCCGCAGCGAGGTTTGTAATGAGCGATAGGCCCAACACTTCCATGCCGGCCTCTCTGGCCGCAATCGCTTCCAGAGCTGTCGACATCCCGACGATATGTCCCCCCAGAGTTTTTGCCATCTGAACCTCAGCCGGGGTCTCATAGTGCGGCCCCCGAAATTGCACGTAGACGCCTTCATCGAGGTTTGGATCGACCGAGCGGGCAACGTCCCGAAGCCGAGTCGAATACAAATCCGTTAGGTCAACGAAATTTGCGCCCTCCAGGGGGGAGTTCGCGGTGAGGTTGATGTGGTCAGAGATCAGCACCGGTGTGCCCGGCGCCCAGTGATTTTTGATTCCGCCCGCACCGTTGGTGAGGACCATAATTTGTGCTCCGCACGCAGCCGCGGTCCGCACCGAGTGGACCACAGCTCGAACACCCTTATCTTCGTAATAGTGGGTCCGCGCCCCGATGATCAAAGCCCTTTTACCGTTTTCCATTCGAATTGACCGGATCATTCCGGTGTGACCCGGAACACCCGATTGGCCGAACCCGGGCAGATTGTCCGCAGGAATTTCTGCGGTCGTTTCTCCGAGGAAGTCTGCTGCCTTCGCCCATCCACTTCCCAGAGTGAGGGCAATATCGTGACGCGCGATTCCGCTAAATTTTTCGACCATATGCGCCGATTGTTGAGCTTGGTCGCGCCAGTCTTCAGAAGATGATTTCCCCACCTTGCCAACACTAGCTGATGGTGTTTTCAAAACAGGCATCGAACAAACTTGATGCGAGCGGGCATCGTCTCACCTGAATTAGTAAAATTCTTCTGGAGGGAGTACCTCTTCAGGCTCCCATGGAGATCCAGTGCGGAAGCGCGAGGTCCCGGTCATCCACGTAAGCGCCTTCGAGCCAAGGCCTCGGGTAAATCACATATCGGCTTGGGCGGTCTCCAAGCCAAGCCCCCCACCAGCTAAGTGAGCTATTTGCCATTACGAGATGGTCACAGCTACTCATCAAGTTCAGGGTTTCTACGGGGCGACTCTCGGGTGGCGGGGCGAGGAAAACAACGTCTTTTCTCCACGCTTCTAAGAAATCTGAGTCTTGTACTTCCTGAGGTTCATCGGAAAATACATACACAGTGAAGTCTTTTTGGACGTCGCGGATCAGTGAGAGAGCACTTTTATAGTAGCTATCAGGCACGATTCCCATGTATGGATGGGAAAGATAGTCCCCCCGTCGTACGTGGACTCCCACACTGAAGGGGCTGGCGGCTAAACGCGCAGTCGTCTCGAGAAACCAGTCGGAGGGTTCAGATATGTCCCGCAACTCCTCACGAAGAGAGCCCGAGATTAGGTCGAAATAGCGCCAAGACTGGAGATAGCCCCTGAGGCGTAGGGTTTCTCTGGTTGGCGTTGGCGGGCTTTTATAAATAAAGGCCTTGTTGAGTCTGCGTGCTTGAGAATTGGGAATTATTTGCCTGATTTTTTGACGAGCAGAAGACGCATGGTCAAGGGCCTGTCGGAGTGTTTTGCCGAATCGTAAATCGGCCGGACGCTCAGTGAATCGGGATGCAAAAGAGTCAAGTTCAAAATCACGTGGATTCGAATCCGTGTAACCACTCGAGTCGACGAAGAGTTGACCCCCGTATTTTGCCGCGAGGGCTCTCCCCGCGGCGTATATGAAGAGTTGGTTGCCCAGACCACCGACTGGTCGCACACTGACTTTCATGTAGTGAGCCTACCTAATGGCCCTGTGTCGCCCTGGTCTGCTGAAGATAGTCCGGTGGTAGCCAGATAACGGTGATTGGTTTGCCCAACTCATTTTACGGGTCGAGTGCTCCGCCAAATCGCGACACAACCGGCCCATGCCGACGGACCTGAATATCGCGCGACGCGTGTTTCTTTACCTGCCATTTCTGGTCCAGCCGTTGTAGCTGGAAAGTTGTTTGCTGAGGTAGGACTCAAATGCCGAAAGAACTTTTGGCTGTGCGAAGTAGTTTCTTACGAAGGCAATACCTTGGATGCCGAGACTGCTGCGTTTTCTTGTGTCGGACACTAAGTCGTCTAAGGCCGCTGCAAGCGCCTTCACGTCTCCCACCGGAAACACAATTCCTGTCACTCCGTCTTCGACTGCATTGGCAAGCCCGTAGATGTCACTCACTACAACCGGTAGGCCGCTCGCGGAGGCTTCAATTACAGATGTACCGAACCCTTCTCGGTAACTTGGCAGGACCATGATGTCGGCCAGAGAATAGAAAGCTTCGGGGTGGGGTGTGGCTCCGACAACCAGGACATCCCTGCCCACTTTCCGCACCTTGTTCGCCCAATCTTGAATTCGATTTTCCTCGTCGGGACCAACTACGAGCAGAAGGATATCCTTTTCCGCCCGCATAGATGCATAAGCGGCTGTGAGGTCGGGAACCCCTTTGTCCTTAGTTATCCGGCCGAGAAAGAGAATAACGGTAGTTGTCTGCGGAATTCCAAGAACGCGTCGCATCTCAACTCGTCGTAACGAATCGGGCCTGAAACGACCTTGGTCAACTCCAGAAATCGAGCCATGGGACAATAAACCCAGCTGACCTTCCCGCGCGACACGCTCTCGAACAAGGAAATCCCGTTGTGACCTTCCGTCTACAAGCGAAGCGTTTGTTGACCACAGAATCAATCGGTCCAAAAATTTGAAGATTTGTCGTTGGGGTGTTTTCTTACCGGCCCAGACTTGCCCAGTGAACCAGTGGATTCTGACTGGAACCCTGGAAGCTTTCGCAACCAGGGACACAATTAATCCGGCCTTTGGTCCGACGCTAATAACGGCGTCAAAAGTCTGGGACTGAAGAAGTCTCGCTACCTTTACGGCCATACCCAGATCGGAAATCGGCTTGAATCTTCGCGCTATTGGAATATTGTGAAATTCAATTTGAGGGAAACTAGCGGTCGTTTGTTCAGCACCGTCCAGATTTGTAGCGACTGAAACTGTGTAGTCTCCGGCGAGGTTGTTGATGTGTGGGCCCAAAAAAGCTTGAACCGTTAGCGGTGATGCCGTGATGAAGCAGAGATTTTGTGAAGCGGGACTAGTGGGCATACGAGATTTTCTCAGTCTGTTAGCGGGTCGGCGAGGCCTTTTCGGGGCGTTGCCCACTTTTTGGACGGCATTTCGGGACACCAGCTTTAAACAAAGGTTCGTGCATCAGAACCCCTAGTTTATCTCGGGCTTACCAGCGCCGTTCACGGCGCGCAACGCTACACCTGCGCCCACACCCACCAAGCCCCAGAGCGTGGCGGAAGAAAATATGTCGAACGCTAAACAAAAAATAGCGGCGCCGACAAGTGTGGCGGATAACGCACGCGGCTTTATCGACTGTGCTCCTAGCAGGCAAGCTAAAATCGCAACCGCAATAGTTGCCCAAAATATAACGCCCACAAGTCCAACTTCGAGAAGTAGCGTGACATAGGTGTTGTGGGGTGTCCCAGCAAGACTTGACGATCCTGACCCGAGTGGAACCTGATTCTCAACTTGTCCTAGGCCCACCCCAAAAAATGGGTGTTCGGGAAAAAAGCTCAGAGCTCTACTCCAGCGTTCGAAACGCTGATCGCCAGCCACCCCAACCCGAAGGTTGCTCTCAATTTCGATGGGCCCAATCTCGAATGTCGTAGTTTTGGGGGAAGGCTGCAGGCGGGGGGTAACTACATTCACAATGGCGACTAAAACGGTGCCTGAGGCGATATAAACCAATGCCGCCAGCATCGTTAGTCGATTCCACAAGAGCGCAAAGAGTAAAAACGCAGCCGCTCCCACACAGCCAAAGAAGGCTGCCCTGGAGTTGGCTAAACCAAGTGCCATAAAAATTGGCAAGGCGTGCATAGAGGTGCGGAGGGTAAACCTCTCGAGGATTAGTGCGGACAGAAAGCCCGCAGAAACCAGAAGGAAAAACGCAAAGAGATTTGGGTCTTGAAAGAAGCCCATCGCTCGCCATTGAATAAAAATCAGGCGATCTAGCGGGGAGCCTCCAAATATCGATTGGGCAAGGTACGCGCTGATTGTAAGGATCGCGGTGAACGAGGCACCCTGCACCCACGTCGTCAAAAGTAATCGCTGCATGCGTTTGTCGGCCTTTGCGAAGACGCGGGAGATGGTTGTGGCAAGAAAAACAGAAGCGAGCAGCTTTAAGAAACCAATGTAGGTGCTGAACGATTCGAGCGGACTACTCATTAGCAAGCCGGCCCCGTTAGCTACAACAAAAGAGAGAATAAAAATCAGTAGCAGGAAAGTTTTCTTCGTTGGTTGGATTTTTGTGAGTGGTTCCCAATATGCATGCTGCAGGAAAACTGCGGCGGCAAACAAATAGGCAAGGTTGAAGGAAAAGGTAGTTTCCCAGGTCACGGTTATGGGGAATCCGATAGCTAGCACCATGAGTCGCTCGACACTCACCTTTGAGCCCAAAGCAATCGCAGACACCAAAAGTATTAGGCCGACAGCGATCGGCGTTGAGTCAATGAATGCCAAAGCCGAAAACATCGACAAAACCGCTAAGAGATTTGCGGCGTCACTTGAGGCGAGCCGGAGCAACCTAGCTGGCACTAGCACGGTGAATCTTTGTCAAGGGCAGGGCGGCCCAGCGCAAACGGGCCCAACAGGTGGAGACAAAAACCAGTCCAGTCTTCGCTGGCCACCGAAACAGGATTGACACGACGGCAAGTGCCCGCCTAAGTCCATAAAGCTCCTTTGAGAGAGAAAGGGACCGAGCAAAGAAAAGCTCGTTTCGGTGTTTTCGCGGCAGGCTCTCCTCTGCTTTGTTGATCAGGAGATCCACCAACGCGGGATCTGATTGCAAAACAAAATCCAAGAGTTTTTGGCCGGGAAAATCGTGAGAGGCCTCAAGATATTTCAGCCGCGCAAAGCAGGCAAGCTTACGCAATTGTTGCGCCGACGTCGCAGTTGTTTGTGAAGGATGCGTTCGGTAACTAGTCAGGAGTTGGTCAGAATTTCTAATCTCTCCCATTTCACACACCGTAAGCCATAAAAGGTAGTCTTCAACTCCGTCAAACGCCTCGTTGTAACCGCGAATCAGCTCAATGGCCGAGCGTCTGATTATAACGCTGGGGTGCGCGATTGGGTTCTTCTTAGTAATGATCGCCCTGATCTCCGAGAAGCTACGTGGGAGAAACGATCTCCCTATACGGTTGCCATAAGTGTCGATTCTTTTGACTTGTGACCCGAGGACAAGAAGACTGGGATTATCATTCATCTCCGCGACTTGTTCGGCAAGCCGATCGGGGGACATCAGATCGTCCGCGTCTAGTCGGGCAATGTATTGAGACTTTGTGCTGGCGATACCTTGGTTGAGCGCCGCAGAGATTCCGGGTCGGCCTGAGTAAAAAACAGAAACTCGATTGCAACTCTCCGATAGGCGCTCGACAGCATGTGTGACAGCCTCGGCCGGTCTGTCAAGAACGAGGGCAAGCCTCCATTCTTCAAATGTTTGGCTAAAGACGCTCGCTACGGCATCCGCGAGAAAAGGTGCGTCCCCGTGAAGGGGCATCAGTACTACCACGGTTGCGGCAGGTCCGTGGCCTATCGGGCAAATGCATGTGGTGTCCGCGTTAGCCCAATGGGCGACACTGTCTCCTGGTGCGCGTGCAACAAGTTTGACGCAAGATTCGAGGAGCATGAGCCCAAAGTTACCACGAGGCACAATCCCCCAGGGTGGCCCTGATTCGAGTGTACTGAACGCTACCCCACTGCCGAGGGTATTTGGTTAAAGGGTTAAACGAGCGGCCAGTTTTTCACTGCCGCATGAGCCCAGTCAGGCACTGCCAGTATGTGGCTCCAATCCGTGTTGAGGGTCGCGACGAGCGACAATACTAATTCGCGGACGTCGAGGACAGCACACTAAAGCACGTCTGTACGATCAACGTCGCACTTAGCGGGACGCGCGGCTGAAGTGAAAATTTGCGATGTTTCCCATTGAGGCGTGCTCGCATGGTGAAAAAATACTCATCTATCAAACGACAGATAATCCACAAACTGTCGGAACAAAAGATTTGACTGAAGCAGCTCATCGAACGAACCCGAGTCGAGGAGGTAGCCATCGTCGAGAAACAAGATTTGGTCCACCGACTGGACTGTCGTTAGTCGGTGTGTCACCACGACCGTCGTGCATTCAATTTTTTTCAGGTTAAGTCCAAGCAACGCTTCAGTCTCGGCATCCAGGGCACTGGTTGCCTCGTCAAGCACCAACAACCTGGGCCGGGCATAAAGTGCGCGCGCTATTCCCAGCCGCTGCAATTGACCGCCACTTAGGGAGTCCGAGTGCAGCGACAGTTGAGTTTCTAGTCCGAGTGGGAGCTCCTCAATTGTTCGGTCCAACCGGGCTTCTCTCGCAACTGTCGCTACACGCTCCCGGTCGATTGACTCAGGTTCCACCCCTAGGGCGATGTTTTCCATGATTGAGCCGGAGATAATGCCCGGCTTTTGGGGGACGTAACCAATTCCGTCCGGAGATCGAGATCTAAGACTTGTTGGAGACTCCCCGAAGCAGAGAACCGTACCTTTGGAGGGTTCGTGGAGGCCCAGAAGGAGGTCAACGAGTGTCGATTTACCGGCACCTGAGCGACCAATTATCGCAAGTGTCTCGCCGGCTTGAGCGGAGAAGGAAATATTGCTTATGGCTCGAAACGATTGCGCTCCCGATTGATATTCAAAACTAAGCGAGTTGGCTTCAATTCGAGTTTGGTTGCCTTGGGGTGAGCTTTGATTTCGCTCCGGGGTTAGACGCGCCAGAGGACCTATTGAACCTTTTTCTGTCGACATGAAATCCGCAAGAAAAGTCTGCGCAGACGCTGCCGCCGGCCCCGAATAGTTGAGTGCCATAATCGCGCGCTGGACTGGAAGAAGAGCACTAGTCGCTCTCAGGCCAGCCACAAAAAAAATTGCCAGGGTCTGGAGGCTAAATTCGTCACCCCCAAAAACGATTGTGAGTAGAACCGTCATCAGGGCCCCGACAATCAATGCCAACTCGAGGATAAGTCGGGGGACCATGGAGAGATAAGTATTTGAAGCTTCGGCTCTGGCCACTTTTTCCCTGGACTTCAGAAACTTGTTCAGGAAGTAGGGCACGCTCCCAGTCACGGTGGCTTCGCGGTACGTACCCACTAGGTTAGAAATTGAGGTAACGACTTGAACTGACCCGCCGGCGAAATCTCTGCCAGTTTTCTCAACGATCCTTTTGCTGAAAAGGTGAAAGATGCAAATTACGGCGGTAAAGTAGAGAAACATCCCGGTAGCGGCTGTCGGTTCGACAACGAGCATCATGACAAAGACGGCGATTGCAAGGCTTCCGTTTGTAAGCAGAGAAATCGCTTGTGTGAGAACTCCGGTGAATCCGGCACTTGTTGAGCGAAGAAGCGCCCACTCAATTTCTTCTCTTGGAGTCGACAGCATGTCCGTCAGTTTTCGATTGAAGAAGTGAGCCGCAATCCGGGCAGAGTACTCCGTCTCAACTCTTGCGAGAAAGAAAGCGGTGGATCTCGTAAGAAACATGGCAAGCAGACTTTTGCCGAGAAAGAGAAGCATTGTGAGTAGGGCTAATGGCACACCCGGCGAAGGCCCCAGAAACTCAATCTCACCCACAGAAGGAATTTGGAAAGTGGGATTGATGAGGACAGTGGCCAATAGCCCCGCCATGAAAATGGCGAGCAGGTCAAGCGCGTTTGAAAGAATTGCAGCCGAGGTGAGGAGCGCCAACGCTAAGCGTTTTCGCCTGGTCATCAACGACCAGCTTTTTCTCACAATTCCAAACAAAGTCTCAGACCCATTTCTCTCCGCAAGTCATTGGACTGTTGAAACCCGAGAATTTTTTGCGAGGGCCCACTGAATCATTGCCCAAAATTACCCGGCAAGCCTTCTGCCATAAAATTCGACGGCCGGCGCCTGTGCTATGGCTATACGCCCGAGGTTATCGGGCTCGGAGGATAAAGTCAACGCACAATCGGAGAAACCTGAGCACCTTCCAAAGTTCTGATTCGCCGCGCGTCTGTCACATTGCCGCGAGCCAACATGTTGTTTTTGACACCGTTCCTTGCGCTTGGAGAATCCTTACGCCACGCCGCAGATTGAACCGTTCAGGTGACGATTGCCGAGAAGTCGCGGGTGTTTGGTCCGGGTCTAAGTTGCTCTAGTAGCGGGTTGCCTCTTTTGAACCTGGCCTCGATCTGTCAACCTCTCTCATTTGCTCCAACCAGAATTCCAGCCAAAGTGCGCGAGTGGAGGATGTCTTGGCTATTTGTTTGGACAGTACTGACAGGAAATTCTGGTCAATTTTTTCGAGCTCGGAGTAGGAGCTCACAATGTGGATAGGTAGCTGAAGCTGTCGGAATTGCCTAGTCATTTCCGAATCTAAAACTACAGGTATGCAGCCCAGGTAAAGCGCCTCCCACACTCGATGCGTGTCGAGTCCGTTGCCCGGAGGGCACGCAACATAGGCGTACTCGCTCAACGCCCTGCGGTAATTTTTTGGAGATAGTTTTCCGGGGAAAACTGCTTCCCTGCATCTGGAAAGCGCCCGGAATGCAGCGTGTCGGTCGACCCGATTTGTCTCCAAAGCAAAAGAGCACAGTATTTTTTGTATTCGATTCTCCGGCTTCACTACTTGGGTGGACTTGAAATGACGCAGAGCGCCATGGTTAGAGAGCCAACGATTTTCGAGACCGATCGGTAGCGCGGTCACGAGCGGGACGGGTTCCATTAAGTTCTGCGCATAAATTCTCGTAACGAACTGATGTTTACTTACGCCGCGCAGCTCGTCAGAATGATTCGAATCCGAATTCCCCAGAATCAGAGTGACCGGCACATCCAAACCGCAGAGGACTTTGCTTCGAAGTTCGGGAAGCAGATGAGACTCGCAAAATAGAAGGTCGTTAGGTTCCAGATCTGCTGCATCAACTTTGGAACCCTGCTCCCAAACGTGGTCGCACTCGGCCCTGAATGAATCGCCGCTTAAGAATGGCGCGGACGACGGTCGCCTTCTGAGGATTCTGTTTGCCCAACTGCGAACCTTCGCAAAAAACACGCGGTTTGAATTTTGTGGATTTCGGCACCATCCAGCCCCTCTGCGAAATATCAGAACAATTCGTTCGATCGTCAGTTTTACCGCGTAGCTGACTTGTACCGCGCGGGTCCCGCGAAAAGCTACTTCGGAATTTGAGTTCGATAGATTAATGAGTTCGGGGACATTTGGGTCGTGTTTCAGGAGAGAATGGTGAATTTTTGAATGGAGGTGGAGATTGTATACCGGTGTGTTGTCTTTCCCCGGAATCGAGCAAAGCAGACGGCCTGTTTCTGCTTCAGTCCGCAGAGAGATTTGTTCAAGCTGTTCACGAGACAGCAATGAAGGTTCGTAGGAATCCACAAATTTGTTTCTTGGCCGTCTCGGGAGAGACACATTTCTTGGATCGATTCCTCCGACCCACTGGCCGAGCTGCGCCGCGTCTGCAATCCCGTTGATGGTGACGGCTTTCACCTCTTCATCTAGCTGGTGTAGCGATCCCGCAGAGGGAATAGGGAAGATTGGGCAGCCTGCAACATTCCTCGAGTTCGCGATCAGTTCCATTTCATTGGAGGCCGGTGGAAGAGAGTTGAAGCTCCCGAGCATCTCAGAAAAACCGAGGCTACTGTTCCAGTAAAGAATGGAGGCAACTGCGCGGTTAGCGGTATGGAACGGCAGAAACACCCCTTGCAAGCCGGTGGAGCGGAGTTCGTCGACCAAAAGGTCGGCTCTAAAAAGAAGCTGGTCTAATTCGGCGTGGAAGACTTCGGATAGTCCCGATATCGCTGCAAACTGGTCTAAGACAAACAGCCGTTCAAAAGTTTTCAACCAAAATCCGTTTCGTGAAGAATGAGAAAATGTTATTTTGTCAGCAAGCTCTTCGAACCGGGCCGAGTCGTAGAAATCCTCCACGGCGGTCACTGAGGGAAGGTTGCCTCTGCGTCGCTTGATTGCAGCCTCGTTTGCAATGAGATGCACATCCATGCCACTTTGACGCGACGCAAGCTCGAGCGACGCACAGGCATATTTTGGCAACCGGTCCCCAAGATAAACGAAAACCACAGTCGTAGTGGCATCAAGATTTTTTGAGCGACTCACTTGGTGCGCTTTTTGGTCGCTGTACACAGCTTCCTCAATGTGGCACGCGGTTGCCGGACTTGACTCAGCAGCTTTTGCCATAACTGCCAACTGATCCACGAGCGATTGAGGGTTTTATTTGTGTCCCAGAGCTCGAAAGAAATTACCTCAAGGTCTGCTCCAATTGAGATGTCGAGAAGGTCTGCCTGCGAGAGGTCCTTCACTTCACCGAAGAGTTTTTGGCCGTGGCGCTCCCAAGACACTGCCCTGGTCAAAAAGTTTCCCTCTTGTTGCGAGGCTACCCATGAACCTAGTGTTTCGTATTCGCTGAATCCAGATTCTTCGCGGAAATCAATAGCGCTGATTATGGCTTCAAACCAGGTATTGTTCGTGTGCGTTGACTCCAGATGGTTGACAAATTGGTTAGCCCAAGATTTTAGGAAGGGCAGCCCGGGAGAAATAAAACTGAAGTCCTGCGGTCGCGAAAGGCCAGTGAGTCTCTCTATCGCCTCAAAGTAGGGCCGGTGGTGTTCGGTGGCTCTCATATAAATTGGCAGCCCCTCGTCACTAAAAAGGAGCATTTTTTGAACCGGAACGCAATCCGCATCCCAGAGAACGATGCGCTCCGCTTGGCTCGATAACAGGGCCTGTATCTTGAGAAACTGCTGCAGGTACCACCCGTGTCGCAGAGTATTGCCTGCTCGCTCGACAGCAGCCTCCAGTGGCGCGAAGAATCCGAAATCGAGAGATTCTTCAGGAGCGACCTCGATGTAGCTGGGCGTTATACGGCGAAATTCCTTGAGCTCGGCATCGGGCACGAAGACCGTATAGTGGTCAGCCTCTACATTTACTTGGAGGAGAGCCGAGCTTTTTTGCCAAACGTCTCGGTGCTTCAAAGTACAAACAGAGATTACGTGAGTCGGCACGTGCATTGCCTTAGTTTAGGGGGATGTTCTGTTGCTAATCGATGTCAGGCGCATCACGGCTCGCAGTTGTCCGTGCTCACGGGAGTTGAGTCATGGTCACATAGTAGGGGGATAGCCATTAGGATTGTGGTGTGCCAATCGGGAGTCAAGCGTCACTTGTTGGGAACCGTGAAGTTGGCCCTGGAAGGACCGCACTCACCGACTCCATTGCTTGGGTTGTGGCTCTTTTTTCAGCGACGCTCTTGCGCTTTGACTTTGCTTTAAGTCTGATTCCAGTTTCAGCCGTCTGGAATTTGGTTGCGCTTGTTGTACCGGTTGGACTTGTGGCGGGGTGGTTCACACATATCTACCGTGGCCGTTTCGTTACGGGCTCGGTTGACGAGTTGGGGGCGCTCATAGTTACCGTCACGGGAGTCGTTGTCATCGCCGGAGGTGTTTCCCTACTTTGGGGCACGGCCTGGGCAATCCCTCGAAGCATAGTGTTTCTTGCGGCTCCTCTTTTCGTAGTTGTCGCCGGGGGGATGAGGCTGCTTACTAGAAAATTTTCCTCCGGTTCGGTTTTGCCTCGTGAAGATAGTTTGCGCGCATTCGTTTACGGCTCGGGGAAGGCTTCAGAAGCTTTGCTCCCGCAATTACTAGCATCAGAGTCGCCTTACAAGGTAGTCGGAATGATCGATGACTCTCCGGCAAAATCCAATCGGTGGATACGCGGCATTCCGACCCTGGGGTCGTGGAACGATTTCAAGAGCCTGACGGTCCATCATGGTGTGGAAGTTTTGATCGTGGCTATTCCAACCGCATCTTCGGAGCTGCTCTCCAGAGTGTATCGGGATTGCAAAGACCTCGGTCTCGAAGTTGTAGTTCTTCCAGCCCTCAACGAATACTTGCGGGGACGAAAGTCGGTTTTTGATCTTCGCGGACTGAAAATCGATGACTTTTTAGGACGCGAGACCGTCGGCCTTGATTTGAATGGTTCGCGAGACCACATCTCCGACAAACGGGTGCTAGTGACCGGCGCCGGAGGGTCAATCGGTTCGGAGCTGGTTGCGCAGGTTGCGAGCCTCTCACCAGCCAAGGTGTTTCTGGTAGATCAGGACGAAACAGCACTCGTGGTGCTGCAGAGTCGATTACAGAGAGTGTTCCCAGAGGTTAATTTTCGGGCTGTCGTTTGCAACATTCGGGAGTCAGAATCGGTCGACGGTCTGTTTCGCGAAAGCCGGCCTGAAGTCGTCTTGCACGCAGCCGCTCTAAAGCACCTACCCGTTTTGGAAAGGCTCCCGGACGAGGCTTGGAAGACCAATGTCGTGGGCACCATGAACGTGTTGCGGGCTTGCCAACAGCTTGACGTCGAGACGGTTGTGAACATATCGACCGACAAGGCAGCCGACCCAGTAAACGTCTTGGGCCGATCAAAAAAGTTGGGCGAAGAAATGACAACTTGGGTCGCTTCCGAGACAAAACAACTTTACGTGTCGGTCAGATTTGGAAACGTGCTCGGGTCGAGGGGATCCCTTATTCCTGTTCTTGCTGAACAGATTGAAACTGGTGGACCAGTGACGCTGACCGACCGCAACGCAACCCGGTTTTTCATGTCTCTTTCAGAAGCATCTCGGTTGGTTATCCAAGCGCTTGCGGTAGGGGATCCCGGTGAAGTTTTGGTCCTTGACATGGGAGAGCCCGTCAGGATTAGGGACGTCGCGGAGAGGATGATCGAGATGTCCGGGCGGGAAATTTCTATTGAATATTCGGGCTTGCGCGACGGTGAAAAACTCCACGAGCGCCTGGTCGCTCGGCACGAGAAGGCTGAGCGCTCAGCACACGCAAGAATTCTCAAGGTGAAGGGCAAAGCGCGAAGTTTTGAGGAGGTGTTGAGCACCCGTTGGTGACCTCAGAGAGGATTCTATTGTCGGCTCCAGACGTAGGCTATGCGGAAGTTCAAGCAGTTGCCCGCGCTATCGAGTCTGGCTGGGTGGCCCCTATCGGGCCGGATGTAGATGCTTTCGAGCGTGAGGTTTCGGATTTCGTAGGGGTCAAAAACGCTGTGGCCCTAAATTCTGGAACGGCTGCTCTTCACCTCGCTCTCAAAGCGGTCGGGGTTGTCGCGGAGGATTTGGTCATTACCGCAACTATGACCTTCGTTGCCACTGCCAACGCAATTTCCTACTTGGGCGCTTGTCCCGTCTTTGTTGACAGCTGTGATGATGGAACGCTGTCCCCCACCGGTATCGAAGAGGCAATTGTCTGGGTTGCTTCGCAAGGACGTCGAATCGGGGCTATCCTCGCTGTTGATATTTACGGGAGAGCTGCCAACTACACGAAAATCGCGGCTATCGCATCACTCCATGGCATTCCGCTCGTTGCCGACGCCGCGGAGGCTTTGGGGGCGTCTCATGAAGGTGGACCAGCGGGGTCATTCGGTGGAGCGTCAGTCTTTTCATTTAATGGAAACAAGATCATGACGACCTCGGGTGGAGGAATGCTTGTAACTTCTGACGACGCAATCGCGGAATACGCCCGGTACCTCTCCTCCCAAGCACGAGAGCCCGCTACTCATTACGAGCATGTCGAGGTGGGCTACAACTACCGCATGAGTAACGTTTTGGCAGCGTTAGGACGCGCGCAGTTGGACAGGTTGCCGGACATGATTAGACGACGTAGAGAGTTGAGGAACGTCTATCGGACTTACTTCGCATCGGTACAGGGGGTGTCCCTTTTGCCCGGGAACCCTGACGAAGATAACTGCTGGCTGACCGCTATCTTGGTGAACCCAGATGCAGGCTGGACGCCGACCGGGTTGCTCAAGCACTTGGACGAAGCAGGAATCGAGTCACGGCTTTTATGGAAACCAATGCACCTTCAACCCCTCTATAGAAAAGCCCACTTCATGGGTGGGGACGTGGCAGAAGGCCTATTTAGAGCTGGACTCGCGCTCCCAAGCGGGTCGTCGCTCAGTGACGCAGAAGTAGACCGTGTGATAGGAACGGTGTCGTCTTTCCTGGCCCGCTGAAGCACAAAAAGATGCACACCTCTAATTTCTATCCGATTGTAAAGCGCTTGCTGGATATCTTTTTCGCCATTTTCGCTCTGCTACTCCTTGCCCCCTTTGGGTTGATCGTGGCACTCTGGGTTGCATTTCGCGATGGGAGGCCTGTATTTTTCTTGCAGCGGCGCATTGGGCTCCACGGGCACCCTTTCACAATTGTCAAGTTCCGAACAATGTCTATCGATTCGTCCGACCCAGACGATGAAAACGCCCGGCTGAGTTTTTCGGGAAAAATTCTCAGAGAATGGAGCATTGACGAGATTCCGAGCCTTTGGAACATCCTCATTGGAGAAATGAGTTTTGTGGGCCCCCGGCCGCTGCTTGAGGAGTACATGTCGTTTTACACACGCGAACACTCTCGTCGACACGAGGTTAGACCTGGCCTCACTGGTCTCTCTCAGGTGTCAGGTAGGAACCACCTTGGTTGGATGGAACGCCTTGACTTAGATGTGCAGTACGTTGACTCTTTCAGCGCACTAGGGGACGTCTCAATCCTTCTCCGGACCATTCGGGCCGTCATCCTCCGGGTCGGAGTGAACCAGAGCGATGGCAGGACGATGAGCAAACTCGGGCCTGGGTATGCCTCCACTCGAGAACTAAACTCATGACTTAATTTCCATGAGGACGTGGCCGCCTGCAACCGCGTCTCCCTCCTGGACATGAAGCAATTCCACGTAGCCGTCATACGCCGCAAGAATCGGTTGCTCCATTTTCATCGCCTCAAGGACACAGAGGGTGTCTCCGGTAAGCACCTTTGATCCTTCCTCAACCATTAGCTTCACGACGGTTGCCTGCATGGGGGAGACGACGGTCCCTTCGCCCGCGGACCCAACACTTCCGGTTACAGCTCGTTTGGGAGCTCTTCCGAGGCTTGCGCTCTGCCCCGCTGCAAAAATTCCTGCTGGCACACCTACTTTCAATCGCCGCCCTTCGACCTCCACAACAACAGTGCGGTAGAGTTCCTGATCGGCAAAGCCTTCCTCGATTGCTCCGTCCCAGGGTTCGATGTTGGCGTCAAATTCACGCTCTATCCAACTGGTGTAAACCGCAAAATCTGAAGCGTTGGTCGCCGTGAAGGCTGGGTCTGCGACAACCGCGCGGTGGAAAGGGATGACGGTGGGCAAACCTGTAATTTCAAACTCGAATAAGGCCCGGCGGGCTTTCTCCAGCGCGTCTTCGCGACTCGCTCCAGTCACAATCAGCTTGGCTAGGAGCGAATCGAAGGCACCGGTTACAACGTCACCTGTGGTGATTCCAGAATCAACCCGCACGCCCGGACCGCCGGGGAATCTCACCGAGTGGATGGGGCCGGGCATAGGCAGAAACCCTCTCCCTGGATCCTCACCGTTAATCCGAAATTCGATGGAGTGCCCGTGAGGGGGGGGATCGCCGTATTCCAGCGACCCTCCCTCGGCGATTCGGAATTGTTCGCGAACAAGGTCGAGGCCCGTGATTTCTTCTGAAACCGGGTGCTCAACCTGGAGTCGGGTGTTGACTTCAAGAAAAGACATGGTGCCGTCACGACCGATGAGAAACTCACACGTGCCGGCTCCTACATAACCGGCCGCCTTAAGAATGGCCTTTGACGAGTCATAGAGCAGTTTTTCCTGCTCAGGGCTGAGAAAAGGCGCTGGCGCTTCCTCAACCAGTTTTTGATGCCTTCTTTGCAATGAACAGTCCCGGGTAGAGACAACCACCACGTTGCCCGTGGCATCCGCCAGGCATTGGGTTTCAACGTGTCGGGGTTTTTCTAGATACTTTTCGACGAAGCACTCGCCACGGCCAAAGGCCGCGAGGGCTTCGCGCGTGGCCGAGTCAAATTGTTCGGGGATTTCCTCGAAGGTGTGGGCAATCTTCAGTCCGCGACCACCGCCACCGTGGGCCGCCTTGATTGCTACCGGGACTCCGTGTTCCTTCGCAAAGGTGAGAATCTCCTCCGCGCTTGTTACGGGATCTTTCGTTCCAGGGGCCAAGGGGGCTTTCACTTTCTGGGCGATGTGGCGCGCAGAGACTTTGTCGCCGAGCAATCGAATCGCTTCTGGTGGCGGGCCAATCCACATCAGACCAGCATCGATGACCATCTGCGCAAAATCTGCGTTCTCTGAAAGAAAGCCGTAACCCGGGTGGATGGCATTAGCCCCGGATCTCTTGGCAATAGATAAAATTTTTTCGGGGACTAAGTAGGTGTCCGCGGAGGTGTTGCCGTTTAGTGCGTATGCCTCGTGGGCGAGCCTTGCAAAGCGCGCATTGCGGTCCTGATCTGCATATACCGCTACCGCGTTGATTCCGGCGTCCTGGGCCGCCCGGATAACTCGAACGGCTATTTCTCCACGGTTGGCAATGAGCACCTTTGTTATCGCGACCACACTGAGAGTTTACGACTTTAAGTCGCGCGTGTGGGCACTCGTGAGCGGGTTCAGCCTGCGGTCGCGGCTATAGCGGAATGTTTCCGTGCTTGCCGAGTGGTGTCCTCGGGGTCTTTGACTTGAGCGCACGGAGTCCTTTGGCGATCGCGCTCCTTGTTGCCGCCGGCTCGATCACGCTGTCAATTTCGCCACGCTCGGCGGCAAGGAATGGGCTTGCCACGTTGTAGGTGTACTCGCTAGCGAGGCGTGCACGGACAGCGTCGACGTCCTCTTCGGCGGCTTCGGCGTCTTTGATGTCGCTGCGATACAAAATGTTGACGGCTCCTTGGCCACCCATCACTGCTATCTCTGCTGTTGGCCATGCAAAGTTGAGGTCTGCCCCGAGCTGTTTTGAACCCATGACGATGTAGGCACCGCCATAGGCTTTACGGGTGATCACTGTGATGAGTGGGACGCTTGCTTCCGCATACGCATACAACAGTTTTGCTCCCCGGCGAATCACGCCGGTCCATTCTTGATCAGTTCCTGGCAGGTATCCCGGAACATCAACAATGGTGAGGATAGGAATTGAGAAGGCGTCACAAAAACGCACAAACCGGGAGGCTTTCTCTCCGGCGTCAATATTGAGGGTTCCCGCCATGTGGTTTGGTTGATTCGCGACAATTCCAACGGATTGACCCTCTACACGGGCAAAACCAATCAGAATATTGGGAGCAAACAAGGGTTGAACTTCGAGGAAAGACCCGGGGTCGATTAACCCCTCTATGACCGCTGTCACGTCGTAAGGGACCGAAGTACTGTCGGGCACGACATCGTTCATGCGCCGGTCACGGTCTGTGATCTCAAGGTCAATCTCGGAGGCGTACACCGGACTTCCGGACTCAAAATTGTCGGGCAGGTAGGAGAGGAGAACGCGGGCATAGTCAAAAGCGTCAGTTTCGTCGCTTGCAAGGTAGTGCGCCACGCCAGAGGTCTTGTTGTGGGTGAGTGCGCCACCGAGTTCTTCCATCCCCACGTCCTCACCGGTCACCGCCTTGATGACATCGGGTCCCGTGACGAACATCTGACTCGTCTTGTCCACCATTATGACGAAGTCCGTTAGGGCGGGTGAATAGACTGCCCCTCCGGCCGCCGGTCCGCACACGATTGAGATCTGCGGGATGACCCCAGAAGCCTGTGTGTTGCGTTTGAAAATTTCACCATATTTCCCCAGCGCAATGACACCCTCTTGAATTCTCGCGCCGCCGGAATCCAGAATTCCGATCAGCGGAACCTTGGTGGAGAGCGCAAAATCCATGACCTTAATGATTTTGTCGCCAGCAGCCTCACCCAATGACCCGCCGAAGACAGTGAAGTCCTGCGAAAAGACGGCGACCTGTCGGCCGTGGATAGTGCCCAGGCCGGTGACGACAGAGTCACCGTAGGGTCGTTTTGCCTCCATTCCAAAGGCGGTGGAACGGTGGCGAACGTATTCGTCGAGTTCAACAAAAGAGCCGGTGTCGAGGAGTTCTTGAATGCGCTCCCGGGCGGTCATTTTGCCTTTGGCATGCTGCTTTGCTTGAGCGCTGGATTCACTGTCTGTTACTGCCTCCGCGTATCGGGTTTTGAGATCCGCGATGCGACTAGCGGTCGTGGAGGTAGGCGGTGCTGCGTTGTCCTCGGTCACGCGCTTTAGCCTACTTGTTTTCCGATATTTCACCCGGGGGCGCGAAGCGAGCATTGCGCCACTTGGACCATTCAATCGATAGAAGCCTTTTCTTGTGTCGCCACGAGTTGGGCAGGGTGAGCTGCGCTGCCTTGAGCCACGGTGGTGCCTTGTCGGGGTTCCATGTCGCCCACGTGTCCCACGAATAGTGAAGAGGGTTTTCTTGTGCCATCCAGTACGCCACAAACTGCTGCGCTCCCGCGGGGGAGGGCTCCCACAGCTCCATGGTCTCTGCGCTGATGCCGGCGGGGGAGAGCACCTGGCGAATATCCGCCACCGCATCCCACTGGCTGGCCTGAGTTACCCAGACAGGTTTGCCCATCACGCTTGCCTCAAGACCGATGGTCGAGCGCTCCACGATGACGTATCGAGCAGATTTCACCAAGTCATACGAATTAGTCGCTTCGTTGTGCCAATGGATTGTCAACGTGGGGTGTCTGGCTTTCAGTTCCAGAACGTCTCGCACCTCTCGGAGAAAGTATGTTCTGCTCTTCGATCCCAAATTGGGATGAAGTCGCAACACGAGGCGAACCCCCTTGGCCTCCAAAAGAGACATCATGTGATCGAAAGCTTCGAACTGGTGACTCCACTGATCGATGTTCCACATCGGTCCGAATGCTCTAAATTCATCGAAAGATGAGGCAAAGAACACAGCGGTGGCTTGTGTGCTCTCACCGACATGATCCGTCGCAGGTGCATCCCAGTGCTCAGAAAAAGTGTTGGTTCCCTCCTCGCCGGACATGCGATTGCGCAGCCAGGTGTTTGCCACCCTCGCCAAATCCGCTCCTTGAGGCAGCGGAAAACCCTCGCGCAGCTCACTCTGCGAGGACACTCGGTCATGCGGTTGCGTCCGGCCCAGATAGTAGGAATGGGGTTGCGCGCGACCATTTTCATAGAGGCGGATCTCGACGCCCAGCTCTTCGGCCACCAACCTGGCTGCTTTTTGCCGGGATGTGCGCCCATTGGGTATTAGCACCCTGTGTGGCGGATTGGCAGACCACCACGCTGTCAGCGATGAGTAGGTCTCCAGCATCGCAGCGTGCAGTTTTTTCTCCAAAACCCGTGCCTCGCGGCTAGAGGGAATGTGATCGAGGCGGAAATACGTGAGCATCTCTGATTCAAGGGCCTGCTGGAGAGCCTCCTGGTGTTTATCAGCGATCTTCGCTGTTTCGTTATGACGCGGGAGAATCGTTACTTCGACCCCTACATCGTCCAAAATCTTCGCAAATGCATCGGTAAAAACCTCCTGGCCGAACAGTTTTGCCCACCGCCGTGAAGGGAGGCCCTGCACGATTGTGGTGGTCCGACTGATATCCACCACTGTCACGTGCCCGCCCTCCGCCGCAACGTCGCGGGCTATCGAGGCGACCACCGATTGTGACTGTGCTGTTGCACCCAGGTAGTGAACGATGTGAACAGCGGTCATCGGCGCGACCTGCGGACGAGAACTGCGACGAGTGGGGTTCCCAGCGGCCCGGCGAGAGCGAGAAATCTCATGAACCAGCCGGCTAGCGCGCCTTTTCCTGTGTGAAGCCGGCCGCTGGTAATGGCGCGGCGCCCCAGGGACGTGAGCTTCTGCAGGGTATCTGAATCCAAGGAAGCCTCGTTGAGGTGGTCCTCGGCATCGAACCACGCCTCCCAACTCGGGTTAATGGCTCGCCAGGCTTTTCGGTGACGCCTGGGG
>Ga0209138_1001416_pt1 | contig 20701 bp, 22 predicted proteins | sample SaaInl3SG_22_DNA_FD_184645 | JGI IMG/M metagenome (GOLD analysis project Ga0209138, IMG submission 184645) | Marine microbial communities from expanding oxygen minimum zones in the Saanich Inlet - ESP_153SG_22_DNA (SPAdes) (version 2) | ecosystem: Environmental > Aquatic > Marine > Intertidal...
TATGACAATTACTCAAATTTATTAAACTTTAAAATAAATAGAAAATACTCTAAAACCATAACATCTGTTGCATAATCTAAAATTAAAACCGGGGACAGGGAGACAATTCTGAACATTATATATAATGAAAAATTTAAATCTATTAAAGTCAAAGAAATCATTTACAAACAAAATCCAAGTTGTAATTAAAGAAAATATGACAGAGAATGATTTTGTCGATATCCAAGTATTGTCCTTAAACCTTCCAAACAAAATCATATGTGTTTCAAATCATGCACAGGGTCAAGTTAATATTACATTACACTCCAAAGGTGAGATTGTATTTGAATGTGTTAATGAGTCGTTAACTGACGAACAGGAGTTAATAAATTTTAGTCATATGATACTGGAAATGGTAACCAAGTCTGGGGGATTTGAGGAATTTAATAAGGGCTTCAAAGCTTTCTTAAATCTTTTAGAAAACACTAATTTTAATTAATACACCGATGAAAAAAACACTCAAATACCCTGAAAATTTAGATTTAGAGAGTCTTTATTTAACCAATGGATATTCTCCAACTGTTCGTAAAAATATGATCATTAGGACTCTTAAAATTGTCTCAAGATTGATTCCAACTAATTACAACCAATATCAATTTAAAAAGGATTATTACGTTTTTTTAAATTCAAAATTTAAGAGGGGTATTCTATATAATTATTATACTGATTTTCATAACGAATTAATCAATTGTGAGAAACCAGTAATAGAAATGTCATCAAGTTATAAAGTTGGTGAGGAAACAAAGTTTTATCGATTAACCGAACAATACCGGAACTCAAAAATAAAGATATTTGAATATAAAGAGAAAAAGGACAAGAAGGATAACGGAGATTTTATTTCAAATCAATTCTTCAAACACAAATTATCTTTCAATATTAAAGTTAATCAATACCTATTCAATTTCTATAAGGAAGTTGATAATAGATTAAAAACAGATACTCAACGAATATTAATTAAAAACTATATTGGTAGAAATTTAAACATTATTAAGGAAATAAGTAATAAGGAAATATATTTTGGAAGATCAAATTCAAATAAAAGATTCTACAGTTCAATAACATCATTAAATAGAATAATAAGACCATTTCTACTAATAAATAATGAAGAAATAATATCCATAGATATTAAATCGGCACAACCTTATATATTGGCTAGTATAATTAACAAAACCTTTTATTTAAAGGAGAATACTAAAACATATAGTTATAATACTATAAATAATAAAATATCGGGGGCATTATTGTTTACGCGTTTTTACAGATGGAATGATAAAGAACTAGAGAAATTCAGGAATATCAAATTTGAAGATGATTTTTATTCTTTGGTATTAAAAGGTGAATTGGGGAGAGATCCCACCAAAATTGAAAGAGAAAGATTGAAGAGTAAAACAATGTTATTTCTTTTTTTTAACAATCAAAAAGCGAGAAAGGAAAATGAACTTTCTTTTCTAGTTAATCAATTCCCAGAAGTAAATCGTTTTATTGTTAGAGCATTGGATAGTCTCGGGGAGAGAAAGTTTTCTTTTATACTTCAACGAGCCGAGAGTTTATTAGTCCTTGATATATGTGCCAAAGAGTTTAATGACACATTCCCAGATGAACCTTTTTATACAATTCATGACGCTATATTAAGTACCTCCAAGAACTCTGATTTCATATATAAACTCATGGAGAAAAGATTAAGTGAACATACCGGTATAAAACCAGGATTAAAATTAGAACACCCAAATATGTCTGTAATTCCATCAGAATTTGATATTCATAGAATCACTGAAAAAATAATTAAGAGATCTAGGGAAATAAAGAATGTTTATAATGCCGTCGAAGTAATAGGTTCAAACCTAACAAGTTTTGAAGATTTCATAAGAACAACTAAAAACACAAAATCATGAATGAACATATGATACAAATATTGAGTCTAACAAAAGACGAACTTATCCAAATAGTTAAAGAAGGAGTCAAATTAGAATTAAACCGACAACGATCTATTGGAAACCCATTGAACCGGTTATCAATTAGTGGTGAGGATACCCAATACATGACCCGAGACGAAGTTTCAAAAGTTTTGAGTGTCACAGTCCAAACACTAAATAATTGGAGACGAGAAGGGATTCTAATTCCCTTAAAAATTGGGAGTAGGGTACTGTATCGAAAAGAGGATGTTTATAATAATGAACGTCTGGTGGCTTGAGTTGATGGTTGAGTTTTGTGATAAAATTGACCACCAAAATACATTTAATTATTGTTTTATATTTATAGGTTATTTTAAATGTTAACTTAACTCACCAGTAACTTTACTTAAAAATATAACCCCTTTCCTGTTATCTTTTTATACCTCCCGAGCAACCTCTCGAGCAACCCCAAAAACCAAAAAACCCGTAAATCATTGTTTATAAATGAGTTACGGGATAATTTTGTGGTACCTCCAGGTATCCAGTAAATATGGTTTTTAATCATTAATTCATGACCCTATATTTTTTTAACAACCTTAAAATTCTCAACTAATTAAATAGATGTCAATGCTGCAATAGGACTGGGTTTTTATAAATTAGGGGGCTTGATTTTAAAAATAATTTTGTTTATATTTTAAAAAACTAAAAGTATGGAGAATAAATTATTGACAATTTCAGAGGCGGCAACTTACTTAGGAGTTTCCATATCTTATGTATATAAAATGTGTGCTAAAAGAAGTATTGATTTTTATAAAATTGGAAGATCTAATAAATTTTTAATGGAAGATTTAGACGATTTTATAAAAAAGGGTAAAGTTTCTAAAGAGATTATAACAACATCATATAACCTAAGACCTTTTGTAAAAATATGATAACCATAAAACAGGTATTTGACTATCGGACACCAAAATCCAATGGAGAAATCCCTGTAAGGCTGCGAGTAACTCACAATCGAAAAACAACTCATATCTCTCTCAATACATCATTAACACCGGTTCAAATACAAAAAATAGCACAAGGAGAGGTAGATCAAGAATTAACTCAGTTTAGAAAAGAGCTTGATGACCTTACTCATAACGCCAGAGAAGTAGCTGCGAAATTACATCCATTTTCGATAGATGAATTAAAACGTCAACTTTCAAATTCCACCACCTCAAAACAAAATAAAGATCCTCTACTGGTCGATATCATTCAACTGAAATTAAAACAACTTGAAGACAATCAACAATACAAATCTAAAGGTCACTATAAGACACTTTTAAAAATGATTATCACCTTTGATTCATCTCGATTATTAAATAATGTAGATCAGGATTTCTTACATAGTTTTGAACAGTTTTACATAAATGGAAGAATTAAAAAAGATGGAGAAGATCGATTAGAAAATTATTACAATACGTTAAGTATTTACTTGAGAGATCTTAAAGCCGTAATTAATTTAGGCAGAGATCATAAAATGGTAGATCACACCTATGAGTTTCCTTTTGGTAAGAACAAATACATCATTAAAACCTACAATACAGAAAAACAAATCTTTTCTGTAGATCAGGTAAATAGATTAATGTCCTATAACGCTTTTGATACAAAGTATCAAAGAAACGCTTATAACCATTGGAAACTTTGTTTTTTATGTAACGGAAGTAATATGTCGGATGTTCTACAATTCAAATGGACAGACATAGAAGACGATGTCATCTCATTTGTGAGACAGAAAACGAAGAATAGGACAAAGAACGTAAGGAAACTCTCTATACCAATTATAAGACCCTTAAAAGATTTAATAGAAGAGATAGGAAACAAAGAGAGTGAATACATTTTTGGTGGATTTAGAACCACTCCAAAGAAGACTACAGTTCATAACAAAGTATCTAAAATGTGTAAAGGGTACAACAAACACTTAAAAGTAATTGGAGAGAAATTAGGATTGCCATTTTCACCTATTATATCGACATCAAGACACAGTTACGGAAATTACCTTGCTAAAAATGGAGTTCCATTAGAGAGGATTGCAGAGATGATGGGACATAAAGACAAACTAAGATTTACAACATATCATTACATTGGTAGTTTAGATAAGGAGATTTTATTTGAAACGAATGCCTGTTTAGAAGAGTTTTAACCCTGAAATGTTTGCAAGAATGTTTGCAAGAATTAATTTCAACAAGGGATTTATATATGAAAACGTAGTGTTTATAAGGGTTACAGAAGATGTCTCAAAAACATTTTTTAATACTCATAATCAGGGGGTCCATGGTTCGAGCCCATGTGGGACCACTTTATAAACCACTCTATTTTAGGGTGGTTTTTTTGTGAATTAAATTAAATGTAAATAACTAACAAACAATACTTTATGTGTTTTTGATTTTCTTTTTCTCTATGATAAAAGATAAATTTCTTCTTCATTCTTAAGACAACTCCATGATTATGCATCATTAGATTTTTGTCAATATTGTCCAATATTTGTTGTTGTTATCATATTTGTTTGCAATTTGCAAACAAATATCTTTGAGGGTGTTTGGACGAAGTCTTTTAATTAAAAAACGGTTACACTATAAAAGTATAACCGTTTTATCATTTTACTTGCTCCCCCTATTATTCAAAGTTGCAACACAATTTCTTCTTTTGACGATCCACTCGCCTTGGACGATATCCAATTCTCCTTCCTCAAAAACACTTAAGTAACGAATGCAAACTTCCTTTAATTGTGAAGGAAGTGGCTCGAAAAGGCGGAGATTAAATTATTTTAGATCTTATTTAGTTATTTTAGTAAATTTTTTTTAAATTACCGATTTAATATTAAAATATAATAATATGGCAAATTTAACTATTTCCCTTTCTCATGACTACAACCAATTGATCTTGGGATCAAATAAACATTTTGACAAGTTGTATAATGAATTTGAAAATAAGTGGGTAAGTATATTATCATTATTTGAAGATAAATTTTTAATAAATAATCATGTAATTGCTGATTCTAGCGGTGTGGAAATTTACACTTCAAATTTTCCTACATTAGATGATAATAAACCAAATTATGATAGAGCTGTTTGTAGGTTTTTAGCCGCAGTTAATCCCGAAAATGAGGAAGTTGCATGGGGTACTGGACAAGAACCTTTTCCTGAAGGTTTTTATACAGACTTGTATAATATTTTAGCCATATATGACGAACTTACAACATTCAATTTAAGTTTTGAAGATTCTTTTCCTCCAGAACTAAGTGAAAAAATAAACTTAATTAATTCAGAATCCAAAGAAGAGGGTTGTGTTGGTTTTTTGTGTGGACAGGTTGATGTAAATGGAGATGAGGGGTATTATTCACTTTCTGTTGAACTCAATCGTGAGGGAGTCGTTTTAAATTCAGATTATTATGAATCTGCTGATGAAGACTATTATTAGATTAATTTATAAATATTGATTTGAATACCGCTATCAAAAAGTTTAAAGAAGGTAATACATTTATTAAAATTTACCCTTTAACTACTTTAGAATGTTCAATTCAAAAAATTGAATTTAGAGTTAATCAAATCAAAAAGTATATTGATATTGGATTTGATTTTAATATTGACTCAGAATATCTTACCCTCAAATTTGAGTATATAAAATCTAGCAGACCAATCTGCATTTCAGACCTAAATTTACTAGGTAATTATCTTGATTATATTCATTCTGAAAATATGTTTCATGGTGATATACACTATAGAAATCTGATGATTAAGGATGAAAAAATTGTTTTAATAGATTGGGAGCCGTGTTTTATTCAAAGAATTAATAATAAAAAAATTATAAAATCTCATTCAAAGGGCTTACATGCTTTTGATAAAAAAAATAAAAACATATCAAAACTTACAGATAAAAAAGGGTATCTAAATTTATTAAAAGGTGTTCTTAATATTAAAGAAGAACAAAATTTATCTGATAGTTTTTTAATAAATAGTAAATGTATAGATATATTCTGTTTTATGAATTCTCATTTAAGATGAAAAATATTTAAGAAATTATTAGATCAATCTAAAAGGTTTATGAGCAAAAAAAAGAAACAAAATAAAAAAATTAGAAATAGATATGGAACTTCAACCTTAAAAGAATTAATTGACAAAGGTGAATTATCCCAATTTTATCATTTAAGTGATGGGAATTATATTGGAGGTTTAACAACGCCAAAAGAAAAATCAATCTACAATAGTAGATAATATGCCGCATTCAAGGAAATATATACATTGAATGAACCTAACTAATTACAATTACCAAAAATTTATTTCTATGAAATACAAAAATAATATCTTTACATTTAAAAAAATTATATTAAATTAAAATTATTTACACAATGGAAACCATGAAATTTAATTTTGTATCAAAACCAAATCAAAAATTAGTTAAAAATGACGATTATGGAGATCAAATAGATATTTATGACCATTTTGACACCTCAAATTCCGATGACTACATAGCTGGTTATTTAAGAGTTGCTGATTATGACAAAGGTATATTTAAAATTGTTGGTGAAATTTCTGAAAATAAAATAAAGGAAATTTTAAGTGAAAACTCATATTTAAGAGGTGGCGAACCAAATATCTATGATGTAAAGCAAAGAATAGATATTTTAGATGAAGAATGGGATATTGAATGGGAAGCTTATGAGCTTAAAGATGAAGATGATGAAATTATTTAAACATTTAATTTAAAATAATTCTCTTAAAATATCATTCCAAGGTTTAAATTGTTTTCCTCATTTTTTTTCATAAACCCATCCAAATGAAAGTAATTAATCTCTAAACTCTTCAAAGTAAGATGGCGAAGATTTCTTTGTATTTAGGATGATGTTTGAGTGTGGGTGCTTTAACCTTAATAGGATGGAAGTAGCGAATAATTTTATGGTATATAAGTGAAAAATATCATAACACATTATTTCCCCACTAGATGTTTTTCCTTTATTTTAAATTTAATAATGCATTTAGTGTTTTCCTCAATTACATTCCTAACTAATCAGACATGTCTAAACGCTATCTTACAAAATCTCGCTATAAATTAGGTTTAGAATGCCCCAACAAACTTTATTTCACAAAAAAAGAAAATGAGTTTTTAAACTTAAAAAGTGAGGACTCTTTTCTTATGGCTTTAGCTTCTGGAGGTTTTCAAGTAGAGGAGTTAGCGAGAATGCATTACCCTGAAGGTATCTTAGTGGAAGAATTGGATGCCTATGACTATAAGGTATTGGCTGCCAATACAACAGGATTGTTAAAAAGAGATAATATTGTAATTTTTGAGGCGGCTTTTATTTACGAAGGTCTTTTTATTAGAACAGATATTTTAGTAAAAAAAGGAAATCAAATAGAACTTATTGAAGTAAAAGCAAAATCATATAATCCTGACAATGACTTTGAGTTTTCTGGAAAAAATAGAAATATAAAGTCTTCATGGAAACCATACCTTTTTGATTTAGCTTTTCAAAAACATGTCGTAAAGAAGTCTAATCCAACCTATGATGTGACCCCTTATTTAATGCTTGCAGATAAAAGCAAAACAACAACTATAGATGGATTAAATCAAAAGTTTAGAATTACTAAAAATACAAGTGAGAGAACAGGGATTATAAAACATATTGATAAATTAACCAATCCAGAAAAAGAATCTGTTTTATCCAAGGTTAATATGACAAATTTAGTATCAAGGATTGAAAAAGGACAAGATAGGCTTATAGATGCACTAAATTTTGAAGAAAGTATAGATGCATTATCTAATTTCTACTCTACAGATCAGTATTTTAATTACCCTATTGAAGCAGGTAAATGTAAAAAGTGTGAATTTAGAGTGCAAACGAACAATTTATCTTCAAACTTAAAATCTGGTTTTGAATATTGTTGGAGCAAACAACTTAATTTAGGTAATGATTTCTTTAAGAAGCCTAATTTATTCGATATTTGGGATTTTAGAAGTTGGCAAAAAATAAAAGATCCTAATGATATTTTATTAGAGAAAGTTAGTAAAGATCATATTGGTGGGGTTAAACTAGAATCGGGAAAAATTTCTAGAACAGAAAGACAATGGATTCAAATAGAAAAGTCTATTAGAGGGGAAACTTCTCCCTATGTTTTAAAAGAAGAATTAAAGGAAGAAATGGCTTCTTGGAAATACCCTCTGAATTTTATCGATTTTGAAACATCTACAGTTCCACTTCCTTTTTTTGCAGGTCAAAAGCCATATGAGCAAGTTGCTTTTCAATTTTCACATCACATCTATCACAAAGACGGAACAATTGAGCATGCTAGCGAATTTATAAGTACAGAACCTGGGGTATATCCAAATTTTCTGTTTGCAAGAGCTCTTATGAAGGCGTTATCAAAAAATAATGGAAGTGTTTTTAAGTTTGCTTCTCATGAAAATACTATTGTAAACGCAATTATAGAGCAGTTAATTCAGAGTAACGAGGCAGATAAAGATGAATTAATAGTTTTCCTAAAATCTATTAGTCATTCTAAAAAAAACATAACACAAGAGACTTGGAAAGGGGAAAGGGATATGATAGATCTATGTAAAGTTATCAAACATTTTTATTACAACCCTCTTACGAATGGTTCTAATTCAATAAAAAAAGTTTTACCTGCTGTATTTGAGACTTCAACGTTTATAAGAGAAAAATACAGTAAGCCTATTGGACAAATTAATTTAGGGTCAAAGAACTTTCAAAAATCTAAAATTTGGCTTGAGGAAATAGACAATAAAATTCAAGATCCATATCTCTCATTGCCTAAAATATTCAATGAGCATACCCCTGATTTTGAGTTGATCTCTGAGATGGAGGAATTATCAGACGGTGGTGCAGCATTAACAGCATTTGGCAAGCTTCAATATACAGATATGTCAATTGGGGAGAGAATTGCTATAAAAAACTCTCTGTTGAGGTATTGTGAGCTTGATACATTGGCTATGGTCATGATATATGAACATTTGAGGGAAATTATATGAAATAATTAAATTTGCATTATTTTTTTTATATTTACTAAGCTATGATGCTTCATTCTTATAGAGGTAAATTATTAAAATAAATGTTATGAAAGACAACACCGTAAAGTGCCCAAGTTGTAAAGAAATTTTTAAAGTAGATGATGCTGTGTACAACAACATTGTAAATCAAGTACGTGACCAGCAATTTAAGGATGAATTGAACACTAGAATAGCTGCCGAGAAAAGAGATAAAGAAGCTGCCTTAAAAACAATAGAGCTAGAGCTTAACAATAAATTTCAGAGAGAATTAGGGAACAAACAACGCGAGTTAGATGTTTTAAAAGCAAAAAGTAAATCTGATTTAATAGAAGAGCTTTCAAAAAAAGACGCAAGAATTCTAACTCTAGAATCAAAAATTAATCAAGGAGAAATAGATAAAAAACTAGCGCTCTCTGATGCTATTAAAACAATTGAGAAAGAAAGAGATCAGCTTTTAAATAATTTAAGAGCAAAAGATACAGAGATAGAGCTCAAAGAAAAATCTTTGAAAGAAGAGTTTAGAAGAGAAATTGATCATGTGGCAAAAGATATTAAATTAAAAGATGATGAAATTGAACGCCTAAAAGATTTTAAGCAAAAATTATCTACTAAAATGGTAGGTGAAACACTTGAACTTCACTGTGAAACAGAGTTTAATAAAATAAGAGCCACCGGTTTTCAAAACGCTGAATTTGAAAAAGACAATGATGCCTCAGGAGGTACTAAAGGAGATTATGTGTTTAGAGAAAAAGATGAAAATGATCATGAAATTATTTCTATCATGTTTGAAATGAAAAATGAGGGAGATGAAACTGCTACCAAAAAGAAAAATGAAGATTTCTTTGCCAAACTAGACAAGGATAGAAGAGCTAAAGGGTGTGAATATGCCGTATTGGTTTCTTTATTAGAAGCAGATAATGAATTTTATAACACAGGTATTGTAGATGTTTCTCACAAATACCCAAAAATGTATGTAATTAGACCGCAATTTTTTATACCCATTATTACACTGTTGCGTAATGCAGGAATGAAATCTTTAAAGTATAGAACAGAACTAACTAGGATGCGAAACCAAAACATAGACATTACCCATTTTGAAGAAAATATGGAGAATTTTAAAACTGGTTTTGCTAGAAACTATGATTTAGCTAAAAGACAATTTGGCGAGGCTATTAAAGAGATAGATAAAAGCATTATGCATTTAAACAAAATTAAAGAAGCGCTAACTTCATCTGAAAGAAACTTACGCTTAGCAAATGATAAAGCTGAAGATTTAACAATCAAGAAATTGACCTACAACAATCCTACCATGAAAGAAAAGTTTATGTTAAATACTATTCAAAACCATAACAAATGATTGATTCTCAATTTAATTCTTCTTCATCTTATTCTGATGCAGATCACGCTATAAATAAAGCTGTGATGGAATTTGAACTAATAGATTCTCGTACAAAAATAACAACTGAAACTATCAGTAGAGAACCTTCTTCTGAAGAAAGAGAAAAATTATGGGAGGTAACTAGGGTTTTTGTTGATTTTATTTACAAACAAGATTTAAACCTAACTAATAAGGAACTTCGTGATATAGCCTGTCATTATTCTATTGTGGCATTACACTGGAATGATCTTCTAATGAGTGATCAAGAATTTTCTTATTCAAATGGAAGGTTTAGGAGAGATACTGTAGCACTTGCATTGTGTTTGTTTTCTAGATTAGATAATAGTTATATCCACTATCAAAATATTTTAGATGGATGGATATTGCCTCATGCAAATTGGTCTATAACACTCTGGACTCTTAGATCTATTATAGACAGTAATCGTGATAATTTCTTTAATAAACTTTCTAATGAAGAGGCACAAAAAGCCTCTAAATACGTAACTGATTCTTATCATAAAAATAGGTTTGTAGATTATAATTACTTAATTGATAATGATAATGAGCACCCTCTATTAGAACATTGGTGGAAAATTAGATTACTTTTTAAGTATCCTAATAAAGATACATGGATATTTTTAAGAAAATATATTTGGAATTCAATTGATGTTCCTGGTGGATTAGGATTAATCTCTCGTGACAGAAACGTGAATAAAGATTTTTTAAAAACTAAGAGTGAGTTAATTGAATTTCCTATAAACTGGAGGTTTAAAGAAAAGCTTTTATTTCTTTTTGTTTTTTTCTGTTTTAAAATTGATGACGAACTTGACGAGGGAGAAAAAGAGAAAATGAGGAAATATTGGGGAGAATGGGTTAATGATTCTGATGATGAACTGTATAATAAGACTTTTGAGAAAGTAACTTCTGAACTGGAAAAAAATTCTTCTATTGAAAAACTATATCAATGTGTTCATGATATAAAAGCTTTTTTTATAAATAAATATAACAAAGACAATACAACTTCAGATATAGAGAAAAAAGATAAAATTAATACTCAATTGGTATTTATTTTAAAAGATTTAAAGTTGCTCTCGTATGCAGACGGATTTTGTCACGATAGTGAATTTCAATTCATAGAGGCTTTAAAAGGAATATGGGGTGTTCAAGAAAAATTATTTGACGGAGCTTTTCCTGAAAATTCTGGTATGAGAAAAAAATTTCCAAAATTTCAAAAAAAATCTGATAGCTCTAAATTAAAAGAAGTTTCTCAAATTGATAAATACCCTGATAATTTATATTTTCAAACAAAACTAAATCATTGGAACTGTCTAGTTAAAGAAAACAAGATTATTCAGGGTGAGGGTTCTAATCCTCTTAAAGTAATTCCTTTTCCCAATTTGAGTAATTCTGCTAATGTTGAAAAAGATTTATTTAGGAGGTTTTCCGAAGATGAAATAAATTTAATTGTTAATAAGATTACTTCTTCTAAAAGTTGTATCTATTTAACATGGATAAATGAAAGTTTAGAAGCTGGAATTGATAATCGTGGTTTTAAAGCTCCATTTTGGTTTATGCCCTTTGTATGTTATGGATTTGATATTGGCTCTTTTTTATTTTTTGAGCAAAACGGCATATTTACTAATTATAAAAACAGTGATGAATTAACCTGTGTGTTACATGTAGATTTATGGGAAAGTATTAGCGTAGAAAAGGGTTGGAACGGTTTACTAGACAATTGGATTGAAGAAGGATATTACAATGAAGAAGACTTAGAATTAGATAACGAAAATATTACTTCTCTTAAAATTAAAGGAACACACCCTAATTCTGGAAATGAAATAGTTGTTAATTTTGTTGACACACACGGTCCAGGTAACAAGTCTACTTTACACATTATCAAAGCTATATGGGACAATGTTTGGAAAGATACTGTTGCTGAAAACAAAGATACTAGTATGTTTATATTACCCAGAAATAGTGAGTATTTTAAATCTTGGGATGAACTTTTAGTCTGGGCCAAGTCAGAAGATGACAGTACTAAAGGAATTAATGAAAATCCATAATTTTTATTCCATAAGACTATGAAAAAAAATGATAATGTTTTTTGTTCATTGTGTGGAAAAAAATATTCTTTTTCGAGTACATGTTGTGAAAGACCAACTTTAGACTCCTTTACGAATTCAGATTCAAAAAAAATTAACGAAATAGAGGAAATTAATTACATTAAGAAATTAGTGAAATATTGTGTCTGGTGCGGGTCTCTTGTTAAATGGAATGGGGGAAACTATACAAAAAAATGTGAAACTTGTAGTAAAAATGTTAGAGGTGGTAAGTTTTTTAGACTTGATGAAACTTTAAGCTTTTGCGAAAACTGCGGTATGAAAGTTTTTAGTAGAGATAATAATTGTAAATGTGGATACCTACCATTACAAGAAGACAATTCTCTTTTAGAGATTAATTCTAATTTTACCTATCCTTTCGAGAAAGATTTCTGCAAAGATTGTGGAAAAAAAATAAAAGAAATAAGTGATTTTGAAGAGGATATTGTAAATGAAGAAACAGGAGAGGTAACAACTGAATTTCCTCACTTTTGCAATCTAAAATCCCCATTTTACCCCTAATTTGTATGCTCATAATAAAATTTGTACATTTTAAAAAAAATTATGGGTTATAATCAACAATATATAGATTGGAAATCTGGAAAAGCTGGATACGATTGGGTAGACTGCTTAAATTTTATTTTAATTGCTAATGCAGAAGTGACTGATGCAACTTTGTCTCCTGAGGAAATGAATAAAATTAGAGAAATCAATGAAATAACTTTTTCTCATTGGGTTGGGGATGGTATGCCCTATTTACCCGATGAACCAGATGAAAAATTAAAGAAAGCCCATGATTGGTATTTTTCAATTATAAAAAACACCCCTGAAGACGAGGTAAATCAAGAGGTTGGAAAACAGTGTAATAAAGTCATTGGATGGATGAAAAATCAAGATTGGTTTAATCCAACTTTTGCTCAATCAATTATAAATTGGCTGGTTGAAATTGCTCAATCTGATGGTAATGTGATTTCCAATGAAAAAGGATCTATTAATTCTTTAGCAGAATACTTTGGGGTTGAAAATCCTTTTTAGATTAAAAATGAAGATATATTCAAGATAAAATATATTATCAAATTTGATTAGTGAAAAACCGGTGAATATTGGGGGCCCACACCACCTGGAAATTCTAAATATACGTCAGAGTTATCATAAGTGAAGCCTAAAATATAATCCCCATGATCATTGCCATAACCCATTTCATCCGTTGATACTGTAATGAGTCCAAATTTATTAATATCAAAAGATGATTTAAACTCTAGCAACCCACTAACTTCAAAATTTTCTGCTGTTAAAGTGGTAACTAATTTATTATTTCTTTTGTTGAAGGATTCAGGTGTAAAAAAATTATCCCAATCTTCAGGTAAAAAAGACTTTCCATAATCCTTACTAACATTTTTAGATTTTGTAATCTCATCTTCATCAAAATGTTTGTTCATTAAATCTGAAATTTTTCCTGAAAAAAACAGTTTATCCTCAATATAAATTTCTATGAATGCTTGATCAAATTGTAAAGCAGTAAAAGCAGAAACATCGCTTACATCCCAATATCCATCCTTTTCAAGATAATCAATACAAAATTGGTTCCACAAGCTAATTTGAATCACTGAATAAGTTTGAGATAATTTTTCCTTATTATTAATCCATTCATTATAATCATTTTTTGAAATAAACCCTTGGTTAAATTCAGATCCAAAACCTGATAAAAAAACTTCGAGTTTACGGCCTTCAGAAGGTTTGTTATGTGTATCTGTTATTTTCATTTTTTTAACTTAATAATACATAAACAATAAAAAAGATGTATAAAATTAATAAAAGAATTCCTCTACTTAATCCAATTTTCTTATTTGAAATTAGGATTATAAATGTAAGAACTGTAAGTGCTAATAAAACAAACATTATTTTAAGACTAAAATTTTGTATGCTTTGTGTCAAAAAAACAGGATTGTAAAAAACAGAAAACATAAGAATAGGAAAACCTAAAGCAAATCCAATATCAAAAACATTACTTCCAATTGCATTTGAAATGGCATCATTATAATTTCCTTTCATTGCATCTTTCACAGAAAGTATAGTATCCGGAACACTAGTTGCAGCAGCCGCAATAATTACTGCAACAATAGAAATTGGTAAATCTAAACCACTTAAATTTTCAAGGCCAAAAATAGAATACTGTTTTTCTCCAATTAGTTCACAAGCCCAAACTAGGACTAAACAAGAACTACCCATAAATAATAAAGAAACTAGCAAGAGTGTAATTGCTCTGAAATTATTAATTTTTTTATTTCCAATCAAGGCTGTTGAAAAATCTAATTGTAAAAAACTTACCAAACGATTTTTGGTACTTATAGACGTTGTAACATTGTAATAATCTTTATTGGTAACACCTTTAGCTTTCATTGACGAAATCATGTAGATTACATAAATTAAATACAAACTAACTAAAATAGCACCACCAATAACATTTAATAACTGAAAATAAATTATGACTATTAATGCAATTTGAAGAATGATTAAGGCTATAGAATCTCTGTAAATAACTTTTTTTGAAAGTTGGATTGTTTTTGACACACCATAATAAACTACTGCAATAATTGATAATGCTGGAATTACCATAGCATTAAACACAGCGCTTCCTGCAACTGTTCCAAGACCACCAGAAAACCCCTCTGAATCTTTTAAAAATAATAAGAAAAAAATACTAGTTAGCAATTCTGGTATAGAGCTAGAAATTGCATTAATAGTGGCGCCTTTAACACCGTCTGTTAAATTTCTTCCTAGAAAAGAAGATGCATCCTCAAAACCATTGGAAGTTCTCCAAATAACTAGACTAGAAATTACAATTAATAATAAAGGAATAATTATACCCATCAATTTAATATATTAAAAAAAGGGCTTATTGCCCTTTTTTAAATTTAAAATTAAATGAAATTATTTTTTTAAATCATCAAAAGTTATGTCCATACATTCTAAACAACCATGTAAAAAACTTTTTTCATTTTCATCTACTTCTCCATCAGCATTACCAATCATAATTAGACCTCTAGCAGCTACTATTCTAATAGATTTATCTAACGCAGTAAGTCCTGCAGCAGCAGTAAAAACAGCAGTTGCTCTATCCTCAAATTTATCAAAAGAACCCCACCAAGCAAATGACTCTTCTATTAGTTTATTTTGTGCATCTTTATCATATCCAGCAGGTTCTAAAATTGCATTAATAAGACCTCCAACAAGTTGTAGTTCTACTTTGTCCATTTGGCCATCGGCAGCAGTCATTTCAATAAACATACCTACTAAACCATGGGCATGTGTAAATTTGTTCTCACTCATAATATGTATTTTGTTAGTTTATAGTTTCTAAAAATAATAAAAAAAAAACAAAAAAAAATATTTGGGGTAGGTTTACACTAAAATTTAACTTTTTTTTATTAATTTTCTTAAATATTTTAGGAACAACGTATACAAAGTGTGATGAAGAGATTTTTTTTAAATGAAAAGATTATAATTTTTGTAATCCTTTTAAATTCCATTTTAATTTTTATTGAGGGTTTTTCTCAAATGGAAATTTATAGTTCTTTATTCAACAACCTTAATTTTATATTTTTATTTATTTATGTAGTTGAATTGTTTTTTAAGGTTCGGGAAAATGGTTTTAAGAATTACATTAAGGTTGGGTTAAATAGGTTAGACTTTCTACTTGTTTTAATCTCATTACCTGAAGTTTTTACCTTAATTTCAAATGTTAGCGTTACAGATTTTTCTTTTTTATTTACTTTAAGAACAATTAGGTTAGTAAGAATTATTAGATTATTTAGAGTAGTTGCAATTTTTGAAAATAGCAAACACTTGTATAGAGGGGTTCAAAGAGCTTTAAAATCCTCGTATTTAATTATCTTTATTTTTGTAATTATTAATTTTATTTTTGCTCTTTTATCTCACAATCTATTTCAAAATGTTACTCCTGAACATTTTGGTGATCCTTTGAAATCTTTTTACTCTATATTTAAAATTTTCACCATTGAAGGATGGTATGAGATACCAGATATGGTAACTGAAAATATTACAAGCCCTTTAAAAATATGGGCTGTAAGAATATATTTTATTTTTGTGTTGTTTATTGGTGGTATTTTTGGATTATCAATAATAAACTCTGTTTTTGTAGAAGGAGTTATAAATAACGAAAAAGAAGAGGAAGATGAGAACAATAAATTAGATGAAATTATTTCAAGACTTAATTCAATCGAAAAAAAAATAAATAAGTAACAGATTAGTTTCTGTTTTTCAAATATTTCATCATCTCACTTTTAGACAATTCAACAGTGCTACCACTCCTTCTAATATAGAATATTTCTTTTTTATCAATAATTGCGAAAATTGGGGTTTTGACTTTTTTGACATTTATTCTGCAAAAATCTAAGTTGTTAATAGTCTCTATTCCTATTCTTAATGAAGAATGAATAGAATTTGAAAATGTTTTTCCAATAATATTATCTAAATGTTTTAAAAACCCGTCTTTATTTTGATCTTGGGGCTTATTAAAACTTAGATAATCTTTTTCAAGACCAACAATTTCTTCACTGTCATTAACTCCAATAAATAAATCTCCACCTTTAGAATTTAAAAATGCTGCTATGGTTTTTAAAACTCCACGTTCAATAACTTGAGGAGGTGCTTTTTGACTTAAACATACTCTCATAGTCTCTTTAAATTCACATGTACTACTTTCTCCAGATGAAATTAACTCTAAAACATTATCCTCTACGGGTTCTTTAACTGATTTTTTTAATCTAACAATTAGAGAGTTGCCTTCTTTTATTTTTTCAAAATAATTTTCATTTTCAAAGATTTTATAAAAACTTTGTGTGGTATATTTATTATCCTTGGAGATTAATGTTTTAATTATGTTGGAAGCATAATCTTTATTTTCATACTTGTTCTCTAAATAAGTTGAAACATGTTTTATCTGATTGATTCTATGAATGGGTGGGATTTTTCTACTATGCTTTTTTCTTTTTTCTACTAGTTTTAGGTCTTTATATTTGTTTTTCCATTCTTTTAAAATGTATAGTTTCGACTCTGTTTTAAAACAAATTTTTGATAATAAAATTTGAATAGATTTTATGTTTACATTTTTTCTTTCCTCTTCAACTTTTAGTATTATTTCATTAATTGTAGAAGGCTTGTTTAATTTAGTAAGAGCCTTTTTAATTAAAACTTCAATAATTTCTGAAGATTTATTTGATTCTGATAAAATCCATTTACCTGTTTTTCCAAAAGGTTTAAACCTTTTATCAGAATGTAAAGCTAAGCTATGTCTGTCGTAAGCTTTAAATTTATGTTCAATTTGAAGTAAATTTATTTTTGAAACTATATCATCAATATACATTTCCTTATTATTGTTATTATATAATACTCTAAAAGCTTTATCGGAAGCACGAGAAAGAAGATGAAATTTAATTTCATAAAAATTATGATCATCTACTACAATAAAATTAATTTCAGGAAGAGATTTTATAAATCTTAATATCTTTTGATTTTCAAATTTCCCAATTTTTTTCTTGAGTTTAATTAAAAGATCATTTTCTGATAATTTTATACATGTCTTCTTTAAAACTGTTACAGTGTGTTCTGTTATGCTATTATATTTTTTTTTTGTTTTTAAATTGGTGGAAATAAGCACTGCCTCAGTAGATTGAGACTCTAGTTTTCCAAAAAAAGAATAGTTTAAAAGATCAATTAAAAATTTTAATTCATTGTTGAAACCATCTATGGTAGAAATTTGAAACTCTTTTGATATATAATTTTTGAATTCGTCAAAAACAAAACATTCAATATTATCAAACTTTAATTTAATTTTATTTAATTTGTTGATGATATCCTCATTTAATTTTAATCTATTTTTAGAGTCTATTCCTGAATGAACAAATTGAGTAAATTGTTTTAACGTTTTAACTCTAATTTGTCTAACTCTTTCATTCGATAAATTATTAAGTAATGCAATATCTTCATTTGAGTATTTATTTGCTTCTAAACCATAATATTCTGAAAAAATTTTCGCATATTTTTTGTTTATAACTAGATCACAAAATTTTAATACAGTTATTGATAATTCTTGAAGAAAATTTATTTTCTCTTCAATATCATTATATTCATCATAAGGCAATATTCTAAACTCAGTATTTTTTTTAATTTCTTTTAAAATAGAACTTTTGTTGATACTGAAATATTTCTTAAAATCTACAAATAAATTTATTGCATTAACACCAACACCTTTTTGACTTGAGAACTCTTCTAAAGTAAGATTTTCAAAATCACCGATGGTGTTTATACCTATTTTACTAAGTTTTGAAAATAGTTTTTTTTCTAAGAAGGTTTCTAAATGATTAATTGAATAATCTGAAAGTTTTATATTTGTCATAACAATAGCAATTTATGAAAAAATTTGATAAAGTAAAAATAGAGGTAGACACAAAAATACACCTCATAGACTACATAAAGATTAACTGTTTTGATTGTAGACATGAAATTTGGAGTTGGGATGGAATTAAAGGAGAATCTTTAATTTTTTGCACAAAAGATTTTAAAAACCCAAAAAATGAAGTTCTAAAAATTGTAGAAACCTACATCAATGAAAAATTTGATGAAAAAAAACATACATTTAAAATTAAAGATGAGTTTGTTTTCTTTAATTATAACATGAAAGTATTTTAAAAATTATGGCTAATTATATTGAGGTAAAAACGAATCAGGATTGCTTTCTGTACTGGTACGCTGAAAACGATGAAGATTTCTATAAGAAAAAGGAAGAAGCAAATGAATTGAGGGAAAGGTATAATTTAAACGACTTGATTTCATTTAATGAAGAAGAACTTGCTGTTGGAGTTAGTATACCAAACTTAACTTTCAATTCCGAATTTGACAGTGATAACCTGGTATTAAAGTTTTTAGCCACCCAATCTACAAATGGTAGCAAGATATTTTTAGGCACTGATCCTATCTCAACCGATATTTATAAATCCATCTTTGATTTATTGAGCGATAATGATGGAGAAACAGATTTTATGGGGTGGTACACTGTATTTGATTCAAAAAGCGGTGACACCTACGCTTGTACGATTGAGGGCTTTGATGAAAACGGTCTAATATGGGATTGTGAGTTGGATTAGCTAAACTTGTCTCTTATAAATGGATTCAGAAGAGAATTTTAAGTTTAAAGTAGTCCCACTTTCTCCAAAACAGGAAGACAACATTATATCTAACAGGTTGTTAATCATAGGCGGTTTAAAAGAATTCAAAAAACAAAATTTAAGTTTAACAAAATGCAACAAGTATGGAATTATCCATATGATAAGACAAATAGACGGATATCATTATTATCCAATAACATATAAATTGTTTGTCCTTTTAAAAAAAGAAGTTCCAGAAGAACTAGATGGACTACAAATAAATGAAGGTTATTTTATGAATAGTAACCTAAGAACAAAGTTCAACAAGCTATTCAAACAAAAGAATATTAAAGATAAAAATGGTAAACTAGAATCTATTCAAATTGAACATCTGAAAGGCGGAATTAAGAAATTAGTTTAGAGAATAATTAACCCTAAAACCGAATTAACAAAAATTGAAGACTTAGAAGTCTTACATAGAAATCACACCCTGTGTTGTTATAAATTGAAAAGTGAATCAAACATAGATGAACGAACTAATTTAGATGAGATAGATTTAGCTCCTAAAAATATGGGTAAATAGCATAGCTGTAAATGTGATATTGAAACGATTTTTAATGTAATCCAAAGAATTCTACCTAGAAATTAGAATGTTATTCCCCCAGCCAGTTAAACTTAATAGAGGATTAATAATGGCTTTCAATTAATTTATTTTTTCAAATTTCAGAAGTTTTTAAAACAAAAAAGCTTTAAGGAGTAAACCAAATACCTCCTGTAAATTTCCCTTTATGTCGTGCCGTGATTTTGTAATACACATACAAAATAAAGAGTAGTGACTAAGAATTGTGATAAGAAAATGGGTTAGAATACTAGTTTGATAGGTGAATCATTCCCCGCCAATTGCCAATAATGTAGGCTTTGAGAATCATCAAATTCATCGTCCAGTTTACCTTCGCTATATTGTATTATACTGAAATAGGTTGACCTTTTTTTAGGTTTAATTTATACGTTCAAACTATTTTTTTAAGCCGTTTAGAAGGCAAAAAATAGCTTGAACTGCTTATTGTTTAAATTTCGAGTTCAGTC
>Ga0209138_1001419_pt1 | contig 20654 bp, 18 predicted proteins | sample SaaInl3SG_22_DNA_FD_184645 | JGI IMG/M metagenome (GOLD analysis project Ga0209138, IMG submission 184645) | Marine microbial communities from expanding oxygen minimum zones in the Saanich Inlet - ESP_153SG_22_DNA (SPAdes) (version 2) | ecosystem: Environmental > Aquatic > Marine > Intertidal...
GTAGGTTTTTTTTACTTTTCGACCACTAAACATTTCATTGAAGGCTACAAGAATGCTTTTTTTCTTTGCAAAAATGAGGACACCACTGGTTACGCGATCCAAACGATGGATAACACCAACATAGGCCATACGCTTATTTGTTTGTAAGTGTTTTTGCACAAGACTTTCTGCAGTAGATTCTTCAAACGGGCTTTGTTCGCTGATTAGGCCAGCCGTTTTGTTAATGACGATATAGTCCTTGTTTTCATGCAGCACTTCAAGTTGTGACATAGTTGGTTTTTGATGGGGCAAAGATAGGGGATAGTCGGGTTAACTTTAAATGAGAATATCTAGGTTTTTCGGCTTAAAAAAGTTTATTTCATTTTTTCCTTTTCACAAAGGCTGAAATTTTTCTTCTAAAGGGGCTGTATAACAGTACAATACATACACAGACTACTGTAAAGAAGAATGCTCCTGCTATACTTTCGACAAAAGGCAATGAATATTTGACGTATTTATAAATTCCAATTCCAAACAAACTTCCGTAAAAGATAAAGTAGTGCACTATGTAAATTTCTAAAGTTTTCCCACCAATAGTGGTCCAAAAGCCTTTTTTAAAGTAATTATTTAAAAGCATGAAAATGCCGAAAAGTATAAATACATCTCCAAGCCGAATAAAGAGAAAGTTATTGTAGGCAACTTGACGAAACAGATCAATTCCTGTCAAGCTTTCAAGGTCAATGAGGAAGGGTGAGGAACGAAAAACTAACCATAAACCCAACGCAATAAATCCGAGTCCCCAGCTCCACAATTGACTAGTTTTAGCAGAAAAAAGATAGGCAATAGAGGCGCCTGTACTGACATAGCCTAGCCAAGGAAAAAGGTAAAAAACGCCTTTGTTGGCTTTGGTCAAATAGGCAGCTATGTAGGAGGGCAGAGAAGGGAAAGTGAGATCGACATAGTGTGGTTGAGCTAGAAAAATGAGCAGACCAATTGCAAGAAAAATAAAACTCGTCCATTGTTTTAAAAAACCGAATAGCAAGTAAATAAGGATGATAAAACTCAGACTCAACCCTATGATTTGTAAAACATCTGGATATAAAAAGGAGTTGTTGACCTGTCCGCTGAAGAGCATGGGGAGGTTGAGCCGAAGCAAATAACCCCATAGCAACAACTCCAGGGTTCGTTTGAGCCCTTTCTTTATGCGCGGATTCTTCCAGCCCTGTTGCGCATTGCGCAATAATAAAAAGGTAAATACCCAACCGGTGATGGTGAAGAAAACGGGGGCAGTGAAACCCCGACAATACAGCCAAAATGAATAGAAGCTGTTCGAAGAATCGATGTTTGCTGGGTCTAACACCCCACTAATGAAATGCCCCTGAAGCATCATTAGTATTGCAAAAGCGCGCAAGGCATCAATAAAATATAAACGAGCTTGTTTCCCCATAATTTTTACCTCTTACAAATGAAGCAAAATGTTATGGGACTTCCTAATGAGCAACCTGCTAGTTGACTTTATCGCTTGACTTTTATTTCGTTAAGTTCTTGAGGCTTTTGTAGGTCATTAACCCCATGGCACCACCAAAAAGCAGCAAGTTAAAACTGAATTTTGCCCAATTGAATTCTGTTCCATCTGCATAGTCGAATAGGGCCATTCCTGCTGCAAAGAAGAGACCAGATAAGCAGCCAGTTTTAATTGGTTTCATTGTGCTATTCTTTTAAAAATAAGATCAGATTGGAATAATCAATTATTGCATTATGGTTGGTTAATATATCTGCGCCGATTACCCCGTCAATTTTCTCCAAGCCCATGCTTTCAAATGCATCATTAACATGGTCTAAATTCATTAGCAGTAAATTAAAATCATTAATCTTGAATGTGTCAAAGGTGAAATTGTTTCCATCCGAAGCTTGCATTTGAATATTTGTCCCCCCAGCTCCTGTAGCCTCTTCTTCAGATTCTTCAGCGCTCATGTTGAATTTTCCTCTATTTTTTTCCTCAATAACCGTTGCTCCTGCACCAGTATCAAGGATGAAATTACCCTTTATTCCATTTAGCTCACCAACTATATGCAGATGCCCCGATGGCATTTTTTCCATTTGGAGTTTGATATAGTCGGCCTTTAAAAGTTGTTGCTCTAGATTAAAACTTTCAGTTTCTTTTTTATCGGTACAAGAACCCAATAAAACCGAAATGAATAATAGGGTCAAAGTGCTATGTCTATTTCTCATGTGTTGTGGGAGTTTTTAATTGTATTTTTTTCATACTAGTTTCGTTAATGAACTGTTATGATTCCCTAAAACGAAATGTACAAAATGTGGACTTTCCATGGCATAGATCAGATTTGGGATCGTTTCTAATCACAATGTAATAAATTTTCGGGAAATGGGCAGGAGGAGAGAAAAGTACCCCTTCTGCCCCCTTCTGGCGCGCGTTTATAACGCGTGACTAACCCATCTGATGCGCGTTTATAACGCGTGACTAATTTATTAACATGATGGATAGTATTTAATGCTCGTTTACTCTAAAAAAAGAAAGAATATGTAAAAAGGGTTAAGTTCCTGCATGGAGTAGAATAGATTTGGAGATTATTCTTTAAATAATTATTTTTCCTTTTAGCATATTTGGCTTAGACAAGTACTGCACGCGTTACAAACGCGCGCAAGGGGGAAGTACCTAGTTCGCGGTAGGTATCATGAGATTATGACCTGAACATGAATTGGGTTATATTTAAGAATGTTTAGGAGTTTAGGGTTGAATAATAGTAATTTGATAAGAAATTAACTGCCTGAAATTTCGGGCAGTTTTTTACGTAAATCAGAACTTTCTACTTATTGTTTCAATAATGGTGTTTTCTTGTTCATCTCTTAAGATAATCCGAAACCAAAATGAAGACGTCCATTCAACATTTTCAATTTGGATTTGTTGTTCAGATGAATTGTCCTTTGATCCCTCAATCTCCTCATTCGAAAAATATTCGGTTGCATCATTAAAATCTGAGTTATTAGCCGACAAAGCATCAAAATAAAGTCTATCTCCATCATTATCTTTTACAATAATTGATATTATATGCTCATCCTCATTGAGTTGTATTGAAACTATGGTAGGAATAGCATTGGGTTGACTTGTTCCAGGTGTTGTTCCATTTCGAGTTACCGAAATTGAGCTTCCTGTATCGTTTGAAGATGTTACATTCCAACTAAAAGAGGTGTTTCGTTGCAAATCGACTTCAACAGAAGTATTAGGTGTTTGGTGTCTACTGTGTTCACTTCCATCGGCATTAAACACAAACAAAGTATAGTGTTCTGCATATGTTACGGAAGACCAATTAAATATTACTGTCACAAGTGTTTCTCCTTTATCAACCCCATTGCATACTGAGTTATTTTCAGGAGCGATTAAAGAAACCGCATTAGGTTGAGGAATCTGCTCAACTATTGACGGATCTGTGGTTTCTTGTTCTCCTCCACAAGAAATCATGGTGATTACACATGAGAAAAATAAAAGATTAGCTATGATTTTTTTCATTTCTTGATGATTTGTTTTGTATAGACTTTATGTTGACTGTTGGAAGTACGGAGATAGTATATTCCTCTTGGGAAAGACCGTATATCTATTTTCATTTTTGGATGAGCAACATCACTGTAATAAAGAACACCAGATATGTTGAAAATCTGTACTTCATCTGTTGCTCCCTCAACATAAATATGTCCATTAGTTGGGTTTGGATATATGACAATTTCTTTCGACACAATCACTTCATCCTCATAAATTTTTTGGCAGGAATTTTCACCTTTTATTTTTATATAATTTTTGCCAGAGTAAAGAGGAATACGAATATTGGTTGAGTAGGGATTTTCAATCTCTACAGATTGATAAAGTTCATTGTTAATGAATATATGATACTTGTTTGACCCCGAAACAGTATATTCAACCTCATTTTTTTTTGAACTTATTGTTCTTTTAGAAACGGAAATATTTTGTGCTTCCCCTACTATCACTTTATATCCTTCGATGGGTTTTCCTAATGACTCTATGAAAGAAAAGGAGACTCTATAAGTGCCACTGGCTAGGTCATTCAAGCGAAAATTATTCTGGTGTGTAGAAAATGTATTATTATAATTTTCTCCAGCTACCTCGATTTGGAGAAAGCTTTGATAATCAGTAAGCATTTCTGAAAAATTAAATTGAATAGCCCCTGATGAAGTGCTTGGACAAGTAGTTGAAAATCCTACGATCTCTAGACTTCCTTTTGGCAGCACGACACCTCCTTCAATATCTACTTCAAACCCTAAAGGAGTATTTGGGTATAAATCATGTGGATCAATAACACCATCTCCATCAGAATCAGTATAAACAATTTCACAGCCCCATTCGTCTACTTCAACTCCTAAAGTGGTTTCAGGACAATCATCAACTGCAAAAGGTACCCCATCATTATCAATGTCAATATCACAATTGAATAAATAAGATGGAGCATCTAGTCCACAATCCAATGAAAATTGATTTGTAATCGCCCATGGATCTCCCCAAAAGGGGTTGCCAGTATAAGCGTTAGGAGCTTCAAGTTTATCTATCTGAATACACGATAGATTAGGGTTGTTACTATAATTAAATTGATGCATTGTATGAGGCACACTTAAATACTTCAAATCATTTCGATCCACCCTAACACTTAACCTCTCATTAGTCATCATTGATAAATCAAGTGCTTTTAATTGATTATAACTTAAATTAATCGTTTGCAATTCTCTATTCTTAGAAAGATCAATACATTTAAGTAAGTTCTTACTCAAATACAGTCGTTCTAAATCTTTATTATTGGAAAGGTCAATTTGTTTTAGCCCAATATTACTTGCCTCAAGAGCTTTTAATTTACTATTTGATGAAATATTGAGCTCGGAAATCATGTTTTTATTACCATAAACACTACCAATGCTTGGAATAAAACTCCAGCCATTATAGCTTCCTAATCCAAGGTTTTCTAATAGGCTTTGTTTTGAGAGATCAATATCCGTTAGTCGGTTTTCAATCAAGAATAGGGTTTTTATATTGATATTATTTGAAAGATCAATGTCTTCTAAGGGAGTATCATTAACACTTAAATATTCTAATGATAAATTGGTGGATAAATCAAGTTCAGTTAAAGGATTTGAGTCTAAAAAAAGGGAGACTAGTTGGGGAAAAGACGAACCGTCAAAGCTGGTAAATAGATTTCTTCTCAAATCAACATATTTAATATTCTCATGTAAAATAATTTTTTCTGGATTATCAAATTTATTTCCTTTCGCATATAAATGCCCTAATTCTAAATTGTTTAATAGATTTATCTGAGTTAATGCATTATCTTCTAAAGCCAATATTTTTAGTTTAGAGTTATTAGATAAATTTAATTGAGTTAGGTTATTATTTCTAAGGTATAAAGTTGTTAAGTTTATATTTTGTGATATGTCAATTGTGGATAAGTCATTATTATTACATATCAATTCTATTAGTTCCGAGTTACTTGTTAAATCTAATTCTGAAATGTTATTATCATCAATATCTAGATACAGCAAACTTTCAAACGCCTCAATTCCTGTAAAATCTTTAATTACATCAATTCCTAATGACGTGTCAGGATTTAATTTGTCTAAAAAAGTCCATATATTTTTTACTTTTGACGAAAGCACATAATTGTCTAATTCATTATCATAACCAAATCGTATTAAGTGTTTTTCAAAATTAATATCAGGAACATATACAAATTGGTTACTTGCACAACCATCTTCATTTACTTCTAAACCCGACGCTGTATCGGGACATTTATCGTCTTGATCATTGACTCCGTCACCATCGCTATCTATGTTTTCTAAGAGATCACAGTCTGAAAGATAAGCGGGTGGGCTTTGAGAACAGTCTGTTGAGAAGTATGCTGTTTCATCTCTAATCCAACTAAATCCAGTTGAATCTTCCCTATTCTCAGTAACCTGAATGCAAGATAATTTATTGTTATCTATCCAGAGTTTTCTCAAAAGAACAACATTGGAATTAATATTTGCATATTCTAACTGATTTCCGCCAAGGTTAACTTCTCTTAGTGTAAGTTGTTTGGATAAGTCAATTCCTTTAAGAAAATTAAGTTCAGCATACAAAAATTTTAGATATGCATTTTTAGATAGATTTAGACATGATAAGAAATTATTATCTAAATCAAGAAACTCAAGTTTTTGAAGATGGGAAACATCAATTGAATTTAATTGATTGTTATATAAAGATAGCTCAATGAGATTAGGTGTATTCGATAACTCTATATCTTCGATTCTATTATTATGAGCAAATAAAGATTTATTTTATCATTATTCGGAAGCTCTAATTGGTTGATTTTTGTACCTGCGATTTCAATATCGGTGAGGTCTGAATACAGAGGGAGTTTTACCTCAGTTAGATTTTGAGCTCCTCGAATTGTAAACTCAACTAAACTCGAAGTGTTTTTAGGAACATCAACTTTTTCTAGCTTATTACATTTAGATAAATAAAGATGCTTCAGTTTTATATTTTGCTCAATATTAATTTCTTTTACATAGTCTGATTCAATATGGAGATTTTCAAGTAAGGTATTACTGGAAAGACTTAAGCTAGTAAAATGTGTATCAAGTGAGGAAAAAATATCAATAAATAGTGTTTTTAGGTTTGAAAAGTCTTCTATTCCTGTTAAACTGGTTAACGGAAGATGAGAAGGATATGATGTTAGATAGAGGTTTTGAATTGTATCTATTGCACTGGTGAAGACATAATTATCCATGACATCATCATATCCTAAATCTATGAGATGTGATTCAAATCCATCATCAGGTATGTAAGTTCGTTCCCTCCCCTTTTTACTTAATGTTTTATTCAAAAATGTTGTTTTTTGTTTTGTTCTTTGAATCGAGTCTATATTTCTGACTTTCTCTTTGAGGTTTTCAATAACCTTATTGTTGTTTCTTTGTGATAGTTTTGATTGGATATTGCTATTTGATTTTTTCGCTTGGGTGTAATTATCGTCCGAAACGTTTTTTTTCATATTTGTCTCTTGTGCAAAGAGTTGTACGCAAGAGAATAAGAATATAACAGTTAGCAGTTTATGAATGCTCATAGTTAAGTATTTGGGTGAGAACAAAAACATAACACTCCGTTAGATAGGATTGTTGTCGTAATGAATAGGATAGAAAGCGTAGATTTTTCATGTTTGCAGAACAGATTTGGGATCGTTTCTACACGCAAATTAATAAATTTTCAGGAAATGGGTAAGAGGAGAGAAAAGTCCGCTTAGAAAAAAAGTTTACTGCTTAGCGCAGTTTCTCCATTTTCGCACGGATTTGTGCTAAACCAAGATTCCCAATACTGCCCAAGTGGGTGTGTTCTAACGTTCTGTTGGGGGTAAAATTCCCTGCTTCAATGGCTTCCCCTAGTTCGCGGTAGGCATCGCGGAAGGGTTTTCCTGCTAGCACTTCTGCATTTAGGGTGTCCACACTAAAGAGGTAGTCGTATTTTTTCTGGTCCGTAATGTGTTTGCGTACCTTCAATTTGGGCAAACTAAATAAGAGAATTTCCAAACAGGCTTTTAGTTCTTGTACCGCTTCAATGATGGGCCCTTTGGCCAATTGTAACTCACGGTGATAACCACTGGGTAGGTTGGTGGTTAAGAGGGCTAGTTGGTTAGGAAGACCTTGCAGGCTGTTGCATTTTCCTCTGACCAATTCAAAGAGATCGGGATTCTTTTTGTGGGGCATGATACTGGAACCAGTGGTGAGATCTGCCGGGAAGGAAATGAAATCAAAATCCTGTCCCATATACAAACAAATGTCCATGCTCAGTTTAGCCAAACTACTCCCGATGGAGGAAAGGGCAGTAGCCGTACTTTTTTCTAATTTCCCTCGGCTCATTTGTGCAGCCACAGCATTTACTTTTAGTTGGTCAAACTGCAATAACTCAGTGGTTAATTCACGATCTATAGGGAAGGAACTCCCATAGCCGGCGGCACTTCCCAACGGATTCTGATCGGCCATTTTGTAGGCTGCTTCCCAAAAGTAGAGATCATCGATTAAGCTTTCTGCATAGGCAGACAACCACATCCCAATAGAAGAGGGCATGGCTACCTGTAAATGGGTGTAGCCGGGTAATAAATCCTTTTGGTGTTTTTCGGCAAGTTCAAGGAGTAAGTCGAATAAGGAAACTACATCCGCTTTCACTTCCTTTAGGGCTTGCTTAAGGTAGAGGTGCATGGCCACCAAAACCTGATCATTTCGCGATCGTGCTGTATGTATTCTTTTTCCTAAATCGCCCAATTCTGCAGTTAAAACATGTTCTATTTTGGAGTGCATGTCTTCAAATTCATCTTCTATGGTGAAATCCCCAGCTGCAGCGGCAGTTTTCAATCGGGATAAAACAGCACAGAGTTGTTCTGCCTCATTGGCTGTAATCAATCCTATTTTCCCTAGCATGCTAGCATGAGCCATAGAGGCTTCACAATCGTATTGCGCTAAAACCAAATCGTATTCGCGGTCTTTACCAACAGTGAATGCATCTACTTTCTCGTGGGCTGCGGCCCCTTTTTGCCAAAGTTTCATACTATAGAATTTTATTTAAAAGAGCAATATACAACGCGATTCCTTCTTCGATTTCATTCACATAGATAAATTCATCTGCTGTGTGTGAGCGCGTGGAATCTCCAGGTCCTAATTTTAGGGAAGGACAAGAGAGTTTTGCTTGGTCGGAAAGGGTTGGAGAGCCATAGGTTTCTCTTCCCAGTGCAATACCCGCTTGCACCAATGGGTGTTCTTCTGGGATGGAAGAGGAGTTTAAATCAATCGAGCGCGGTGTCAATTCAAGTGGTGCCTCTTTTTGCAAGAGTACAACAATTTCCTGATTGCTGTAACAATCATTCACCCGAACATCGATAACTAAATCTACCTGCGCTGGAACAACATTGTGTTGTTTCCCTGCATTGAGCTGTGTTAGGGTCATTTTTACTGGACCGAGTACTTCGGATTCTTTTTCAAAGGTAAAATGACTTAGCCATTCAATTACCGCTGGTAATTTCAATAGGGGATTATCTGCGTTTGGATGGGCTGCATGACTTGCAGTTCCCTTCACTTTTCCATCAAAAACCACCAAACCTTTTTCGGCGATGGCCAATTGCATGAGGGTGGGTTCACCCACTATGGCAACGTCAATGGGCGGTAGGGTTTTAAGTAGACTGTTAAGGCCTAAGGGTCCCGAGCTTTCCTCCTCAGCCGTAGCAGCGATAATGAGGTTGTATTTTGGGTTGGGATGATCGTAGTAGTGTGTAAAAAGCGCCATCAGGGAGACCAAGGCTCCTCCAGCATCATTGCTCCCTAGACCATAAAGTTTTCCGTCTTCTATGTGTGGATGAAACGGATCTTTGGTATAGGCAGAATTGGGCCGTACTGTATCGTGGTGGGAATTCAGTAAGAGGGTCGGTTTATTTGCATCAAAAGCTGCGTTAAAGGCATAAACATTGTTGTCCTGACGCTTTGAAGGTATATTGTGTTCAGTAAACCATTGTTCTATGCGCACCGCCGTAGGGTCTTCTTCACTCGAAAAAGATTGAATGGAAATGAGGTCATGCAATAAGGCGATGGCTTTTTCTGTTAGGGTTTTCATTTGAGTGTGATTGATGTGTAGGGGGTGTTATTGCAAATCATTTTAGTTGAACCAATGCCCACTTCTTGCAGACCACCCTTTAAGGCATCAAAGGCATTGTAGAGTTTTGGAAGCATTCCGGCTGAAATAACATTGTTTACCAATAGGTTGGTATAACTTTCTTCGGTAATATGTTTAATTAGTGAGTCAGGATCGCTAAGTTCTTTCATCACACCAGGGAGTTCAAAACAATAGTAAAGAACCGTATCAAAGTGAGCTGCCATGGCTTTTCCAATTTCTGCGGCGATGGTATCGGCATTGGTATTGAATAGCTGACCTTTACCGTCATGGGTAATGGCACAACAAACTGGGCTTATGTCTTGCTCAATTAGGCTATTGAATAAGGCGGTGTTTACTTGAGAGACATCGCCTACAAAACCATAATCAATGGCTTTAACGGGGCGTTTAATGGCTTCTATGGCATTTCCGTCGGCTCCTGACAGTCCTAGCGCATTGCAGCCCATGCCTTGTAATAATGCGACAATATTCTTGTTGAGTTGCCCACCGTAAATTCCTGTGATGAGTTCAAGCGTGGCCGCATCGGTTACGCGACGGCCATCTTTCATTTGTACAGGAATACCCAGTTTTTCTGCCCAAAGGCTGGCTTTTTTTCCGCCACCATGGACTAAAATCTTATGCCCTTCAAGGGCAGCGAAATCAGCTAAAAAGGAAGCCAATTTAGTGGGATCTTCAATGACCGCGCCACCAATTTTTACGATGGATAATTTAGGCATGATCGAGCAATGTTTTGAGTACCGCTTGCGCAGCAAAAGTTCGATTGTTGGCTTGTTCAATGACAAGGGAATTTGGTCCGTCCAAGATGCCATCAGCGGCGACAATGTTTCGTCTAATAGGTAAGCAATGCATAAATTTTGCATTGTTGGTCAATGCCATTTTTTCAAGCGTAAGCATCCATTCTGCATCGGTACGCAAGACTTCTCCATACTGACTGTAGGAACACCAGTTTTTGGCGTAAACAAAATCAGCTCCAGCAAAAGCTTCTTCTTGATTGTGTACAATGGGAATGTTTTTGGTGATTTTAGGATCAAGGTCATAGCCCTCAGGGTTAGCTATAACATATTCAGCATCACGTAATTGCATCATCTGGGTAAAAGAATTTCCCACGGCATGCGGTAATGCCTTGGGGTGAGGTGCCCATGTGAGCACAACCTTTGGACGATGAGGAGTTGCATGCTCCTCTAGGGTTAGGGCATCTGCAAGAGATTGCAGTGGATGTCCAGTAGCACTTTCCATATTGATTACAGGGATGGAAGCGTATTTGGCAAAGCTATTCAATACAATTTCTGCTTCGTCTTGTTCTTTATTGTTTAGACTGGCGAAAGCACGAATGGCTACCATATCGCAATACTGAGAGACCACCGCGGCAGCTTCCCGTACGTGTTCCGAACGAATGCCGCGCATTTCAGTACCATCTTCAAATTCCAAAGCCCAGGCTTCGTTTGAAAAGTTCATTACGATGGTATTGAAACCTAAATTTTGGGCAGCTTTTTGTGTGCTTAACCGTGTACGTAGACTAGGGTTAAAAAAGAGTAAGCCCAAGGTTTTACGTTTACCGGCAGTTTCATGCGCATATGGATTCGCTTTCAACTGTTTTGCCAGAGCGAGGGTTTGTTCAAAATTTGGAAGGTCGTTTAAGGAGATAAAGTGCTTCATGCTGCAATGGTTTTCAATGCGATTTCGAGTTGTGTAAAAAAGAAATCAATGTGTTTTTGTTGCACCGTTAGTGGTGGTAAAATGCGAAGTAGTTTTTTATTACTGCTGCCACCAGTAAATATATGGTGGTTGTAAATCAATTCTTTACGTAAGGGGCCTACTTCAAAGTCAAATTCAAGTCCAAGCATAAGCCCTCGGCCTTTGATGATTCGCACACCATCAATTTCTTTTGCTTTTTGCATAAAATATTCTCCTAGGTCCTTAGCATGTGCCTGTAGATTTTCTTCTTTGAGGACATCTAACACTGCTAGGGAGGCTGCACAGGCGAGGTGATTTCCCCCAAAAGTGGTTCCTAGCATTCCATATTTAGCTTCAATGGAAGGATGTACTAATATTCCGCCGATGGGAAAACCATTTCCCATGCCTTTGGCCATACAAATGATGTGTGGTTCAATGCGGTATTTTTGATAGGCAAAAAAGGTTCCAGTACGTCCAAAACCAGCTTGGACTTCGTCGGCAATTAAACAGGCTGAATATTCATTACACAAACGCTCCATGGCATAAACAAATGTTTCTGAGGGTTCATCTAGTCCACCTACACCCTGAATGGCTTCGAAAATAACGGCGCAAACATCTCCTTTTTTTAATTCATTTTCCAAGGCCTTTTCATCATTAAAAGGAAGAAAGGTCACCTTTTGTTGTTGATTGAGTGGAGCATTAATGCTTGGATTATCTGTGGCGGCTACGGCGGCACTTGTTCTCCCATGAAAGGCATGATCAAAGGCAATGATTCGGGCCTTGTCTGTGTGAAAAGAGGCGAGTTTTAAGGCATTTTCATTGGCCTCTGCACCAGAACTACACAAGAATAATTGATAGTCATGACAGCATGAATGTTCTCCTATGGCATTGGCCAATTCGTGTTGCAGTGGGTTGTGTATGGCATTGGAATAAAAACCAATTTGATGCATTTGCTGGGTCAAACGTTCCAAATAGCGCGGATGACCATGGCCGATAGAAATTACAGCATGCCCTCCGTATAAATCGAGGTATTCCGTACCGTTTTCATCATATACATAGACATCTTTCGCCCGCACTGGGGTAACATCATATAAGGGGTATACATCAAATAATTTCATCTTATTGGGTGGAGATTTCGTTGATTTTTTCAAAAGAAGCCACTAGGCCTTGGATGAGCGACGAGCTGAGTCCTTGGTGTTCCATTTCGTTTAGACCGGTAATCGTACACCCTCTTGGGGTAGTTACTTTGTCGATTTCTTGTTCAGGGTGGGTGTCGGTTTCAATAAGCAAAGAGGCTGCACCTAGGGCAGTATGCATCGACATCATCATGGCCTCTTTAGCATCAAAGCCCAATTGAACACCCCCTTGGGTAGTAGCACGAATGAGTCGCATCCAAAAGGCAATTCCGCTGGCGCATATTACTGTTGCTGCCTGCATGTGTTCTTCCTCAATAATAATTGAGGTCCCCAAACCATTGAAAATGGCAGATGCTATGGCAATTCGTTTTTCACCAACACTATTCGAACACAAACAGGTCATGGATTTTCCAACGGAGATAGCCGTGTTGGGCATGCTTCGAATGATTGGAAAATCTGCACCAAGAATTGCTTCAATTCGACTGATTTTAAATCCTGTTATGGTCGAAATAATGACATGCTTCTCGGTAAGTATGTCTTTTATTTCTGCTAAAATTCCCTCGAATTGACTAGGTTGTACTGCAAAAATGAGAATATCTGACTTCTTAACGGCTTCTTTGTTGTCGGAAGTAACCGTTACATTTTTGGTTTTGTTCCAATCGCTTAGAGAATCGGGATTGCGTTTTGTGAGATGAAGGGTGGTAATGGCGTTATTGATTACCAAGCCTTTGGCAATGCTTAGGCCTAAATTTCCGGTTCCAATGATGGCTATTTTCATATGTCTTATTAAAAAATACTTGCTTTAAGTTGTAGACCCAAGGTCTCTTCCCAACCCATGATGAGGTTGAGGTTTTGTATCGCCTGTCCTGAGGCGCCTTTGATGAGGTTGTCGATGACTGAGGTAATTAGTAAAATATCCCCGTGTTTGTGCAAATGCAAAAAACACTGATTGGTATTGACGACCAATTTAAGATTCACCTCTTTTTTTGATACCTGTGTGTAGGGGGCGTTCTTGTAGAAATTAGTATACAGATCGTAGGCCTCGTCTATTGAGCCATCGAATTCGGTATAGGCCGAGGCAAAAATCCCACGGGTGAAATCTCCCCTTTGTGGTAAGAATAACATTGCCGTATCACTGCCTTGCAATTCAGCTAAGCTTTCGCCAATTTCCCCTAAATGCTGATGTGTAAAGGGCTTGTACCAAGAGAGATTGTTGTTTCTCCAAGTAAAATGAGTCGTTGGAGATAAGCTTACCCCAGCGCCAGTACTTCCTGTAGTAGCATTAATATGCACGGTCTTGGTTAGTTTTTTTGCCTTTGCCAAGGGTAAAAGAGCCAGTTGAATGGCCGTAGCAAAACAGCCAGGATTTGCAATTGCCGTGGCTTTTTCAATGACTGCTTTGTTTGTTTCGGGTAAACCGTATACAAATTCTCTACCGCCAAAGTGCGCATCTGCCTTTAAACGAAAATCGTTGCTTAGATCGATGACGATGGTTGTCTCCGAAAAGTGATGCTTTTCTAAAAAAGCACTTGAATTCCCATGTCCTAAACAAAGAAAAAGCACGTCTACTTCTGCGTTGACTTTATCTGTGAAGCTTAGATCTAAGCTTCCCAAAAGATCGTGGTGTGTATCGCTTATGGCTGTACCAGGACGAGTGGTACTGTACACAAAGTTAAGTTCTAATGCGGGATGATTTATGACCAAACGGATGAGTTCTCCACCGGTATAACCAGACCCCCCTATGATTCCTACTGTTTTCATTTCTTTGATGAGTTGTTTACACTTCCGTAAATTTTGTGTGCATTGGCTGATATCTTGATAAAGCCTTTGGCATCATCGGCTGTCCACCCTTTATTCATTTCGCCATAACTGCCAAAAGAAGCATTCATAAGGTCGTTGGGAGAGGATACCCCTTCCAACTCAAATCGATAGGGGTGAAGGGTAATATAGACATCACCATTAACGGTTTTTTGGCTGCTTTCTAGGAAGCTTTCTATGTCGCGCATTACGGCATCCAGATAATTTCCTTCATGCAATTGCATACCATAAAAATTAGCCAACTGTTCTTTTTGGTGCTGTTGCCATTTTGTTTGGGTATGTTTTTCCAACAAATGGTGTGCTTTAATAATGAGCAGCGGTGCTGCAGCCTCAAAGCCAACCCGACCTTTGATCCCAATGATAGTGTCCCCTACATGGATGTCTCTTCCAATGGCGTATTCTTTTGCGATTTCTTGCAGTGATTGAATCAGTTCTACAGGGCTACCTTGGGCACCATTCAACCCAACCAATTCCCCTTTTTCAAAGCTTAGAATAACTTTTTTAGGGGTAGTTGCTGTTAACTGGCTTGGGTAGGCTGTTTCGGGCAGTGTTTGATGTGAGGTTAAGGTTTCGCTTCCTCCAACACTTGTACCCCACAAACCTTGATTGATAGAGTACTGCGCTTTTTCCCAAGAAAGTTCAATGCCTTGTTCTTTGAGGTAATCAATTTCTGCTTCCCGTGATAGTTGTTGATCACGTATGGGCGTAATGATTTCAATTTCTGGGGCAAGAACTTGAAATATTAAGTCAAACCGCACTTGGTCGTTTCCTGCACCCGTACTTCCATGGGCGATGTATTTTCCCTCGATACTTTTAGCGTATTCAATAATTTCAATGGCTTGTACAATGCGTTCTGCACTAACCGAAAGCGGATAGGTGTTGTTTTTTAAAACATTTCCAAAGATCAAATACTTGACGATTTTTGCATAAAAGGTTTGCAAGGCATCGATGGATTTGTAGGTGGTAGCCCCCATAGCGTAGGCTTTTTCTTCTTGTGCCTTAATTTCTCGTGCAGAGAATCCGCCCGTATTGACACTCACAGCATGTACTTCATAGCCCTCTTGGGAGAGTGTTTTGAGGCAGTAGGAGGTGTCTAAACCACCGCTATATGCCAGAACTAATTTTTTCATTTTGTTTTCTTTTTAAAGAGGCCACTTAAAAAAGTGGTTGTTTTAGATTCGGTTTGTTTATTCTCGTTGGGATCGTGTAGCATTCCTGTGCACAAACAAAGTTTGCGTTCTGTTCGGGTAAGCACATCGAAGTTTTTACAGGTCTGACAGCCCTTCCAAAACTCTGGATCATCTGTTAGTTCGGAGAAGTGAACGGGCTTATAACCGAGTTCATAATTTATTTTCATGACGGCTTGGCCAGTGGTAATGCCAAATATTTTTGCTCCTGGGAATTTCTCGAGTGAGAGATCAAAGACACGTTTCTTAATACGTTTAGCCAAACCTTGACCGCGGAAAGTAGGGGATACTATCAGTCCAGAATGGGCAACATATTTGCCGTGCCCCCAAACTTCGATATAACAGAAGCCTGCAAAGGTACCTTCCTCAAAGGCAATAACAGCATTGCCGTTTTGCATTTTTTCGATAATGTAGGCTGGAGAACGTTGTGCAATACCCGTACCTCGGTCTTTTGCCGATTCCTCTATGGTTTGGCTAATGGTTTTTGCAAAATGTATGTGTTCAGGGCCCGCGTTAACAATTTCCATGGGAAATGGTTTTAGTTATAAAAAGATAAAGAAAGATGGTTTGAGAGCGGAATCGGACACACCTAGATTCCATAATAGTATTAGACCCCCAAGGGGCGAAGAGCGCGCGGGAAGCGGAAAGAAACGAACGGTAAGTTGGTTATTGTTTTCATAATACAATGCAAAAATGCGTCAAATTATTCAGTTAACCAAATTCTATCCCCCTCTGTACCCTTTTTATACTTTTTTAAAACATTATCTTTGCCCTGTGTTAAAAATGGTACAAAAACAATTGAATGCTTTGCTGGATATACATCCGAAAGCTCACTTTCTACTCGCCAATAGTGGAGGAGTAGACAGTATGGTTTTGTTTCATTTATTGTTGAAAACAGGGTGTCCTTTTTCAGTAGCACACTGTAATTTTGGTTTACGTGGAGCGGCAAGCGATGGAGATGAAAACTTCATTATTGCACTATGCCATAAGCATCAAATAACGGTACATACCAAAAACTTTGCGACCAAAGCCTATGCCAACACCAATGGGGTTTCCATACAAATGGCCGCACGTGAATTGCGCTATGAATGGTTTGAAACCCTTAAAGATCAACATACTTATTCGCACTTACTCACCGCGCATCATTTGGATGATCAGCTGGAAACCTTTATGATTAATGTGGGTAGAGGTAGTGGGCTAAAAGGGTTGCGCGGGATTAGATCTGAAACTATAGTCCGCCCTTTGCTGCCTTTTTCTAAAGCAATGATAGTAGATTATGCTAGGGCGAATGCCATCGAGTGGCGAGAGGATGCTTCTAATGCTTCTGATGATTACCTACGTAATCAACTCCGACATCTGGTTATTCCCCAATGGAAAGCGGCCAATACTAACTTGCTGCATAATGCCTCGGAGACATTTAATCATTTAGCACTAGCGCAGGAGGCATTGAGCGTTGTTCTTGCGCAATTTAAAGCGGAATATTTTGATGAGAATAAAGGAGTAACTAAGGTTTCATTGAAAGCCATTAAGGCGCTTAAACCCCTCGATTATTATCTGTTTGCATTGTTTTCTTCTTATGGTTTCACCCATTTAGCTGACCTTCATTCCCTGCTAGAGGCACAAAGCGGAAAACAATTGACTTCAGCTTCACATCGTTTGGTGCGCGATAGAAACCATCTTTTATTAACTTTGAGAATTGCCGACGAGCAGCTAGCAGAAGTTGAATGGACACCTACGGAAAATCTTGTTTCCCCCATTTGTTTATCTATTAGCCAAGAAGCAATTCTTTCGCCTGAACACGCTCTCTTAGATGCTAGTCTGTTAAAATATCCCTTAATCCTTCGTAAATACAACGAAGGAGATTATTTTTACCCTATTGGAATGCCAGGAAAGAAAAAGCTGAGTAAGTTTTTTAAAGACCAAAAGTATTCTATGATAGAAAAAGAAAATCAGTGGTTGTTGTGTAGTGAGGGGCAAATTGTTTGGGTGATTGGCCAAAGGGTCGACGCTCGTTTTGCGGCTTCTACTGCTACAGAAAACCCTTTAATAATTAAATGTACTTGAAAAAATATTTTCTACTACTATTCCTCTTTTTTGGTTGGGCAACTTTTGCGCAAGGGGAGGAGGAGCCTGTTCAATGGACCACTTCAATAGAACGCTTATCGGCAACAGAAGCTGTTTTACATTTTAATGCAGCCATTAAAGAAAAATGGCACTTATATAGCCTCAAAGAATTTGAAGACGGCCCTTTACCAACAGAATTCACTTTTGTGTTTGATTCGCTGAAAATCGGTTTAAAAGGGGAGATGGAAAGTAGTTTGCCCCAAGTTGAATTCGATCAAATATTTGAAATTGACCTGCCCTTCTTTGAAGAGGAAGCCACATTTTCACAAGCAATTGTTCTTCTTGATCCGGCGGTAAAAGAAATACGTGGAGAAATCAATTACCAAGCCTGTGATGATAAGGTATGTATTTTCAGAACCGAGCCTTTTGCTTTTTCTTTGACAGGAGAAGTCATTGCAGCCTCGACGATAGAAGTTACTGAAGAGGACAAAGCCCGTTCGGCAGCACTTACCCTCTCGCTCAAAAACAAGGAATTACTGTCTAACGGATTGGTGGATGAAGAAGATGCCTCTCCCTTATTGAATTTATTCCTTTTGGGCTTTTTGGGCGGACTCATTGCTTTGTTAACTCCTTGTGTATTTCCTATGATACCACTGACGGTTTCTTTTTTCTTGAAGCAGGGAAGTAGTTTGCGAAAGGGAATTTTTAATGCATTGCTCTATGGAGGATTTATTGTGTTCATTTATGTTTTACTGAGTTTACCCTTTCATTTCCTCGATTCACTTAATCCAGAGATTCTCAACAGTATTTCAACCAATGTTCCCTTGAACTTGGTTTTCTTCGGAGTATTTGTCTTTTTTGCCTTCTCCTTTTTTGGCTTTTATGAATTGACCTTACCCTCGCGTTGGGGGAATACAACGGACGAGAGTTCGAACCTAAAAGGAGCAGCGGGCATCTTTTTCATGGCGCTAACCCTTGCCATTGTATCCTTTTCCTGTACAGGCCCAATTCTAGGTTCCCTCTTGGCAGGATCGCTTACCGCCGATGGTGGGGCCATGCAATTAACCGCCGGGATGACTGGGTTTGGGGTGGCACTTGCTCTCCCTTTTGCCTTGTTTGCCCTTTTTCCCAATGCCTTAACTGCTTTGCCCAAATCGGGAGGATGGATGACTACGGTGAAAGTTGTGTTAGGATTTTTGGAACTCGCACTGGCCTTGAAATTCTTGTCCAATGCCGATTTAGTTTCCCATTGGGGTTTACTGAAACGCGAAGTTTTTGTGGGAATATGGGTACTCTTGGCGTTCGGATTAACCCTTTACTTATTTGGACTGATCCGCTTTCCGCATGATATAAAAGGAAGATTATCAAAGACGAGAATGGGGCTTGGCGCTTTGAGTTTAGTACTCACGGCCTACCTTTTCAATGGATTAGTGTCCAAAGAAAATGCATTAACCCTTTTGAGTGGCTTCCCTCCACCAGCATTTTATAGCATTTATACCACAACAACTGATTGCCCTCTGGGGCTTGATTGTTACAAGGATTTTGAACGCGGATTGGCCGTAGCCCGTTTGCAAAACAAACCCATCTTGTTGGATTTCACGGGTTGGGCTTGTGTAAACTGCCGTAAGATGGAAGAAAATGTATGGTCGAAACCCGCCATTTTTTCGTTATTGAACGAAGAAGTTGTATTAATTTCCCTCTACATAGATGACCGAACTGCTCTCTCAGAAAATGATCAATTCAATTTCCAATATTCAGATGGTCGCATACGAAGCATCAATACAGTAGGAGAAAAGTGGGCAACGTTTCAAAGCCTAAATTTCTCTACAGCTTCGCAGCCCTATTATGTGCTCATGCAGCCCAATGGAACGCTGCTAAACACGCCCATTCAGTACTCAGATGCTGATACATACTTGGCATGGTTGAAGGACGGACTGGCCCAATAACTAGCGTTTTATTCTTTTTCGAATTTTTCTGATTTTCCGTTCTACTTGGATGGCTTTGCCTGTATAGCGAAAATTCGCTTTACTCGCTTTTAATTCAAGTTTATAATGGTAGCCAGCTCCCTGTTTTTCCCATACATAAGTATTTTTTATGTGCTTAGGAGAACCAAAATAGGCTTCGATTAAGGCAATGTTTTCTTTCTGCTGCTGTGGAGAGACATCGAAGGAATAAACGAGTTTAGTTTGTGCGTTGAGCGAAAGGTAACTGAAACACACCAGTAATAGGGTTCGTGTAATCATGAGTATAAAGATTTGTGATACTTAAAATTATTGAAAAATTTTAATAATGCAAAATGTGATGTATTGATCGATTAAATCGAGTAAAATACTTTTGTATATTTAACTAGATTAAAAAACCTACTTATGCTTGTTCAACTCTTTGGCAGCGCCGTTTTTGGCGTTGACGCTCATCTTATCACCCTAGAAGTAAACATAAACAAAGGCATTGGCTATCATTTGGTGGGTTTGCCCGACAATGCCATTAAAGAAAGCAATTATCGTATTGCTGCCGCCTTGCAAAATATTGGGTACAAACTACCCGGGAAAAAGATCACCATCAACATGGCCCCTGCAGATATGCGCAAGGAAGGCTCTGCGTATGATCTCCCCATTGCCCTAGGGATATTGACTGCATCCAAACAGATTCAGGCCACTGAAATTGGGGATTACATCATTATGGGGGAAATAGCCTTAGATGGAACTTTACGACCCATCAAAGGGGCATTACCCATCGCGATCCAAGCCTTGAAAGATGGCTTCAAGGGCTTCATTCTTCCCAAGGAAAATGCAGAAGAAGCCGCCATAGTGAAAGGATTAGCCGTTTATGGTGTCAGTCATTTAACCGAAGTAATGCATTTTTTTGAAGGAAAAGAAGCATTGATTCCCACTCAAATCGATGCCCGTTCCTTATTTGAGGAACAACAGCAAAATACTGCATTTGATTTCTCGGATGTAAAAGGACAGGAGACCATTAAGCGTTGTATGGAAATTGCGGCTGCTGGTGGGCATAATGTAATATTAATTGGTCCCCCGGGAGCTGGGAAGACCATGTTGGCCAAACGCTTACCTTCCATTTTACCACCCATGT
>Ga0209138_1001423_pt1 | contig 20587 bp, 26 predicted proteins | sample SaaInl3SG_22_DNA_FD_184645 | JGI IMG/M metagenome (GOLD analysis project Ga0209138, IMG submission 184645) | Marine microbial communities from expanding oxygen minimum zones in the Saanich Inlet - ESP_153SG_22_DNA (SPAdes) (version 2) | ecosystem: Environmental > Aquatic > Marine > Intertidal...
CGACATGGTGTATTTAAATTCTCCGGGAGCGCTTGATAACGCATTCCAAGTGGGGTCGAGAAACTGTGAGATAGTCATCGTATGAACTCCTACTGTGTTTCTCCTCCATGAGACCGCTAATCCACACCTCAAGTTAAAGCGTCCGCTCGACTTGTCTAAGATCGTTTTGATCTAATACGTTGATTTTTGTTATAAAAATATTTATGAAGCTCATCGTTTTTGCAACCAAAGACGTTCGCGGGCCCAAATCGAAGACTCAACAACCGATTCAATGACGCAATGCGACGAGCAACTACAACCTTTTTTGATGGTTTTGCCGTGACTCAAGATGACTCGAGGGTACTCGGTGATTCATGAGAGGTCTTGAAAAGCGCACGGATTCGTGTTCACGCGTGAGTACGTATCATCAAGATGTGGTTGTCGATCACAGGTCCTTAGAACGAACCGGCAACTTTCTGAAGCCTGACCTGAGCCCCAACTTTCATCCAATTTTTCGTAGAGTTTCCGACATCAATTTCCCTCAAGCAGCCAGCTTCTGCTGAGCGAGTTTTTTTCACAAATTCAGCTGGTGATAAATTCCTTTTATAAATGGGTGTCAACTTTGAAAGTTAAATCTAATCGTATCCACACTACGATAAATAAAACAAAATAAAACTCACTCCCACTCTATTGTAAAAAATCAACTTTTATCTTTTTTTATCAATGACTTATATTCATCCAAATAGGTAATACCATGAAAAATACCATGTTCAGAATTTGCTGCTAATCGCCTTGTAAATTTTCACGAGAACGCTCTCAGGTTGCGCAGCCAGCTTGGTTGACTTACCAGACCCATTGGCATAGGCTTTGGCATATGCCAGGTAACCCCAAGGATACTTCAATGTCAACTTCCGAACGCCACGTACGACTCTTTCGCAACGGGCGCAACCAAGCCCTGCGTATCCCTCGCGAGTTCGAGCTTGAAGGAGAGGAAGCAATCATTCACAAAGAGGGTGACCGGCTGATCGTGGAGCCAATTCGTAAAGGCAGGTTGCAGGCACTGATTGCCACCCTAGAACCCCTGACTGAACCCTTCCCCGATATCGATGACGACCTGCCTCCACTGGATGACGTTCGACTATGAGTGCGTCGCTGGCGTATTTACTGGATACCAATATCCTGTCCGATCTTGTCCGCAATCCGCAAGGCATAGTAGGAGCACGGATCACCAAGGCAGGCGAGGAAACTATCTGCACCAGCATCATTGTAGCCGCAGAACTTCGCTACGGTGCGGCTAAGTCGAACTCTGGGAAACTTGCGGAACGCATCGACCTGATCCTCTCCGCACTGACAATCTTGCCGCTGGAAACACCCGCTGACCATCAGTACGCCACATTACGGCATCACCTCACACGTCAGGGAACACCCATTGGACCCAATGATCTGCTGATTGCTGCACATGCAATCGCAAGTGACCTAACAGTTGTCACTGCCAATGTCAGGGAGTTCTCGCGGGTGCCGGGGCTGAAAGTGGAGAACTGGCTACAAGATTAACCAACGACACCAGATCTAACCGCGGGGATTAGTCCTCGCGATTTCTGCAGTGACTGAATCGTTTATAGCAGCTCTGAGAAAATCGAGACCACAATCGATTCGCCGCAAATAAGGCTTGGTTCATTAATATCTGCTGTTGCCTGCCAATACCAGTCACTCCCACTCGATCGTCTATTTTTTGTAAAATATTGATTTTATTATACTTTATTTTCACTTAGTAACAATTTAGTAAGAATTTGATAAACGGAAGAGATTTCAATGAAGTGCAAAAATAAAGGTGGGACGAAGATTTATTTTTCTCTAACATTTAATCCTAATTCTTCTTCAAATATAACGCATAACCTTGCGGCAAAATGATACTTGGCGAGTCATCATCAAAAAACTTTCGCAACACACGCCAAATGAAATATTGCAAATGTAAACCCAACTTATAAATTGGGTTTACAGATTCTTTTATCGCGCAATTTAGTATAGTCCCCAAAATGTTTGAAATTCCGCCAACTTCTCTAACTTCGATGATGCTAAACCCTGCTTTTTGAGCGTAGAACTTGAGGGCGTATTTGGTGTAACGATGAAAGTCGTAAGGTTCCTGGTGTAATTTGATAACAAAGGGCACCAAAATCAATGCTTCGCCGCCAGGTTTCATAACTCGATGCATTTCATCAAAACAAACTTGAGGTTCAGGAAGATGCTCAATTACGTTGGAGCATAACATTCCATCAATTGAGTTTTGTTTCATCGGTAACGACTTTGAAAAATCGCAAACTAAACTTACGCCATCATAGTCTGCGCCATCTACATAGATAACACTACGCTCCCTCAAGAGTTCTTGATTAGTTAATGGACCACAACCAAAGTCAAGTAAAAGATCAGTGTGTGAGAACTTATTGACCCAGTCTCTTGTTAATCTATAGTTTTGCGTTCTCCAGTTCCCACATTCTCTATCAAGAGTTGACGCAGAGATATTTTTCGGTCTGGAAGTCTTATCCTCAACTTTATACACCTCTTCAGAGATAACCCCTAAACCCGATGTGGTTGACACAAATTCTTTTCCACAACCTTTTTCACAAACAATTGTCTTATTGGAAACCGTTACATTCCCGCCACAACGACACTCAAGGACTGACAATAAAAGTTGCAAATTCTTCACTTCAATTCTCCTTACGTTATCGATTTTATTGGACTTTATTTTCAATTAGTAACAAATGAGTTTTAGTTGGCGATTTCAATAACTTACACACTTACAAAATCACATGAGTGTATCTTACTGGATTCAGCATAAGTGACTTTGGTGGTGTCGTAAACTACCTTTCCTGCCCCATAGAGCGTGTATGAACCGTCTTGTTCCAGTGTAACTCTGGCAGGTAAGTCGCACTCAATATCCCATCTGTGCGCCTCTCTAATCGCTTCCAATAGAGTGTTGAACTTGAGTGGTGTCATTTACATACACTGGACACGAGGCGTTTTAGTGCCATCGCTGTGATAAACCCATGAGTTCCAACAATGCATCTGCTTCCTGGCGATTGCAGTATTGGGTGTGATTTCAACAAGAGTGTTGGGAATCCTTATTGTTGATTCCCCGCCCATTGCTTGCGTCACAAGTTCTTTGACGATGATTTCCGCCAGAACGCCTTGATTGATTTCACCAGTAATCCAATCCGCCCCAAACGCACTGGATGACATGACTGCATAAGTTGCCACTGTCAAAAGTAACTTCTTCATCTTATGCCTCAATCGCCTTGTAAACTGTTCCAACTCCAACATTGAGTTCAGCGGCAATCTTCTTGATGCCGATACCCTGTTCACGCATGAACTTGATAGAAGTCTTGAGTGCATCGTTAATCATTGAAGGTCTTCCAATAGTCTTGCCCTCTGCCTTTGCACGCTCGTGACTTGCAAGGACACGCTCCTTCAACATCTCACGCTCAAACTCTGCAAAGACACCTGCCATCTGCAACATTGCCCGACCAGATGGGGTGGTTGAATCAATATTCTGTTGATGGAAATACATACCAACATTCTTGGCATGAAGGTCGTTCATCATTTCAACCAAGTGAGACAGATTTCTAGATGCTCTATCAATGCTCCAGAACATCACCAAGTCTGCTTCTTTCTTCATGGCAGACTTCAACATTGCATCATACTGAGGACGCTTATCACGCCCCTTTGCACCACTGACACCGTGGTCAACATATTCATTCACAATCGTCCAACCAAAACGATTTGCGGCAGTCCGAAGTTCGTTTAGTTGGTTCTCTGGATTCTGGTGAGAAGCAGAGACACGGGCATAACAAATGACTTTCATTTTCACCTCTTTCTCTAGTTTTTTAGGAACGATTCATATTACCAAAAATAGGTTAGTTGGTAACGTAAAGGCCTACAATAAACCAACAAACCGAAACCCCAAGTTGCTCTGATTAGAGCGGTTACTTGAGGGTTCTAGTGGATATGAAATAAGGGGGGTTGTAGGAGTATTTAGGGGTTAGATTGTGCGTCAACCTTACTGAACCCACTTTAGAACTCGCTCTAGGGAGATTTAGAGGTAATCCTTGTTAGGATTCTTAATGAAATATCCATCACAAACGGACAAGAGTGCAATCTTGGCAGGAAGAATCAAATCCCTCATCGCTCGTCCTGCTGAACCGCTATATGTGTATGCCGCATCACTATCTTCATCGCCCATGCCTTGTTCAGTCACACGAAAGACATTTGATGCCAACATCTCTTTATCTTTGAGTGTTGTGGTGAGTTGAAGAATAAGAGCATTGTAGCGATTGATAAGTGTATTGATATTTGGATAACCAAAGATAGGAAACTGTGAGACAGACTCAGCATTTCTGTCTTGTTCGGCAAACAACATTCTCAAGTCATTTACCACATCATTCATTCGCCTACGCTTATCTACACGAATGTATGTGAAGTTAGGATTGTCTACCCAATCATCCTTCTTGTTCAGAACAGTAACACTGCTGTCTGGATAAAAGAGTTCTTTGTGGGCAGTAATACCATCCAAGGCAACTTTGATTGTTACCTCTGGTGTTCCCGCTGGAAAACGAGGCATACCCTTTTTCTTAGGTTTCCCTTTCCACCAATCATCAAAAGAAGTTGTGGGAATGATGTCTAAATCCCAATCGCTATAAACCGCTCTATTTACCTTCACTCTTTTGCGAACAGGTTTGCGTTCAGACGAGCGCAACTTACCCCATTGGTCTTTCTTTGGTTTCGCAAGTTCAACTGTCTCCATACGAGTGACAATCTGAACCTTTTGTTCTTCCAGTTCCAACGCAAGTTGAAGGAAGCGATACCACATACGGTAAATCTGAATGGGTTTATCCAGAACCTGCCCATCAATGTTTGTGAAGGTGCTTCTATCTCTGGATGCAATCTCATCTGAGTAAGGTTTGCGTGACTTACCCTGTTTGATGATTTTGTTGAACTGGTGTTTCAGTTCAATGTTTTGTGGATACGAATGTGCCATGAAAAGAATGTAGCATCATTCGTTTTGTTGGTCAAGAGTGGCTCCCCTTATCCACAAATTTAGAACAAACCTCAGAAGTCATATATTAGTTGTGTAAGGCGGTTGGAGTAGATGACTGCTCTGATTAGAGCGCTTACGGAAACGAGTGATATTGGAGAAAACATTATGTTAGCAAACTCGTATATTGGCGTTGAAAACGCAAAACCACAAATCATCGCTTTGGTGAAAAAGACTGCTGAGTCACAGTTCAAGATTGGAAAAATCCTCAAAGGACTGAAAGACAAAGTGGAGTCTTTCAAGACACATAAAGATGGTTGGAAAAAGAAAGATACTCCATATCAAGTAGCGAAGATGGAGTATGACAATCTTGTTGAAAACGAACTTCCATTTGGAAAAGTAGTTGCAAACAAGTTGGTGCTGATTGCATCCGACAAGGGTATCAAGAAGTATCTTGATAAAGTGCCGTTCGCATATAACACCATGTATGACTTGAAAGAGATGTCCACAAAACAGTGGAACTTCTACTTCAAGAATGGTCTGAACCCTTACTCTACCGCTCTAGAAGTCAAAGCGATGAAGAAGAAGTGGTTAGCGAAGGTGCAACCTAAAGAAGAGGTTGAGGAATCAACACCAGAGGAAATCGCTGAAAACGATGCCCTCGTTGATAAACTTCAACAAGTAGGGATGTTCGGTAAAACCAAGAAGGACTTGCCTACTTATGAAATCAAAGATGCTGGACTCGCCTTCCACGAACCAGTTGTGAAAGTAATGACTGAATCAAAGATGACAAACCAACAGTTTGCTGACTTGGAGAAAGTCATCAATGAAGTAGTTCAAGACTTCTTCACAACTGAGAAGATTGACGGAAAGTTTGAGGTTTATATGAACCCTCATGTTCTGTCTGATGACCCTAAGTATGCAAATGCTGCATAAGTTTACGCAAACTTAGGTTTAGACAACCCCATGTTTACGCATGGGGTTTTCTTTTGCGTAAAATCGGTTTGTTGGTTTGCTGAGCAATATTCATTTACCCACAAAACTCAAAGACTCAAGATGTATAAATATATCCAGTGGACATATATGGAAATGTCAAAAAAAAGGGGATGGCGTTGTGATTAGTAATAGTTATCTATCGTTTGAAAAATACAAGGCACTAAAGGACAGCAACAGGTTAGGTGAACTCAACCTCAGCAATGAAAGAGTGCATCAAGAACTCTGCCGTCTGTCTCTAATAGACAATCTCACATATGAGTTTGAGTGGCACTACTGGATGGTAGTGACATTCGGATTTCATCCACTGCGTTCTGATGTTGAGAACACTCTCCGAACCGCCCATCATCGTTTTGACCAATGGTTACGAACCAACAACAAACTCTCTTTCATGTCAGTAGCACAGAGAAGTAAGTGGGTTTGTCTACCAGAGAGAGGCGATGATGGGCATTTACATTACAACTGCTTTCTTCAACTCAATATTGAACCAGAAGTGAAAACCTATGGAAGTCAATGGAACACAGTAAGAGTGGCACTCAACACCACTTTTGATGCTGTCGGAAAAGCAAAGAACAAAAGGATTGATTTCAAGGTCTATGAGCAAAGGAGAAATAACAAAGACCGACTGAAACAATCAATCTATTCAACCAAAGAAATGACCCAAAGATTCATTGATGAAAATCCTCACGATGACCACTTTGCGTCATTCATTAGAAGTTGGTGCGACTGGCAAATCCAACCTCTTACAAAGAGGTCTGGAAAGAAAATAGAAACAATTGATGACTCAAGTGGAACACTAGAACAGTTCTTCTAGAACTGGTGTTCTGTGGTGCCATAGGTTTGTATAAAGTTGGTGATGAAAGGAGAGGCCATAGACCAACAAACCGAAAGTGGATGTAATGGGTGGACTACATTGGAAACAAGACCCAACGCATATTGATAAGACACTACTTATCTAACAATCCCTTCAACTTGGTCTGATTACTGCGCCCACGAGTCCAAGGGGCGTAGATGGTGTAACTATGTCTAAAGAACATAAAGAGACATATCCCCTAAATAGAAGAACAAGACGCTCTGATTAGAGCAGTTCATAAGGATAAGACGATGACAGATGATTTGATTGATACCCAAAAGGCATTTTACGAAAACCAAATGGCGCAAAGAAAAGACCAAGAGGTCAAGGCACGACAGTGGAAAGAAGTCCAACAGAATACTGCCATGCTCCAACCTATTGTGGATATGAAAGACGCTTACGCTCAAGTGGTTGCTAAAAACTATCAACCTTCTCAACAGGAGATTGAATACCGCCGTTTCACGAGCGGTTCATACATTGATAATGCAAAAGGAAACTAAACAGACATGAACATTCAAGAACCAAATAGAACAGCGTTTTACTGCTACCTAACCAATGACACTAAGAACGGACTTGACCAGTTGGCGAAGTATTACAAGACAACTAAAACCAATCTTATTGAGGAAGGAGCGCAAATGGTAATCCGCTCACGCCTCAAACAAATCAACACTGATATTCATAATGCCAGACAAGTCAGTTCTGTAATGGACAACTTCTCTTGGTAGTTTTGTTGGTGAATAACGGATCCTAATGACTACACATTTAGAACAAAACGAAAAACGATTATCTTAGTCATGTAATCAAGAAAAGGAGATATTACATGACCACAATAGTCGCTCACGCCTCACGCTACGGTGGGGAACACACAATCGGAACAATCACCCAAGAACAAGGACACTTCTGGTTTCAGATGGGTGATGATTTGTTTACGCAATACCTACATTTTCAGTGGGTGGGTGCTAATGATGATTGTGATTTGAACAAGGTTTGGAACATTCCAGAACATCTACAGTTGCCTGAGTTTTATGAGATTGATGATATTGAACACATCAATGCACCAGAGTTTGCTGACCAGAATCAAATAGCGTTTGCAAAAGTCATTGATGATGGGAATGCCCACATAGACGAAGAGGAAACTATTGCGACAGTGGACTTCGCAAACGCTGAAACAAAACAGATGGTTCTAATCGCTGATGAAGAGACAGTGAACTACGAAGGTGACGATGTAGTTGTCTATGCCCAATCATTTGTCAAAGGTGGTTTTATGACTGCCTTTGAGATTGATGGTGAGTTTGATGTATCCAAGTTGAAGATACTGTGTTCGTCATGGGGTGACTTGTTACTCGTTACTGGTTTTGGTTATGACGGTGATGAGTTAGACCACAATGGATGGCAAGATGACTCATGGGGTAAAGGACAATGCGCCTGGATTGATGAAGATACGCTGAAGATGAACCATCAAGAATGGTGCGATACCAATCCAGAACTGATGAAACTAATCGCCCAAATCAAAGAGAAAGAGGGTGATGCTTTGGTTGCCTAATCTGACATTAGGACTTTGTGATGACAAAGAGAGGTGCTTTTGCACCTCTTTTTTTATGGGTTCAGAAAGTGTCTTGGAATCCGCCCCCTAAAACCCTTGGTTTTCCTTGCTCTAATCAGAGCGATTTGAGGGGTTCAACTTGTTTCACTTTCTGAACCTAGTTTTGTTGGTCAATACTGGATCCCAGTTTCCACAAATTTAGAACAAACCTAAAAACGCTTATCTTAGTCATGTAGTCAAGAGAAGGAGACATGACATGACTAAGGAACTGAAAAAACTGATGAAGAAGAACGATTTCACACTGATACGCCAGAAGAAATATCTGGTGTGGGAACACACTTCTGGTGGTCTTGTGACTACCTCTTCAACGCCTTCATGCAAGAACGCATTACGCAACATTATGAAGGACATCAAAACTGTAACTGGTGGTTGTTACGCCTAAAGGAGAAATAGAATGAATACTGAAATGATTATGAATGATGAGATGTTTGAGACTGCACTGAACGCTCAAATGTCTAAGGGAATGACTGATGAATGGATGGAATCTTGTGAACATTTGATGAATGAAATCATTGCTCCACTCACAACAGGATTTGATGAGATTGACGAACAATGGAACTAATCAAACACGCAACTTTGGACGACTACGAGGAAATCAAATCAATCTTCAATAAACACAAAGAACGGTTTCCTCACATAAGACAGGGCAAACTAAAGTCTCAAATAAGAGAGGGCGGTTGTGTGTTTGATGAAGGGATCGTCATTACCTACAACCTATACAAAAAGAACACTGCTTTTGGTTCAGTGCTTGCCTTCAAAGGTGATTGCATCCTTCACCAAATCGTCACTGCCGAACAAGGGAATGGGTGCGCCTGTAAAGTATTCACTAAGTTCGTTGAATATGTTGATACCAACATCTTTCTGACAGTTCGTGCTGACAATCAGATTGCTACTGGTTTCTATGAGAAAGTAGGGATGAATCAAGTTGGACACATTGCTTGGAAAAATGGGGAAATACAGGGATTAGTATTTGGTTTAGCGAAGAACCCACTGCCGCTCTAATCAGAGCGATACCCCCCTAAAACTGAGACGCATTTCCTAATCTATAAATGCAATAAAGATACCCCCTCAAAACTGAGGGGGTTTTTCGTAACATTCATAGGTTTGTTGGTGAGCCGTTCAGAATTTATTTACCAACAGAACGAATCAATCTCTGACAACAAAACCATTCTCATCAATCGTGAATGATTTAGTGGCACTCTCTACCATTCTAGTCATGTCCAGATGTTCATAGTGTGTCTCAATGTGACGAACATCAGTTCCAGCAAACTTTGCAACCTCATAGTGGGGAACTTTCGCCATCAATCTTGCAGTGATGCCGAAGTGTCTGAGTGAGTAGTAAGTGAACTGCTTACCTGTGTGGTCTGGCAGTTCAGTAAAGTCCATCAACTCCTTCCAGTATTTGTAGAAGGTAGGTTTTGCCAAAACACTGCGCTTTTTGTGATGAAGGAAAACATAATCATCTGGTTCTGTATGGGCAGATAGTTCCTTCATTCCCTCAAGGTATCTGCCACCTCTTGCCACAAGTTGCCTATCTTTCCTGTTCTTACAAATGTAGGACGGCAATGACAGTTCAACCAGCGTATCACCATCATGCTTGAACAACTTCACCATGTGCCACTTCAACAACCGAAGTTCACCAAAACGACAGAAGGTATTTGATTTGAGAAGAATGAAGTTCTGTATCACAGAGCGATAGTAAATCTCATGCCCATCCTCAGCGCCTTTTACCCACTCTCTCATTCTTGTGTAGAACAGTTTGTATTCTTCTGGCGTAAAGGTATCTCTTCTGGGCATTTCCCTTATGCGAATCTCTTCCACATTGAACTTTTCAAATGGGATGATTCCATGACGATACGCCCATCGTGCTATAGCGTTGATGGTAGTGTATTCGTTTTTGATGGTGACATCTTCAACTTGATTGCCTGTCTGCTTACGCCTGAACATTCCATAGTCATAGAATGAGTTTCTATCCAGACTGCCGACTTTCTCACGCTTACCAATGTATGGAACTATCCACCTACGAACTTGAGTCTTGAGCGTATCTAGACGCCCTTTAGTGATACGGTCGGTATCAACCCTGTCTTGTTGGTGTTGCAACCAATCTTCACACATATCACCGAAAGACAAACCAAAGACTCTGTGTCCAGTGTTGATTTTGGACAGGATACCGAGCATCTCATTTTCACCAAGTTTGATTGCTTGGTCTAAGTCATTAGTTCTAAGAGATTTGCGATAATACTTCTTCTCTTCTGGTATCCAAGTTCGGAAGTAGTAGTTACCGCCAGATTGGGGTGTGGTGTAGATAACGCCCTTGTCACCTAATATTGGAACTTGATTCAGATAAGCATCTGACTTGGTTTTGAACCCTGTCTTATTCTTTGCGTGTTTGGGGCGTGTAGAAAGTGCCTGTGCTTTCTTTACCAACTCATGTGCATCTAGTGATGCTTTTGCTTTCTGTTTCCTAACTGCCATAGTGTTCCAATCTTAGTGTTGAGTTACTAAGTCGTTACTAAGTCGTTACTAAGTCGTTACTAAGTCGTTACTAAGTCGTTACTAAGTCGTTGGTAACAGGTTTTTATGAATAAGTCATTGAAATAAAACAATGTATTTTCCAATATATCATTCTACAGAATAACCTACCTACTTGGTAACAAACTTAGAAACTCACGAATCTAAACCGTTGAAAACTCTATAACTTAGTAATAACTTAGTAACAAGCAGTAAGCCATAAATTATTGATATTGTTGTAGTTTTTGTAAATATATCATTCCCACTCAGTAGTAACGTAGAATTTATATAGTTTATTATCAATTACTTACATCAACCGCATAGTGCATGTGTAACTAGTGTGTAACTCAACATCCACTCTGCACGTTTTTCCTACGCTTGTGTAACTATTGCAATTCAATAGTTTACGTAATTACTTGTTACACATTGTAAGACGAAGAACATGCTTTATCCATACACGTTCTTCTGTTCGTTCATTTGTTCTTTTGTGTCACTCGTCTGCTAAACTGTGCTTGCTTTTCTATCAGCGCATCTAACTCACCAAGTTCTGCAGCTTCACGCACCTTAGCTAGCACATCAGCAACCTCTGCTTCAGTCGCTAGTTCGATGGCATTCTTACCTTTAGCAAATTCTAGCGGCTTGCTTCCATAGCGCACTACAAGATTTATCTTTCCATCAACACTAGCAGTCCACCAACGCTTAACACGCTTAGCAACTTCTATTTTGCGTTGGCTACCATCTTCATCAGTAACCCACTTGTGTTGCGTAGGTGTGTAGTCTTTGTTTGCTGCAAGTTGGATTTGCTCATCAATCTTTGCAATCAGCTTGCGACGACGAACAGCGATAGGGTTGTTGTTTTGAAGTGGGTTAAAAGCAACGAAATTCAGTGTATCAAGTACAGTCATCACAGCCTCCTTATTAGCTAAAAGCATTGTGCTTTCGGAGTTCGAAGGCTGTCATCCGAAATCAGCAGTGCAGATACTCTATTTCTTCAGATTCTCGTCTTCTAGTCGCATGTCCTAAATCAATAACAAGCGTAGATAAAACGTACTTCCAATAAACATACGACTGCGCTTCGATTGCATTTACTTCAATAAACTTGAATTCTTTATGCCCAATAATGTCAAACCAACATCTGTAAAAGGTTCTATCTTCGCTGCTTGTAGCACCTTCGACTAGGAACTGTGCAGTTGAAAGTTGTGGCAGAAAATCCAACTGCGTTTTGTTAAAACGCTTTGATTTAATGTAGTCATCTTTGCGAACTATCACATCAATCAAATGATACATCAGCCTACCAAATTGTTCGTAATGCCCACTCCAACACGCTTCTTTAGCCTCAGCATACTCACCTTCTAACGCTTCTTTAGCGAACTTAGTCCAATCTATAATTATGTCATTTGCAGATGGGAGTGCATGTTCTCTAATAGCAGAAGTTGACTTCATAACCATGTAAGACATTTCTTTGCTGTTGTTATATTCATAGCTAAGGAAATGATTAAATGGTTGTTCTACCTTATACATTCATTCTCTCCCAATATTGTATATTGCCCGTTCAACTACAGCTAACTTAACTCTTTGCTTACTTGTAAGCCTGCTGTCATCACTAAGCTTTTCATGACTACGAGAAGTTACTAAGCGTGGCAATGACACAATGTCTGCGCTCAAGTCGCCACCTACTTCAAAGCTAATATCTCTATCAAACCACACGCGAAGACTGCTGTCATAGTGCAGAATTTCTTGCAGTATCTCTAATGCATCTTCACAAAGGCTTTCACTCTTGTTGTAGAACGTCTTAGCAGTCGTGTGCTTACCCTTACTGCTATAGCCTTCTGCGCGATTGTAGTTAAAGGTAGCTTGTTTCAGCTTCTCTTCGTATCGCTTTAAGTCACTTGGTTTATCTTTAAGTTCTCCGCGCAGCTCTAGTTGCTCTTCCCACTCTGTTTCTATCTGTGCATATTCATCTTCACTTAGCCAAGTGTTCAGCTGACGGTTTTGCACGTTTTCTCCACGCTTAAGTTTGTCAGCTATCGCTTCTAACTTTGCTAAGCGTTTGGCTTCTTCAGTAGTTAAGCTACGACGTGGGTTGGCTTTATCAATTCGTTCTTGCAGCAACTTGCGAAAGTTGCTTTTTTGCTTCTTTTGATTGTCAAGCCACTCACTCATTTAGATATCTAAATAAATCTACCTAGTTGTAATTGTTGATAACAAATTCTGCGATTACCCTTCCAATTTCTTCAGAACCGCTAGCAGTTGTATGAACCCCATCATAAAAATGCGAATTGGAAAATTCATGGCTGTATAAGTCAACAGTATTTGAGCCGCATAAATCAAAAATTACCTCATTTAACTTACGTAACGAGTAATCATAATCGATACCACTAAAGCCTTCGCCTAATACATTTTCTACTCCCCTCAATTCTCCGTCGATTTCTTTGACAAACCTATGAGGCTGGGTAACACATAAGGGTTTAGCACCTAGTTCTTGAATTTCGCTCAATAAGCGCTCCATCCTTGAACGGAAAGCTAAAGCATTTTGAGCCGACAACAACTCTGTCTGTTCATTCATCGTGCTTACTACGTAAGCATCATCAGTATAAGGCTTCGGCGCATGTCCAGCGTAAGCAGCAGACTCATTATCTGTTTTCTGTTTAAAAAAGCGGTATATCGGTAAAACAGCCCTCACGATTTCAAAACGTTTTAGAAAACCTTTGATTCCGTCTGTACGTTCAGTATCAAACCCAGTGATTGGTGATGAAGCCCGGAGAAAATTAGCGTCATTGACGCCAACATAAAGCAGAATTATTTTTGGATTTAGCTCTGGTATTAAGGGAAACCAATTCTCAAAAGAATATAAATGTCCCCATGTACTGTGTCCATCGACTCCCGCATTAGAAACACAACCAAATGTAACTGAAGACTGTTCCATGCGTTCCTCAATAATACTTTGATATGTAGAGCTCAATGAGACATATCTCTGATCAGTCGTGCTACCGCCAATCGTTAAAATTTCTATCTCTTCTGGGCTAACGCAAGAGTCACGCAAACCATACTGATTCCTTACGTAATCAACATTCGGACTGTCGCTCACGTATAGCTGGCTTATATCATACGAAAACTGAAAATTACGCAAGATATTTGCTTCTTGCGTGCGTTGCCATGGATCATTGAAGTTGATGATTCGTAAAGCCATTTCAATCGCAGCGATACCAACAAAAGAACTCAGCAGAACAATTAGAGTTGGTATAAATAATCGTTTAATCCAACTCATATCGTTCCTCATAATTCTCTTTGAGAGTTTCGTCTTGCTGCTCTTTGTAAAGCAAGTAATTCCCAACAGCTAAGACATCCATTTCAGTACCCATAAAGCACTTAAATGCGTCTGTAGGTGTGCAAATTATTGGCTCGCCCCGCACGTTAAAAGAAGTGTTCACAACAAGTGGACAACCAGTCTTTTCTTTAAACTTAGCAATAACAGCGTGGTATTTAGGATTTGTATCAGCGTGTACTGTCTGTATTCGTGCAGAGTAGTCAACGTGCGTAATAGCTGGCACAGAAGAACGTGGTACGTTTAGCTTATCAATACCAAACAGTGCCTCTTCTTCGTCAGTCATTGTTCTACGTTTATCACTTTGCACGTCTGCAACCAAAAGCATGTAAGGACTATCAGTTTCATGCTCGAACCATTCGCTAACGTCTTCTCTCAAAACACTCGGAGCGAACGGACGGAAACTTTCGCGGTATTTAACTTTTAGATTAAGTTGTTTTTGCATCATTGGCGAACGCGGATCTGCAATGATACTTCGTCCCCCTAATGCACGTGGTCCAAACTCCATACGTCCTTGCATCCAACCAACTGCTTTTTCATCAGCTAATGCAGAGGCTATCTCTTCAATCATTTCAGCTTCAGAAAGCTTTTTGAAGTTTGCACCACAATTTGTGAGTTCAGTTTCAATTTCGTTATCAGTGAACTCTGGACCCAAGTAAGCACCCTTCATCGCATCACGTTCAGTTGAAACAACACGCTCCTTATTGTGATGTAGATACCAAGTCGATAGAGCAGCACCTAACGCTCCACCAGCATCCCCAGCCGCTGGTTGAATCCAAATGTTGTCGAAGATTTTTTCACGTAACAGTATGCCATTTGCGACACAGTTTAGTGCTACACCACCAGCAAGACATAGATTACGTTCACCAGTCTCTTTGGCTATTCCCCTGGCTAACTCAAGAACAATATCCTCAGTTACTTTTTGAACCGAGGCTGCCAAATCCATTTCTCGCTGTGTGAGTTCCGTCTCAGACGTGCGTGGTGGACCACCAAACAATGCATCAAATTTTTTGTTTGTCATCGTTAAGCCAGTTGCGTAATCGAAGTAACTCATATCCAACTGGAAGCTACCATCATCAGCAACTGTAATGAGTTTTTCTCGTATTAAGTCGGCGTATCGTGGCTCTCCATATGGAGCTAAACCCATCACCTTGTATTCGCCAGAGTTAACTTTAAACCCTGTGTAATAGGTGAACGCAGAGTAAAGTAAGCCAAGTGAATGTGGAAAGTGTATTTCCTTCACAACTTGTAAATCACTTCCTTTACCAATCGCGAGAGATGTTGTTGTCCATTCGCCTACACCATCTAGCGTTAACACTGCAGCGCTATCAAACGGAGAAGGGTAATAAGCGCTTGCTGCATGGGATAAGTGATGCTCGGAAAACAACAGACGCTCATGCCAATCAACACTTTCATCAAGTGTAGATTTCATCTCTTTAATGAGCGCAGTCTTTTGAAAAAGTTTGTCCTTAATCCAAACTGGCATCGCTTTAGCGAAGCTTGTAAAACCTTTCGGTGCGAAGGCAAGATACGTTTCAAGTAATCTCTCAAATTTAACAAACGGCTTTTCGTAGAACACGACATTGTCAATATCTTTAGCAGCTATGCCAGCCTCTTTTAAGCAATACTGAATTGCATGACTAGGAAAGCCAGCATCGTGTTTCTTACGAGTAAAGCGCTCTTCTTGTGCAGCAGCGATAATCTCACCATCTTGCAGCAAGCATGCCGCGCTGTCATGATAAAAAGCAGAAATACCTAAGATATACATGCGTAATTCCTAAAAGAGTGTGTATATAAATGGCGCTACTACAGAACCTTGCGCAAGTATCAGCAAGCCGCCAAGAATCAACATTACGAAAATGATGGGGGCTAGCCATAGCTTTTTACGTACACGTAAGAATGCCCAAAGTTCTTTTAAAAATTCCATTTGATGAGCCTTTATTAAAATTGATGTTTGAATGATTCAGATTTGATTGGTTCGCCGCGCGAAATCCAGTGACTCGCTTTCTGAGCATACTTTAAACGCAACTCATCTCGTCCACTGAGGCGCATTAGCATTGCTATGGGTGTAAAAAGCCCAAAGAAAATAACCCCAAGTACGATTGGGCTTACTATCATGCCAAGTAGAAGCCCAAAACGCATCCATAGCTTGTTTAGAGGTAGAAGGGCATCACTCTTTATCAGCGTGACAAGCAGAAATGCCAATGCTGCTGCGACAAAAACATATGCCCAACTTACATTCGTTGAGTAGTAAAAATATGCTGCCACTGCCGCAAAGACGAATGTAAAGAAAAACCCAAACTTTCGATTGGAAGGAAGTTCAATCTCTGAGAATTTCACTGCTTCTTTCGTCCTTCTGCTAATGAGCCTTTCAACATCCCAGCAGTAAAGCCAAATTCTTTACACAGACGCTTTACTTCCTTCAATGCGTTAGCACGTTCGTTCTTCTTAGCTTCAACCATCTGCTGCTGAATTGATTCCATTTCAGCTTTCAACTCGTCATAAGATTTCATCTCACACCTCCGTTGGTTAAGTGTCAGTCTTATATTATAGATTTGTCAAAGTGATGAACAGCACGTTTTTTCTACGCTTGCTGTAACGCGATTATTTGGAGTAATAGTATTTGCTCAGCGTCTCACTATGCCAGTCTGCCTCTGCATCAACCGTACATGCAAACAGCTATAAACCGTGCACTTTTGACGTGTTTTCAGCGTTTAGTTCTGTCGTATTGTTGATTTGGTAACGGTGGCTGTGGACGAATAGGTGTGAAGTCTGTTCGTTCAGTATCTTTTGGTGTCGTCTGTTGCTGTGGTTGTTGCGTGACTATCTTTGTCTTTGGGATAGCTACAGTGCGTGTGACAGTCTTTGTTTCTGGTTTTGCCATCTTCTTAGCAAGTGCTACAACACTGCTGCTTGTATCTAGCATTAATTCAAGTGCTGCCCACTTCGTCTCATCGTCCACACGTTCAATCTCGCTGCGTATCGCGTTTAGTCCTTGTTGTATGTCTTGTAATGCACTCTTGTTCATACTGTTATTTAGCAACTAGCAGAGTGGGGTGATACCAAATCACCACCTCACTTCTGTAAGTACTCCACCGCAAAAAACCGCTGCACGAAAATTTACTGCTTAAAACCCAATTTCGGATGACGAGGTTGTTGACGTGAAGCTAAAGTGTTACTTGTCAAACCCTCACCTCATCTTTCCACCACCCCACAGCATCACTATTAATCTGCTTGTGACACTGTTCGCTAAGCTCAATAAATTGTTTACCAAGTTGCGTATGCTGTTCTGTTGCCGTCATACAGCGTCCGTAGTGCTGTAGTTTGCTTGCACATATAGCTAACGTGCCCACACTGGGTTTAACACGCTTAAAACGCAGCGTACGCATGTAGCACTCGCTTCTACACAGCCAATCCTTGCTGAATTCGCTTTCGCTGCTGACAGCGCCAATCTGCTGCAATAACTCAAATACATCGTTTAGTACCGTTTTCTGCATCCTTTTCTTCCTCAGTTGATAAATAACAATATGCACAGCTTGTAAGTGTTGCTGTGTATTTATCTGCACACAGTGCCTAACTAAACGACATCGAGTTTGCCAACGAAGGTTGCAGCCAACGGATTTTGTCAGCACACGCAGTGTTCTAGCAGAGACACTCAAAAGCGGTAGCTTCGTAATCGCTATATAAAACAAGACGCATGTTAAGTCTGTGGATGATGAAACCGCAGAAGCTGCGTAGCACACTGTGTAATGCTACGTAGTTGCGTTGGTACTTAGGCAAGTAAACGGTAATCGCCCAACCATATCGAAACTTAGCGAAACGCTAAGAAGGCTTGTTACACAGTGGCTGATAAGCAACTCAAATGAGACGCTTTTAGCTGTTAGAAGGCTGCTTAAGCCTTCTTATGGCTAAACAAATCTAAATGAGCCACATCAATAACGATACAAGAAAATAATACGCAGTGCTGTATGTGATTGAGCGCAAGCGAATGAACAAACGGCACAAGTAGTGTTAGCGAAGCTGACACTTTAACTCATTACTTAGCGCCACACATAAAACATAAGAAAATAACAATTATCTTATATTTCCACATAAGTCTTTGATGTATGGAAGGAATTATATGAGCACTTATTGGTTGCTCAAATAGAACCTCAGAAAATACGCTATATGCACGAAAACATTACATTTAGGTGGTGACATATGGCACAAGCAAAGACACTTAACAAAACAGAACTTAAGCAGCTGCTAGACGTAACAAATTCGTGCAGTCGTTATCCACTGCGTGACAGTACCATGCTGCTGTTTACGCATTTGTGTGGTTTGCGTGTTGGAGAAGTAGCTGCACTGCGCTTTGATGACGTGCTTGATGCAAACGACACAGTACGAAACGAAATGACACTAGATGCAGCACGTACTAAGTCTAAACGAGCACGTAAGATATTTCTGCCAAAGCAAATGCAGCGTCAGCTACAAGCATACGTTAGCAGCGTTTCTAAGCGTCCACAGCACGGTTATTTGTTCGCTACGCAAAAGAGTGCGCGATTTAGTGCAAACACTGCTACACAGCATCTACAACGCTTGTATGCACGTGCTGGAATTGCTGGCGCTACTTCACACAGTGGTAGACGTACTTGGTTAACAACGCTGAGTCAGAAAGGTGTTAGCGTATTTGTATTAGCTGATATGGCTGGACACAGAAGCATTCAGACAACACAGCGTTATGTAACAGTTAATGACGAAATGAAGCGCAACGCTGCTGAGTTGATTTAGAGAACTTCAATAGTGCCATCTTCTCTACGTCTGTAGTCAGCTACAGCATTGGTTAAGCGTATTTCGTCATTCAAGTGGTAGTACGTCTTTTCTATCTGCGCCACGCTAGTGCCACACATGTCTGCTATTTGCCTAAACGTTAATCCACTCATAATACGCTGCGTAATCATAAAGTGACGCAAGCTGTAGGGTACTAAGTCGCGCACTTCCCTATCTGCAATATCAGCTAACTCAATCATCTTGTGCCAGTGATATAGCAGAGTACGCTTGCTTAGTTCGTTGGCGTTATCAACAGTAAAGATTAATTCGTCAGCAGTTTTAGGTTTGGTAATTTCACGTAAGCGTTCAAAGTATTGTCCGTTGCGACACAAGAAGGTACGGCTTGTGCGTACTTTACTTGTCTCAGCGCGGACGTTTATTCGTGCTAACTTTTGTTCTTTGCTATTCAGTTTGTGCAGTTCTATCTGCACATCACTCCAACGTAACTGTCGCTGCTCTCCTACTCTCAATCCACTGTTAGCTGCAATTAGAACGTAGTGCTGTACGATTTTTCGCACTCTAAGTTCAGCGTCATCTAGCTTGTTGTGTTTGGCAGTGTATGTACGCATAGCACGGAACAATGCTTCATATTCGTCATTAGTCAGCGTTGCACGACGAATAGCGTCATTGCCTTTGTCTAAGCGTGGAAGCTTCTTAAAGTCGAAGCTATCTATGTGTGTTTCGCCATTCTTATGCAGCCATTTCAACATAGCATTAATAGTGCTTTGCTCGTTTTGAACTGTGACTTGTTTGACGTTGCCGTTGGTAGCTTTGTGGCGATGGTAGAAGTAGTTTTCGCAGTCAGTGCGTTCTAGTTCTTTCAACTTAGTATCTTTGCCAATGAAGCTAAGAAAGTGCTGTAAGTGTGTTGCGATTGTTGTGTGTCTTCCTTTGACTATGTGTCCAAGTTCAACGTCTCGCTGACGAAAGCTAAGATACTTCTCTACACCTTCTTTCGTAGTTATGGAGAAGTAGCTTTTGCCTTGCTGTAGATTTGCGTAAATCTCTAAATACGCAGCTTTACCCTTTTCAATAGCGGTTGCTTCACTGCGTGTGCGTAGGCTTTTACGTGCGTACTTATTCTCTTTTGGCAACCACATACGAAACTGCCAATACTCACCTCGCTTATAGATACAAGCTTCGTCAAATATTGCTATTTCGCCTACAGCAAAGTGCTGTTTCTTCAGTGCCAAATCTTAGTCTCTGAGTTACTACGAGTTTCAGTAGTCACACGTTTGTGCAACATTTTGTGTAACTGTAAGAAAAAAGACTAAGGAAATCAACGATTGATTTCTTAATGTGAAAGTAATGTGTAAGTAATTAATAAATATAAATCAATGACTTACACGTTAATAACTACTCCCACTCTATGGTGGCAGGTGGCTTGGAACTAACGTCATACACGACGCGACTCACATCTTCTATCTCATTGATGATTCGACCTGACACGCGCTCAATGAACTCATAGGGTAAATGCGCCCAACG
>Ga0209138_1001430_pt1 | contig 20540 bp, 25 predicted proteins | sample SaaInl3SG_22_DNA_FD_184645 | JGI IMG/M metagenome (GOLD analysis project Ga0209138, IMG submission 184645) | Marine microbial communities from expanding oxygen minimum zones in the Saanich Inlet - ESP_153SG_22_DNA (SPAdes) (version 2) | ecosystem: Environmental > Aquatic > Marine > Intertidal...
GTTTCTGCTTTAGAATCTGACGCAGTATCGTACAGAGCAAAGCTCACTGTCTTTCGTGACAGTGGAGGCTACTATACACCAGATTCAAATGCTATTTCCTTTACAATTTCAGCTTCCAATTTGGATTCTGATATTTATAAAATTTCAGAGCAACACTATCAAATAGAATTGTTTAAAGACTATTTTATTGCACCAAATTTGCTTTCAACCTTAAAAACAAATAACAAAGCAATTAATATAGTTGGAAGTATTTTTGCTAAAGAAAACAGCTACAACAATTGTTTACTTTTAAATACCAACAAAAGTATCATTGAAGCACTCAATGGAAATGTATTTCTTGTAAAAGGAAACATCATTAAAACAGCGCCATTAGCAGATGGTTGTTTAAAAGGAATAATTCGTGAAAAATTGATAGAAATTGTTTCAAAATCAACTACTTATGAACTTGAAGAATCTTCAATATCGCCATTTGAACTTCAAAAGGCTGACGAAATTTTTATTACTAATGTAATTCGAGGGATAGTTCCAGTTACAAAATACCGTAAAAAAATATATACTACCAAAGTATCAAAAATACTTTTAGGGATGATTAATACAAAATTGAGGTTAAATTAATTGTATGATGGATGTTCTGGTGCGTTGGACCAAATGCTATATTTTCCTCCCAAGGACAACATTTTTTCTTTCCAAAACGATGAGTCAATATTTCGAATAATATCGCTCTGATGCGTATTCTCTGAGAGTATCCAAGTATTAGAATCTAATTCAGAATTTAACTGATTGGCATCCCAACCAGAGTATCCTAAGAAAAACTGAATATCATTTTCATCAATTTTTTTGGTTGTAATTAAATCAGTAATATGTTTAAAATCACCACTCCAAAATAGTCCATGAGATATTTTAATACTTTCAGGAATAAGCTCAGGAACCTTATGAATAAAAAATAAATTATCCTGCTGGACTGGACCTCCTTTATATATCTTGAAATTTGAACTAATTTCAGGGATAAGATCACCTAGTTTATAATCTAATGGCTTATTAAGTATAAATCCAATCGAACCTTCTTTGTTATGATCTGCAAGTAATATGATTGATCTATTGAAAGAGACATCTCCAATTATTGATGGTTCAGCAATTAATATTTTACCTTTTTCTAGGTCCATAAAGTTATGAATTCATTATAAATTTAATTAATTTAATTATAATTTTTACTCACATCAGACATTATTTTTTTTATTTTCAAAAAAAAAGCAACTCAAGAGTTGCTTTAATTCGTTTAATATTAATGCTTTAGTTACTTTTTTAAAAACTTGAAATATTGGTTAGATTTAAGTTTCAAAATATAAAACCCTGAATTCAAATTATGGGTCTGTATAGATTTATTCATTGAAACTTCACCTGTTTGTACAACTGAGCCTTGTGTGTTTAATATTTTGTATGTGGTTTTTTTATTTAGATTTTATATTTTAAAATCATTCACCACAGGGTTTGGTGCAATAAAAATAGAAGCATCAAACTCTGAAGTATATGTACCTAAAGTACCAACAGCCAATGAGCTTTCTTGATCTCTGTTCCATTCACTTGGTGTAAATATTGCATTTGGTTCAGTTACGTTCCGTTGATCAAACCTATCATGATTTAGTGGGCCTTCTCAAACATCAAATCTTGTCCATGTCCCATTTGAATTATAAAGTAATTCTATTTTGGTAATTGCTGAATTATCAAAGTCGGCATGCAAATCGGTCCACCAACAGCGCGAAAAGTGTTTGTTTGTTATTTGTCCACCAAGAATATCATGTACAATAGAGTAGCCATAGCCACCAACCCCATTTAAAATATCATAACCTTCTGAACTAATACCATTTACAATATACATTTCAGTATCTGAAAACAACAAATCTGGAGATTCCAAACGCGTTGAGTAGTCTGGAGGAGTACTGGTTACATATTTCATTTGCAAATTTGGGTTATTAGTCTGAGAAAGCGAACGATCTTGAGTGTTTCCAGTGGCATCGGTGTAGCGAAATTTATAATTATTTCTATCAATGTCGTTTTTAGCTTCTATTGCAATAAAAGCTATATCATATGTGTTGTTGCCAGAGGCATAATCTTGTATATTAAAAACGGTTTTGATGTAAATGTCGTCCTGTGGAGTTGAATCAGGATTTTGTGAATATAAAAAAATGTAAAAATTAAATAGAAAAAGGGTTAATTTTATTTTCATAGTGTAGCATTGATAATTTTTGCAAATTTATAAATTAAATTTCACAAAAATTCAATAAACTATATGTTATTTAATTGAAAATCAATGTTTTGAAAAAAAAATAATTTTAGTAGAATTAAATCATTTTCGAGTTAGATTGAAAAGAAAATCCATTTAGAAAAGATTTTACATCCATCTTCTTTTTTCCAGGAAATTGGAATTGATTGAGTACAATATAACCATCACTGACTGCTATTTTAATTGAAGATTTTTCAGCAATTAAAGATCCAGTAAAATTTCGATGTGTAGCCTCTTCAAACTGAACTTCATAAATCTTTATATTATAAATATCATCCCCATCTTTTAGTGTTGCCCATGCACCAGGGTATGGATTTAATCCTCGCACATGATTTCTAATTTGCTCACCACTATTATGCCAGTTGATTTTGCAATTCTCTTTATGAAGTTTATGAGCGGTTTTAAGTTCAAACTCAGGTTGTTCTACGATTTTTACAGTATTGTTACATATTTTTTCAATTGTTTTTAGAGTTAGTAATCTTCCTTCAATCATCAATTTATCATGAAGTGTCCCTGCTGTATCATCATTTGAAATAGCAATGCTGTGCTGTAAAATTATAGCACCTGTATCAATATTTTCGTCAATAAAAAAAGTACTAACTCCTGTTTCTTTTTCGCCATTAATAATGGCCCAATTAATGGGTGCGGCGCCTCTGTATTGAGGTAATAAAGACGCGTGAAGGTTAAAAGTTCCATATTTTGGTAATTGCCAAACTATTTTTGGCAACATTCGAAATGCTACAACCACTTGTAGGTTAGGATTTAAGGATTTTAATTGTCTAATAAAATCAGGGTCTTTTAGATTTTTCGGTTGAAGAACATTTAATTGATGTTTCTTGGCATATGTTTTTACTGCCGATTCCCTCACTTTTTGTCCTCGTCCTGCAGGTCGGTCCGGCGCTGTAATCACACCAATGACACTATATTTTTGTTGTATTAGTCCGTCGAGAATATCAACTGCAAAATTTGGAGTTCCCATGAAAATAATTCGCAAATTTTCTTTATCTACTAACATTTAATTTTAAATTGATTGGTTGGTGTTTCTTCAATTTTTTCCAGTTCCAGTAAATGTTTTAATACCGCAACAATTTTTTTGTTTGGTAAAGACAAACTCGATTCTAACATTCTTGAACTCATAGGTTTATCTGCTATTGATTTTAAAATCAAATCTACTGCTTCTTTTTTAAAAGGTACTAATGAAGATTTATTTTTTAAACAAACATTACAAACACCACATGCTTTTGACTGGGATTCGTCAAAATAGGTCAATAGTTGAATGCTTTTGCATGTCGTATTGTTTTCAATGTAATTGATAACAGCAGCAATATTGTTCTGTTTAATTGTGTTTTGAGCTTTTATCGCTTTGGAAATTCGGTGAATGGCTTTATCATCTTCTCTTGGTTGTGAAAATGTAATTTGTGCATCTGTGTTTTTACTTTTAAACTTTACAATCTCTTTCGCATCTAAAGTATTAAGAGTTTCAATAATGTGAGCTTCCTTAATGTCAAGCATTTGTGCAATTCTTTCTATGTCTATCGACGTTTCAACACTGTAAACACCTTCGTAAGTTCTTAAAATTGTGGTAACAATTAGCTGAAGTTTTTTGTTGTGTTTTATATGATTAACTAGAATATTGTGTGAAACCAAAATTTGAAGAGAAGCTTTATTTTTAAATAGCTCTTCAAACACAATTAATCCAAACCTATCCAAAACTCTTAACCCATTATGAGTTTTTCGTTTTGGAAAATTATACAAAGCACAAAAGGAGTTGAAATTGAAAGCATGCTTCTCTTTGCTTAGTTCCCCATAGGCAACCTGAAAATAGGCACATAATTTTTTATAGGTTGTCTTTAAAAAATTGACATCAGGAATTTGCTCTTTGAACCATTGTTTAGAAGTTTCAATGTCACTTAGACCGACTATTAGATGGGCATAAGCTTGTTGTTGACCTCGACCAGCACGACCAGCTTCTTGAAAATAATGCTCTATACTTTCAGGAATATTAAGATGAATAACGGAGGTAACATTGGCCTTGTCGATTCCCATTCCAAAAGCATTTGTAGCCACAATGACTTTGTTTTTGTTTGTCATCCATAGTTTTTGTTGTTCTTGTTTTTCTTTCGTACTTAATCCCCCATGATAATATCCACAAGAAATACCTTTGTTATTTAATGTTTTAGACAATTGTAGTGTTTCAGCCCTACTACCAGCGTAAATAATAGCACTTCCCTTGCTTGAATTTAGAAGTTTAAATATCATATAGTATTTGTCTTCAACCAGCACTGTGTTGTAACTTAAATTATTCCTTGAGTACGATAGTTTGAAAATTTTAGCTGATTTAAGATTAAGTTGGTCTTTGATATCTTCCACAACGCGGTTTGTTGCTGATGCTGTTAGCGCAATTGTTGTAACTTTTGGGTGTATAGTTTTCAAAACATTAATTGCCCTATATGCTGGCCTGAAATCATGCCCCCATTGACTTATGCAGTGGGCTTCATCTACCGCAATTAAATTGACATTCATCCCTTTAATACGATTTTGAATTTGTTGATTTTGCAGCCGTTCAGGGGATAAATAAAGAAACTTATAATTGCCATAAATACAATTATCTAGAATACGCTCCAAATCGTTGGGATGATCTAAATTCGTTAGCGCAGTAGCTTTTATCCCTTTTTGTTTAAGTGAAGTCACTTGATCTTGCATCAATGCAATTAGAGGCGAAATCACAATACAAATACCGTCCTTAATTAGGGCTGGAATCTGGAAGCAAAGCGATTTTCCACCGCCCGTAGGAAGTAGAACAATACAATCTTGTTGATTTAAAACGGATTGTATAATCTCTTCTTGCTGAGGTCTAAATTTGGAAAACTTCCAATAGCGTTCTAATATTCGAAGGGGAAGGGTCATTGGGTCTAAATGCTATTGAGAATAAATTCTAGTCGATCTTTGACTGGAGCTTTTTTAACTTCGATCATGTCATAATCAAATTTTTTGTACCATTTTTTAAGATATTTTTGAATTTTCAATAGTTCATCAAACGATTCATAGCGTTCATTATCGGTGCTGTAAATGTCCTTCCAAGGCGGTAATATAAAAATCTTATCATATTTGTGGGTTTTACAAACTGATACAAATTCCTGCCCATAATCAATATCAATATAATCCAAATATGCGACAATGTCTGGAATACCTCGATCAAAAAACACAATTGATTCATCAGAATTTTCAGCTTCAGTATATTGTTTCTTTCGGTTCTCTAAAAGTTGTTTGCTAAACCATATGGGCTCTTCTAAAAATAGTTGATCTATACCATTTTTTTGTGCTTCAATGATTATTTGTCTTGAAATTTCTTCCATACACTGATACCCTCGCGCTTTCAAGGCATTGATTATTGTTGTTTTTCCTGTTGCAGGACCACCAATAAGGACTATTTTCTTTGGCATACTATTTTTGTGTATTTGTAGTGTAAATTTCGTGATCTAAAGTTAAATAAAAAATATGAGTTGATGTATATTTGTAATATAACTAAGTGATTATGCAAGGTTCAAATAATTCTGAAGAATTTTATACAAAACTAAAAACACAGCTATACGAAACATCTTCCTGGCCAACGGTCTATCTTTTTAAATTTATTGTTACTTCAGACCAACAAAAAGTAGAGAAAATAAAATCTATTTTTGACAACCTTGGAGCAGTTTTTAACACTACTGCATCTAAAAAAGGAAACTATGTCAGTATTTCAATTCATGTTGAGATGAAAGATCCAGAAGGCATTATTGAAAAATACAAGCAAATTAGCCACAATGTTGAAGGGGTTATCTCTTTGTAATCCTACAGAATATAGTTCAATTTTTTGTTTAATTTTTGTACTTTGCAAAACAATAATGTAAACTCATCTAATGACAGCTTTAACAGACCAACTTGAATATAATACAGAGCGCGAACATCTAATTATTCCAGAATATGGGCGCCACATACAAAAAATGATAAATCATGCTATCTCACAAGACTCAAAAGAAGAGCGTAACAGATTGGCTAAGGCAATCATTTCCGTAATGGGAAATATGCAACCCCATTTGCGTGATGTTCCTGATTTTCAACACAAATTATGGGACCAACTTTTTATTATGTCTAGTTTTAAATTAGATGTTGATTCTCCTTTTGAAAAACCATCAGAAGAAATCCTAAACACGAAACCCAGCCCATTACACTACCCACAAAATTTTCCAAAGTACCGTTTTTATGGGAACAATATTAAAACGATGATTGACGTCGCATCTTCTTGGGAAGAGGGAGATATGAAAAATGCTCTTTTGATTACTATTGCCAATCATATGAAAAAATCTTTTCTTAACTGGAATAAAGACACTGTTGAGGACACTGTTATTTTAAATCATCTATTTGAACTTTCAAATGGTACTATTGATATTAGAAATACAGAAGAAAAATTAGCAGAGTCTGCCTCATTAATTAAAATGCAACGCAAAAACAATAATTATAAGAAATCGAATAAGTCGAAAAAAAATAATCGAAATCGTAAGCGTTACTAATAACATAGCTAATTTAATCGTTAACCCACCAAAAATTATTTCCATTGAAGTCATTTAGAATTGAAGGCGGTCATCAACTCAAAGGATCAATCCAACCACAAGGTGCAAAAAATGAAGCACTACAAATTTTGTGTGCCGTCTTACTAACACCTGAAAAAGTCACTATTCATAATATTCCAAATATTATTGATGTCAATAAATTAATACGTTTGTTGGGGAAATTAGGTGTACATATAGAACAACTATCAGAAAGCACATACACTTTTCAAGCCGATAATATCAATTTGGAATACTTAGAATCTAACGAGTTTAAGGTTGATGGAGCAGGGCTAAGAGGGTCTATTATGATTGTTGGACCCATGCTTACCCGATTTGGTAAAGGCTATATACCCAAACCAGGAGGCGATAAAATTGGACGTAGACGTTTAGACACTCATTTTGAAGGATTCATTAAGTTAGGCGCAAAGTTTAGATACAACAAAGAAGATTATTTTTATGGCGTAGAATCCGACCAACTTCAAGGAACATACATGCTTTTGGATGAAGCATCTGTAACAGGAACAGCCAATATTGTTATGGCTGCTGTGTTGGCGAATGGGACAACTACAATTTACAATGCAGCTTGTGAGCCCTATTTGCAACAACTTTGTAAAATGTTGAACAGAATGGGCGCAAAAATCAGCGGTATTGGATCTAATCTTCTTACCATTGAAGGTGTAGATTCACTTGTTGGTACAGAACACACTATGCTTCCAGATATGATTGAAATTGGAAGTTGGATTGGACTTGCTGCAATGACAAAAAGTGAGCTTACCATAAAAAATGTAAGTTGGGACGATTTGGGGGTTATTCCCAACGTTTTCAGAAAATTAGGAATAACAATAGAACACAAAAATGACGATATTTTTATCCCTGCTCACAAAGACGGATATGAAGTTCAAAACTATATCGATGGCTCTATTTTAACAATTTCTGATGCCCCATGGCCAGGGTTTACACCCGATCTTTTGAGTATTATTTTAGTTGTTGCTACACAAGCACGCGGTAGTGTATTGATTCATCAAAAAATGTTTGAAAGCCGTTTGTTTTTTGTAGACAAACTTATCGATATGGGGGCAAAAGTTATTCTTTGTGATCCCCATAGAGCTTCTGTCATTGGTCACGATTTTAAGTCTCAATTAAAAGCGACAACAATGACCTCACCAGATATTAGAGCAGGTATTTCATTGCTTATTGCTGCTCTTTCAGCAAAAGGAACTTCAACAATTCACAATATCGAACAAATAGATCGAGGTTATCAAAACATTGATGAACGCCTAAAGGCTATAGGTGCGAAAATTGAGCGCATAGAAACGTAGTTTATTTCTATTTGTTCAAAGCTTTTTTGTAGGTTTTCAAGCATCTTTCTCTGGCAAATTTATGATCTACAATAGGAGGGGGGTAATCAAACTCCTCATATTCAGGCACCCACTTTTTGATATATTTATGCTCTTTGTCAAATTTTGTAATTTGTGTTGTGGGATTAAATATCCTAAAATATGGAGCAGCATCTACACCACAACCAGCCACCCATTGCCAATTACTTACATTACTTGATAATTCAAAATCATGAAGTTTTTGGGCAAAGTAGGCCTCGCCCCATCGCCAATCTATCAGTAAATGCTTACATAAAAAACTTCCCACAAGCATACGCACTCTGTTGTGCATAAATCCTGTTTCATTCAACTCACGCATACCCGCATCTACAAGGGGATAGCCTGTCTTACCTATACACCATTTTTCAAATTCTTCTTGGTTATTTCTCCATTTAATAGCTTCATATTGTGGCTTAAAACTTTTGGAAACCGTGTGTGGAAAATGCCATAGTATTTGCATAAAAAACTCTCTCCAAATGAGTTCTTTTAGGAAAGTGATATTTTCTCTTTTTCTGGCTTTTAAAACGATTTCACGTACACTTGTAGTTCCAAACCGTAGATGTGGTCCAAGTCTTGAAGTTCCTGCTACAGAAGGTGTGTTTCGTTGTTCCTCATATAAATCAATCAGCTTTTTGTCTATAGTGTAGGGAGTGATTTTAACTTTTGAAGGTTCAAATCCCATTACGTTCATTTCAACCCATTTTGGAGTTTCAATTTTTTTGCAATGCTCTAAAAGTGTTTCACTACAGTATGGTGAAGCGTATTCTTCTTTAAATAAATTCAACCATTTTTTAGAGTAGGGGGTGTATACTTTGTAGGGCAAACCGTCATCTTTTGTTACTTCATTTTTTTCAAAAATAACTTGGTCTTTGTAGGTCTTGAATTCAATTTTATACCCCTTAAGAAAGTCAGCAACTTTTTGGTCTCTTTGGAGAGCATAGGGTTCATAATCGTGGTTGGCATACACGGCTTGAATGTTGTTCTCTTTGGTCAATTTTTGAAAAACATCCAAAGGTTTTCCATAATACGTGTGAATTGCAGTATTGTATTTTTCTAGTGCCTTGTTGAGTGTTTTTATCTGATTATAAATAAAATCAACTCTAGCATCATTTTTAGGTAAATTGTCAAGAATTTCAGGGTCAAAAATAAAAATGAGAAGTACGCTTTTGTGGTTTTTTAGGGCCTTATACAACCCATGTTGATCATGTAAGCGTAGATCTCTTCTAAACCAAAATAGTGCTGTTGGATTCATGACTTATACGGACCAAAAAGTTCAATAAGTTTCTTGTGACGATAATCAAAAATTTCTTTCAATTTTGGTTTTACTAAAATAGGATGCGCTAATCTACCAAGTAGTCCAAATGGGAGCTTGTAATCTACAATATCTTCCATTTCTACGCCACCTTCAATAGGGCGAATAAAATGTTTATGATGCCACAGGGCGTATGGTCCAAAGCGTTGTTCGTCTACAAAGTATGCTTTGTTTTTAACATGTGTTATTTCAGTTACCCATTTAGTTTTTATTCCTAAAACTGGTGTGACAATGTATTGAATAATTTGCCCAGGGTACATCTCGCGATCTGCACCAGAAAGAATATGAAACCCCATATAATCTGGTGTTATAGTTTTTAAATTTTCTGGACTGGACAAAAACTGCCAAGCTTCATCTACAGAAATCGGAATATTCTGCTTTGTGTGTAGTGTATATATTTTCATCTAGTTATAAATCACAATATAAGCGTTAAGAGATGTGGCCAAGAGTAGCCATAAACAATAGGGTAGAACAAAGAAACGATTGTTGTTTAATGTAGATTTGAATGCAATTAAGAAATAAAATGTAAGTATGGTCAAAATAATGATAAGAAGAAGACCTAGACTTGTAAGTTGTTGATTAAAAAAAACGTAATTCCATGAAACATTCAATACAAATTGTATGGCAAACAATAGAGATACTTTTTTTAGGTTTTCGCTTTGAACAAATAAAGTCATGAACACAGAAAAGAAAATCATGACACATGTCCAAGCTGCTCCAAACACCCATCCCATTGGAGTCCACGGTGCTTGATTTAGAGATGTGTACCATAAAGATTGTGGACCATCATTCATCAACACTGTGCCTATCCATAATGCTCCAAAATTAAGAACCAAAAACAGTATTAATGTTGATGTAAATTTCATTATTGTTCTAATTTTTCAATTTGAGTTAAAACCTCCTGTGCCTCAGCATATTTTTCATCACTAGCTGCACGGTCTATCGATGAGAGGTTATGCCATTCTGCCATTAGTTTTTTGTAGCGAATTTGCAGTTTTTCAGTTTCAGTTTTTCTTTTAAATAATCCAAACATTTTTATTGAATTAATTTTGTGATCTTACTACTCATTGGTTTTGTCATCGAATAAAAATAATCAATATATTCACCGTTTCGACCAATAACATACTTTTGGAAATTCCATTTTACTGTGGTGCTGTTCTTTCCATTTAAGTCTTTGTTTGTAAGCCATTCGTACAATGGATGCTTATCTTTTCCTTTTACATTTACTTTTTCAGTCATCAAGAAAGTGACCCCATAATTTTTTTGACAAAACGATTGAATTTGTTCTGAATTTCCAGGTTCTTGTTGTCCAAATTGATTACAAGGAACACCAATAACCATCAAATCATCTTTGTAGGTATCATATAGTTTTTGAAGCCCCTCATATTGATTTGTAAAACCACACTCAGACGCAACATTTACAAACAAAATATATTTTCCTTGAAAAGTTTTTAAGTTTACTGGTGTGCCATCTAAGGCATTAATATTAATATCGTAAATACTCATTTTCTTGTTGTATTGCGCTTTCGCTGGATTTATACTGAATAAAAAAATTGTTAATGTTAATAGCTTTATAATCTTCATACTAAATTTTTAAGGATACAATTCCACAATCCAATTTAAAAACTTGACCTGAAATTGATTTTGATATATCTGAAATTAAATACTCAACCATTGATGCAACTTCACCAGGTTCCAAGAATTTTTTTAAGGGATGTCTTTGTATTGTATTTTCAATCATGCGCTCATTGCGTAGCAATTTTGCGGACAAATCTGTTTGTGTGATTGTTGGCGCAATGGCATTAACCCTTACTTTTGGAGCAAGGTCTGCTGCAACAGACTTCATAAGCCCTTCCACAGCAGATTTTGCAGTAGAAACGCTTGCATGAAAAGGCATGCCCATTGCAGTCGCTACTGTACTAAAAAGCACAATTGACCCAGATTCAGATTTTATAAGAGCAGGAGAATAGGCCTGAATACTTTTTATTGCACCAATGACATTAATCTCAAAGTCGGTTCTAAAATCTTCTAAACTTAATCTTTTGAACGGCTTTAAGTTTATGCTCCCAGGGCAATATATAAGACCATCAGCATTCTCAATATTTGGCAGATCGTCTGAAATCACATCACAGTTATAATGCGTTAAATTTGCATGTTCAATATCTGGTGCGTTTCTACTGATGTTAATCAACTTATAATTAGGCAAAAGCGCTTCAATAGTTGCTCTACCAATCCCTCGACTTCCACCGATAATAATGATTGTTTTCATGATGTTAAAGGCCTTCCTTTTAAGCGTTTTTCAATTTTTTGTTTGACTAGAGTTAAGTCTTTCATCAAATCCATCAATTTTGGATCCTTGTTTGATTTGTAAATTTCATTAATCCCTAGAATTAAAGCCTTTACTTCTCTTGAGGCTTCAATTCTTTCGCTTGTATTTTTAAATTTCAAACTTTTGTTTAAAAATTCTTCTCCTTTTTGAACTGTACTCATATTATGAATTTATATAATTATTGAGCTCTGCAATTTTTGCTGAGTTGGTAAATGCACCACTGTAAAAGGCAGTGACTGTTGAAGAGGTTTCATCTTTAATACCTCTTGATGAAACACAGAGATGTTTTGCATCAATAATGACTGCAACATCGCTGGTCCCCAGTATATTTTTCAATTCCTCACCAATTTGGTTAGTCAATCTTTCTTGAACTTGGGGGCGCTTCGCAAAGTATTGTACAATTCTGTTGAGCTTGGACAGACCAATTACTTTTCCAGAAGAAATATAAGCAACGTGTGCCTTTCCAATAATTGGAACAAAATGGTGCTCACAATTGGAGTAGAAAGTTATATTTTTTTCCACCAACATTTGGTTGTATTGATACTTATTGTCAAATAATGCTATTTTTGGCTTGTTTTTTGGGTTTAGTCCTGAAAATATTTCATCAATATACATTTTAGCCACACGATCTGGAGTTCCTTTCAAGGAATCATCTTCAAGATCCAAGCCCATAACATTCATTATTTCTTCAAAAAGTATTGAAATCTTTTTCTTTTTTTCAATGTCGCTCAACAAAAAAGCATCTTTTTTTATGGGTGTTTCTAATCCAGTATACAGATGGTCATCACCAATTTCGTGGTGAGAAAATCCATTTATATGTTGTTCTTTAGGAATTTTAGTATTCATATTTTTTTTATCGTTTTGAAATTTTATTATTTGAAATTGCTTTTTGTCTGCTACACTTAAATCTACCAGAGTCAAAAGCTCGCAATTTCTGATGTTTTGTTTTTCGACCCTGAACCCTTGCTCGCCAATGTCTAAAGCTTTTGGGCTTCATTTGGTTTCGCATCAATTCTATAACTTGTTGTTCAGATAACTCAAATTGAAACTTGATAGCATCAAAAGTTGTACGATCCTCCCATGCCATTTCTATAATTCTGTCTATTTCTACAGCCGAAAGCTTCATTTTTGTGGTAATATGAATTGTTGATCAAAATCTATTTTTTCGTCCATTAAACTCCTAAAGAAAGATTTATTTTCTTTAAACGTTTTTGAATTTTTAAAGTGAATAAACTTCCCTTGCGCATGAATACTTGTGAAGTTTGTTTTGTAAAAAACCAATTGATAAAAAGGTATGGCCCAAGTATAATTTTTTTGCCCTTTTGTAATATGAATTAGAATGCCTTTTTTCCTCAATTCAATATTGGCGTAGTTAATATCTGAAGTGGTGTTGGTAATGTAATTTAGATTGGGGCTAAGTTGATCTACAATCATTCTTTTTGACCCAACGCCTCTACGTTTGATGGCTTCCCAAAAACTATAGGATTCACCCACAAATTCATCTATTAAAGTTTTGTGCTCCTTGTTGTAGTATGTTGTATCTAGAACCATAGTAAATGAATTAATTCTTATCAAACATAATTAATGTTGGATTATAAGTTGTTAGAATTAAACAAATATTAACATTTTTAGTGTTTTCTTAACAACTTAAAAACGTTCTGGATGTGTGATAATTTCTGCTGCACGAAGTTTCATTTCATGTAAATCATCTGCTGAAAATTTATTTAAAACAGAATACATCATACGCATGCGTTGATTATTGAAAAGTTTCGATTTTTTATCATCTAAAAAATTCCAGTACAAACTATTAAAAGGACATGCATTAGGGCCTATTTTTTCTTTGACTTTATAATGACATGATCCACAATAGTTACTCATTTTATTAATATAGCTCCCAGATGAAACATAAGGTTTAGTAGCAATTTTTCCGCCATCAGCATATTGACTCATTCCGCGCGTATTTGGAAGTTGTACCCATTGAATGGCATCTATATATATGCCTAAATACCAGTCGTCCACAGCATCTGGATGGGTTTGTGTCAAGAGCAAGTAATTTCCAGTTATCATTAAACGTTGGATGTGATGTGCATAGGCATGATTTAGAGAATTTTTAATTGTTTTTTGAAGACAATTCATTTTAGTATTTCCTGTCCAAAAGAACTCAGGAATGTCCTCATGATTTTCTAACTCATTTAATTTTTTGTAAGAAGGCATTTCTTTCCAATACATGCCACGCATATACTCCCGCCAACCAATAACTTGACGAATAAAGCCTTCAACTTGTGCAATATCAATATCATCCATGTGTTGACGATAATGTTTCATAACAGTCTCAATAATTTCATTCGGGTTGATAATTTTTGTATTCATCGCAAAAGACAAACGCGAGTGAAAAAGATAGACTTCTTCTGTGTGCAGTGCATCCTGATAGTCTCCAAAATGGGGGAGTAGGACTTTACAAAAATAGGATAACTGCTCTTGAGCTTGTTTTAAGTTTATGGGATATTCAAAATAATCGCCTTCAAAATGGCCAATAGTTTTTATTTTGCTTGAGGAAATATCCTTACAAATTTGCTTTACATCATTTTTAAAGGCCTTATAATTAGGTATTTCTGGACTTCCTTTCCATTTTTTTCTATTGTTATGGTCGTAATTCCAAATACCACCTTCAGGTTGTTCACCCACCATCAAAATATGATGTTTTTTTCGCATATTTCGATAAAAACGCTCCATTAAAAGTTGTTTTTTACCTTCAAAAAAATCAGCAAGTTCATTTCTTGTAGTCAAAAAATGTTCAGTATCACAACTAGAGCTACTTATTGACAAATCATTACAAATTGATTTCAATTGTTCTTCTAAACGAAACTCATCAGGTGCTTGATATTCAAAATGCTCAATAGTATTTTGTTCAATTAGAAGTTTTATGTTTTTTTCTAGATCGTGTAGGTTTTCAGTATCTGTAATATTGAAGTAAATGATATTGTGGTTGTTTTGCTCCAAACCTTTAGAAAATTCTCGCATAGCAGCAAAAAAGCCAACAACTTTTTGTATGTGATGTCTTATATAGTCTGTTTCTTGACGCATTTCAAACATACAATAAAAAATATTGTTATCTACTGTGTTATACCAAGAGTGATTAGAATTTAGTTGATCGCCTAAAATCAGTCGTAATTTTTTCATTTAAAAGAGTTTAGATTGTAGCCATTGCTTCCTGTATTTTTGATTTGAATCATAGCGTTCGGCTTGAGATTTTATATTGAATATACGATCTCTTGGGTCATTTCCAACTCCAGAGACATACATCCAATTCCCATAATTACTATGCACATCATAATCAATTAACATAGATTCGAAATAAGCAGCGCCAATTCGCCAGTCTAGTTTTTGTGATTTAGCAAAAAAAGAGGCCACATTTTGCCGACCTCGGTTGCTCATCCAGCCCGTATTTTTAAGTTCTAACATGTTGGCATTTACAAAATCGTCAGAAGTTTCGCCATGAATCCATTCATCAACATATTTTTGATGGTTCGACCATTCATATTTTTGTTTTAGAATGCCATCCATTTTAAAAATTTCATTGCCATGTTTAAGTGATACGAACTTGAAAAAATCGCGCCAAATCAATTCAAAAATCAACCAATAGGTCGACTGATTAGAGAAAAATTGACTTTCAAATTCTTTGATGCTCCAGTAAATTTGTCTCGCAGATATGCTTCCATTAGCAAGCCAAGGAGAAAATTTTGAGCTGTAATCGACTCCCAAAAGCCCATTTCTTGTTTTTTTATAAACACCAACTGCTTTAGTTTTAAAAAAGTAATGTTCTAAGCGTTGAAATGCTGCTTTTTCTCCTCCAATAAATGGAAAAACGGTTCTATTGTCTTCTTCAAAATCTTCATATCCTAAATCCTTCAAACTAGGGATTTTGGTTTTAGTTTCCAACAAGAATGACGCACTCTGTGGATGAGTTTTTATTAAGTTTCTAACTTCTGTTTTTTTCTCTAATAGTTTTCTAAATTGTGTAAAAACTTTTGGAGTTTCATCGAAGTGAAAAGGAACATCTTGTGGGTGAAATAAAAATTGATCGTAAATCTCGTGAACTTCTACATCTTTTGGTAATGTCTGTTTTGCATTTCGCAATAATTTTTGCTCTTCAAAAGTCCACTCCTTTTGCAAAAAAATATCACAAACATTATAGTTTTCTACAATATGCTTTATTTGGTGTATTGCAGAATCTTTAAATACCAAAAGTGTAACATTCAATTGTTGAAGTTCTTCACGAAGACAAGTTAAGGTTTCTAAAAGAAATTTTGATCTGAATTTTTCCATTTTCTTAAAACCATATTCATTATTTTCAAATAAATAAGGTTCTAAAAAATACACACCTACAACGCGCTGGGAGGTCGATAGAGCGGACTTTAAAACGTTGTTGTCTTGAGTTCTTAAGTTATTATTAAACCATACTAATGATGTGTTTTGTTTATGCTGCATTTTTTACTACAATATTTAACAAAATCCCAGTCGCGTGCCCATTTTTTACGCCATGTAAATGGACGTTGGCACACTATACAGATTTTAGATGGTAACTCGGACTTTTTCAACGAGTTGTTATTTTGTTTTAACTATTATTTTTGGCCTCTGATACACCATTCTCTCTTTTAGTTTTGGCACAGTGTAACCATCTAAGCCGTTGATTGCTACAATATTAGCTTTAGTTAAATTAACAAAACCGTCATCTTCTAAAAGATCAGGTTTTATAAATAAATCTTTAATTTCTCCAATAAGTTGAATTGTACCATTGGCCTTTATTTCGTATTCCTCGCAATAGGTCAATGCGATTTGTATGGGTGTGTTTTTTACAAAAGGCGCATGCCATCCGTTTTTATACTCTTCTTCAAGCTCAGTTATATCGAATTCTGAAACGTTTTTGTCGTATTTGGCAGAAGTGTGATGAGCATCTCTTATGATTGAGGTGTCAATGTGATTGATTGTAAATTGTCCCGTTTCTTTGATATTTTCGTAAGTATTTCGAGGTACATCTGTAACAGGTCTAAAAATAACACCAAGTAAAGGAGGATTTGACCCCAAATGAGTAACTGAACTAAACACCGCTACATTCGGAATTCCTAAATTTGACTTTGTTCCAATTAGGTTTGCAGATTTAAATCCGGAACAACTGTTGATCAAATTTATTCTAAAAATATGATTTAATTTATCAAACTCATGGCTTTTTAAGTGTATCATCTGTAAACTTGAAATTGATTAATTTTCACAGCATTTGCTTTTAAGTCGAACATTAAATTATACAATCCAAAAAATGTTCGATTCATATAAATAAAATGCTTGGATCCTCTATTGCTGTTAAATTTTCTTAGCTCTGTATTTTGACTGTATTGTTCTGCCAAATCCCCAATTTTTCCAAAAAATTCGGGATTGGAAAAATCAAACACTTCAATTTGAAAAGGCAGCGTAAATACACTCAAAAGCTCATAAAACATATCAGTAAAAAACCTAATTTCTTCTTTAGTATCTTTTTCGGTTAAAATCTCTAGCTCATACAGTTTTTGTGAAAAGAGTTTTGGAGAGTCAATAACCAATTTGCTAGCGAGTTCAAAATAGGGGACATAAAAAGAATCTGGAATAGACTTCATGCATCCAAAATCTAGAGCAATTAGTTGCGCATCACTATTGATTAAAAAATTCCCTGGATGAGGATCGGCATGAACTTTTTTTAAGAAATGAATTTGATGCATATAAAAATCCCAAAGGGCTTGTCCTATCTGATTAGATTTATTCTGATCAATGTTGTGTTGTGTAAATTCAGAAAGGTGTTCCCCTTCCATAAAATCCATTGTTAAAATCTTGTCTGTAGATAGTTTTTCGTAATATGATGGGAATATAATATTTGGGATGTGAGCGCAAGCATTTGCAATTTCTTTACTTTGATTTATTTCTAAGTTATAATTTGTTTCTTCTGTTAACTTGTTTTCAACTTCTTTGAAATACTTTTCAGACCCTTTACTGGAGATGTTAAACATCCTTAGTGCTATTGGTTTTACTAGAGCTAAATCAGATTTGATGCTTTCTGCTACACCAGGGTATTGAATTTTAACTGCAAGGTCCTTACCATCTTTTTTGGCGCGATGAACTTGCCCGATACTAGCAGCGTTCATTGAGTTAGAATCAAATTCATCAAAAATTACATCTGGAGTGGCTCCAAAATATTTCTTAAACGTCTTGACAACAAGTGGCGAAGAAAGTGGTGGTACAGAAAATTGTGCAAGCGAAAACTTCTCGACGTATGCGCGGGGAAGTATATTTTTTTCCATGCTTAACATTTGAGCAACCTTTAATGCACTTCCTTTAAGTTGCTTCAGTCCACCGTAAATATCTTCAGCATTATTTTTATTGAGATTATCTTTGGCCTCAGTTTTAGATTTACTTAGTTTTTCAACGTTATACTTCAGGAAATTCACACCAACTTTTGCTCCAGTTTTAACAATTCTTGTAGCGCGTTGAATTTTTGATGTAGGAATACTATCGATGGTTTTCATTAGCGCATACTGATTTTCTCTTTGAATAAAAATTTTCCAAAATCTAAAACACTTTGGAGTGGTTTGGTGTGTGCTAATTCAAAACTAGCAGCGATAGATTTTTCAATAAATAAGTCTGTTTTTTCGAAATCAGATGAATCATCATCTAACCAAAATTTCAACGTCACTAGCATTTGAATCCAATAAGATTCGTTAACAATGTTATCTTTTATATCGTCGATGCGTTTGTTTTTTAGCTCAAGCCCACTCAAATTTAGTTGATCAACAAACTCTAAAAACTTATTACGTAAGGGTTTTAGTTTTTTAAGATGATTCAAACCACTTTTGGTGCTGTGCAGTGCTTGGATAACATAGCTACGGTTGGCCGTTAGATTACCAAAAAATGTAAAATAAAAACTCAACAGTCGATTTTGGTCATCGTAATTTTTATAGTCTTTGCTTTTTTCGAGGGTCTTTATGGTGTTGTCGAAAAAAGTTTCAAAAATTGAGGATTCAAGCGCTTCAAATGATCCAAAAAAACCATAAAATTCGGATTCTTCGAAATTATTCATTTTGGCGAATGTGTAAACGCTTTTTGGAGTTTCGTTGTGCTCAAGTACGCTGTTCATGTACAACGCAATGAGTTTATCTTTGGTAAGTTTTGTGTTTTTTGCCATTGTGAATTGATTTTTACAAAAATATGATTTGTCTAAGTTTAAATTTCAATAATTAAATAAACATTAACATTTTAAAATTCGAACTTTAGTTTAATTATTTTTTCTAATTTTAGGGTCTCAAATCATAACAAATGCTCAAAAAAGTCTATGGCAGCGCTGTCTTTGGCGTAGAAGCCTACACCATCACTGTAGAAGTTAATGTTGACAAGGGTATTGGTTATCACCTTGTAGGTCTTCCTGATAATGCCATAAAAGAAAGTAATTTTCGAATTGCAGCTGCATTAGAAAACAATGGCTTTCGGATACCCGGCAAAAAAATAATCATCAATATGTCGCCAGCAGATATGCGTAAAGAGGGTTCTGCTTATGATTTAACCCTAGCAGTCGGAATTCTTGCGAATTCTAATCAAATTGAAGCTGCAGAACTAGAAGGATATATGATCATGGGCGAATTATCATTGGATGGTAGTCTTCAACCAATAAATGGGGCTTTGCCAATTGCTATTAAGGCCAAGGAAGAAGGTTTTAAGGGGTTTATTCTTCCAAAAGAGAATGCCAAAGAGGCTGCCATTGTAGAAGGTTTAAAAGTTTATGGCGTAGAGCATATCACAGATGTGATTGATTACTTTGATAATAACAAAAAGTTGAACCCAACACAATTTGATGCAAGCAAAGAATTTGAAAAAGCGTTGTTGCAACCAGAATTTGATTTTGCAGATGTAAAGGGTCAAGAAAGCATAAAGCGTTGTATGGAAATTGCCGCTGCAGGAGGGCACAACATCATTCTGATTGGTCCACCAGGGTCAGGGAAAACGATGTTAGCGAAACGCTTGCCGTCCATTTTGCCTCCAATGACGTTGCAGGAAGCATTGGAAACCACTAAAATCCATTCTGTTGTTGGACGATTGCGTTCACCATCAGCTTTGATGACTCAGCGTCCATTTCGTTCGCCACACCATACCATTTCAGATGTTGTAGTGTTAAAGTGAAATTAAACTTAATCTTTTGTTTATCAAATATTTATTATCATTTATGTGCTTTTTCTAAAGACTCACATATTATAGTAAATAGATATTATGAATAGATTTAACTATCAGTTCGAGGTTACAGACTATAAGTCGGTAAATGAACTAAGGGATTCGGTAAATCAAATATTAGATTTGATATCTGAGAAGAAGGTGCAAGATTACATCTTGAGAAAACTAACCAAAGAAGACGAGATTCAACTAATATCGCCATCGGTGGTATTCACTTTCACCAACTGCGATTGTGCGGATAAAAATGATTTACCGTTTTAGAATGAATAAGATATATAAAGAAATTAAAGACGCTAAGCCGAAAGTGGAGAATGGTGAAAAACTATTTGTTGTTGAAAATCTGCCCGATACACCAACCGAAAATATAGATATGTTATTTGCGGTTCTGATTTTCACGGGTAGCCATTTA
>Ga0209138_1001431_pt1 | contig 20538 bp, 14 predicted proteins | sample SaaInl3SG_22_DNA_FD_184645 | JGI IMG/M metagenome (GOLD analysis project Ga0209138, IMG submission 184645) | Marine microbial communities from expanding oxygen minimum zones in the Saanich Inlet - ESP_153SG_22_DNA (SPAdes) (version 2) | ecosystem: Environmental > Aquatic > Marine > Intertidal...
TCCTGCGTACCTTCATTTACGAATGTCAAATACAAATGGTTGGGTCTATCCTATTTTTATCATTCATTCTCATTACATTTGACGAGTACATTTATGTTAAGAGTCTTAATACTACTGATAAGTTGCATGCCACTAGCAGCCCACGCTCAATTTGTAACACCATGTGTAGATTCTAATCGAATAAATCCTTTCTATCAGTGTAACGATCCTGCGTTTGACCCAATATGTGGGTGCAATAACGTGACCTATAGAAATGGGTGTGAAATGACCAATGTAGCTGGAGTGAATTCACCCGCTCCAGGTCAGACTGGAGTATGTCCCAATGATCTTTTCTTTTATGATTTTTACCCTAACCCAGTAAGGAATACGCTGAATTTCAATATGCAATTCACCTCCTTACAGACGGCACCCGCCACTCTGCAGATTTACAACGTATATGGCAATATTGTCTACAGCCAATTGCTCAATAACTTGGCAGACTTTCCCACCCCGCCCAAGAGCATAAGCTTAACAGGCTTAGAATCTGGGGTATACGTGCTGTTAATCCAATCCAAAGGAGTCAGCAAAATATCAAAGTTTATAAAACACACACCTTAGACACATACACAACGATGAGAATACAGACAATCCATACAGGTAATTTTATGCTCGATGGAGGCGCTATGTTTGGCACTGTGCCTAAAAGTATCTGGCAACGGATCAACCCTGCAGATGAACATAATTTGTGTAATTGGGCGATGCGATGTTTGCTTGTAGAAGATGGGGATAGGCTCATTCTGATAGACAATGGAATGGGCGAAAAGCAAAGTGATAAATTTTTTGGGTACTACTACCTCAATGGGATTCACTCCTTACAGAAATCGCTAAATGATGCTGGAGTAGATTTCAATGACATTACTGACGTAGTACTTACCCATTTGCATTTTGACCACTGTGGGGGTAGTGTAAAGTGGAATACGATTAAAGACGGCTACGAACTCACCTTTCTAAATGCAAAATACTGGGTACATCCGAAGCATTGGGAACATGCCATTAACCCAAATCCTCGTGAAAAGGCGTCATTCCTTACTGAAAACATGCTACCTATCCAAGAAATGGGCCATCTTCACTTCATAGGCGAAGATCTCCAAATCTCTGAAAATATAAGCGGTATATTGGCTCAAGGACATACGGAATCTATGTATTGTCCAAAGATTAACGTAAACGGGCAAACACTCTTATTTATGGCAGATATGATTCCCAGTATCGGGCATATTAAACCCAACTACGTAATGGGTTATGATATACGTCCACTGGATACTATGCGTGAGCGTGAAGCTTTCCTCAAAGAAGCTGTCGCTAATGATTACACCTTATATTTTGAGCACGATCTCAATATAGAATGTGGTAAAGTAATACTTACGGATAGAGGGTACAAACTTGGAGACGCAGGAAGTTTGAAAGATTTCAGTCTTTAGTCTCACGTTTTTTTATGCTGTAAATATGGACTGCGTCCTTGCGAATGAACTCTTTTCTTGGACATAAGACTTCAGTAAATTTCTGTGTAAGATTTGTTTTGCTCGCTATGTCGCCAAGCCGCAAAGTTTAAATGCCATTTAAGGTCTTATCTTATGCCCTTTATACAAAGAATGAATGCTCATGCAAAGTGCTTATTTCAGTATTTATTCCTTTTGCCTTTCACAAACAAAAAATACCTTTGCTTACTTGCTGCAAAAGCAATAAAAACAAAAACATATGGATAGTCAATTTGACAATGCGCTGGATTACCACTCTCAAGGTAGACCAGGAAAAATAGAAGTAATACCTACCAAACCTACACAGACAAAGAGAGACCTTAGCCTCGCATACTCACCAGGAGTAGCTGAGCCTTGTGAGGAAATATTCAAAAACCCACAAGATGCATACAAGTATACTGCTAAAGGAAACTTAGTCGCAGTAATTACCAACGGTAGTGCCGTCCTCGGATTAGGAAATCTAGGACCACTTGCCTCTAAGCCAGTGATGGAAGGTAAGGGTGTTCTGTTTAAAATATTCGCAGATATAGACGTTTTTGACATTGAAGTAGATGCTTCTGATCCTCAAAAATTCATTGAAGTCGTAAAAGCATTAGAACCCACTTTTGGTGGTATAAATCTAGAAGACATAAAAGCTCCTGAAAGTTTCTTAATCGAGGAAACCTTAAAAAAAGAGATGAGCCTTCCGCTCATGCACGACGACCAGCATGGCACCGCGATCATCAGCACAGCAGGCTTACTCAATGCGCTAGAAGTAGCAGGTAAAAAAGCAAGTGAAGTTCGCGTGGTAGTGAGTGGTGCAGGTGCGGCAGGAATCTCTTGTGTAAAGCTCTGGATTAGTGTAGGTGTGAAAAAAGAAAACGTCTACATGTTTGATCGTGATGGCCAGGTAAGTGATGATCGAACGGACTTAGATCAATGGAAAGAACATTTTAAAACTCCTAAGAAATTCAACAATCTGGCAGAAGCCTTGGTAGATGCGGACGTATTTTTAGGGCTATCTGTAGGAAACATAGTCAGCCAAGAAATGGTAAAGTCTATGGCAAAAAATCCAATTGTTTTTGCGCTAGCGAATCCTAATCCCGAAATAAAATACGACGACGCCATAGCAGCTCGTGAAGACGTGATTATGGCTACAGGTAGATCTGATTATCCCAATCAGGTGAATAATGTACTTGGGTTCCCTTTCATATTCAGAGGAGCACTAGACGTACGCGCTACTGCTATCAATGAAGAAATGAAGCTAGCTGCAGTAAAAGCACTTGCAGAGTTAGCCAAAGAACCTGTGCCGGATGGCGTACTACTAGCTTACAACCAGCCAGACATGAGTTTTGGCAAGAACTATATAATTCCAAAGCCGCTAGATCCCAGACTAATAACCACCGTATCTCCAGCTGTTGCTAAAGCGGCTATGGACAGCGGTGTAGCCCGATATGATATTACTGATTGGGATGCGTATAAGATTGAATTGCGCAAGCGTATGGGGCTTGATAATCGATTTTTACGCACCATATCTTTACGTGCTAAGCAAAGACCTCAGCGCGTAGTATTTGCAGAAGCGGATAATCCCAAAATACTAAAAGCAGCCCACGTAGCTCGTGAAGAAGGAAGCTGTATCCCTATTTTATTAGGTTTTGAAGACCAAATAAGAGAGTCCATAAGAGAGCTGGGACTTAACCTTGGCGACTGTACCATTATTGATCCTAGTCGTTCACCCGAAATTACCGAAAAGTACGGAGAAGCATACTTTGAAAAAAGGCAACGTAGAGGTCTAACCTTATTCCAAGCCAAACGTAAAATGCGCCAACGCACCTACTTCGGCACTATGATGGTAGAGCAGGGAGAGGCTGATGCATTTATTAGCGGACAGAGTAGCAACTACCCGGATACTATTCGTCCTGCCCTAGAAATTATAGGAAAAGAAGCGGGCACAGATAAAGTGGCAGGCATGTATATTATTATGAGCAAGCAAGGCCCACTTTTCTTTGCTGACACTACCGTAAACATAGATCCTAGCTCTGACGACCTAGTAGACATCGTAAAACTGACCCATAAGATGGTAAGCAAGTTGCAGGTAAAACCGCGTATAGCAATGCTCAGCTATAGTAACTTTGGCTCTGCAAAAGGACCTACGGTAACTAACATACAAACTGCTCTAGCGAAACTGCACAAAGAAAACCCTGAGATACTAGTAGACGGTGAGATGCAAGCCAATACAGCCTTAGATGCTGATTTACGTCAAGAGCTATTCCCATTCTGCAAGCTAGGAGATGAAAATGCCAATGTATTCATATTCCCGGCACTTAGTTCGGGCAATATCGCTTACAAAATGGTTCAGAGTTTAGGTATTTCAGAGGCAATTGGCCCAGTACTTCTCGGGTTCAAAAAATCGGTACATGTGCTTCAGTTAGGTAGCTCAGTGCGCGAGATAGTAAATATGATAAATCTCGCTGTGGTAGATGCTCAAGCTAAGAAAGGATTGGTATAGATGAGTATGAAGGTTCACATAGCAGATTTTAGTTCAGACTACCATCGTCAGGCTAGGAAACTTAGAGCAGAAGTACTAAGAAAACCACTAGGACTCCCAGCTAACGATCCTGCTTTTAATGACAGAAAAGAGGATGTACACTTTGTTGCTTTGTCCCGCGAAAAAGTCGTTGGTATTGTTGTTTTGGTTCCAGACTACAAACCTATAGTAGGCAAACTCCGTCAAATGGCAACAGCTGAAGAAGTAAGAGGGGAAGGCTATGGAATCGAGCTCGTAAAAGCACTCGAAGACTACGCAGCCAACAATGGATTGACATCTATTGTCCTTCACTCCCGTCACTATGCAGTAGGTTTCTATGAAAAGCTTGGGTACAAAGTAACCTCAGATGTTTTCCAAGAAGTGGGTATGGATCATTATGTGATGGAGAAGAGTTTATAAATTGGATGTTTGTTGAGACACAAACTGGTGCGTCTTCGATTGACTGACTATTGGAGGACGTTCGTGAGGACACGAACTCATTCATTTCTGATTTAACGTTTGTCTATAGCAGAATTGTTTCGTGTCTCCCGTAGAAATGGTTCGTGTCCCCAGAATTCCTTCGTGCCTAGTAGAATTGGTTCGTGTCCCCTCCCCACGAACCCTCCCTGTTGTATATTTGAATTTATGACACCTCATACTCGCAAATCATTTATGGACATTGGACAAGTATATTTTTGGACCGCCACTATCAATGAGTGGAAACATTTACTATCGGATGATGCTTGCGAGCTAATCATAATAGACAGTCTACGCTATCTCAAAGAGCAAAAACTAATTCATATATTAGCCTACGTGATAATGCCAAATCACATACACCTTATCTGGAAACTAAATGATTACAATGGTAAAGAGCTCCCATCCGCGTCATTTACCAAATTTACTGGACATCAATTTCAGAAACACTTAAGAAATACGCACCCTGCTCTGCTTGAAGAATACGCTGTAGACTTCCCTAATAAACACTACGAATTTTGGCAACGTGACTCCAAAGCTATGCATCTCTATACCACTAACATGTTGCTTCAAAAGCTTAATTATGTTCATAATAATCCGTTGCAGAAACATTGGAAATTGAGTGCCACTCCTGAGGAATATCAATATTCTTCTGCCAAGTTTTATGCGGACGGAAAGGATTGGTTTGACTTGGCCGAGCGGTATGAGGATCATTTTTAAAATGAAAGTTTGGGACGTTGGTGAGTACACGAACAAGTAAGTCCGTAATTTGAACACAGAAAAAGTTCGTGGAGATACGAACTGATGCGTCTTAGATTAACCATTTGAGAACGTTCGTGAGGACACGAACTCGTACGTCTCCGATTTAACGTTTGTCTATAGCAGAAATAGTCGTATCTTCAGTCGAAATAGTTCGTGTCCCCACGGACACAAACGCAAGCCTTTTAAGAAATTCCTTGTCAGGATTACAAATTCGTAAGAGCAGGCTCGAGAAGGTGTTAATTACTGCGTATTAATAGTGCTCACTTAAACCACTCCACACCATTCTTAAAAATGTCCATAAAGGCCATTTCAGGAATGTTTTTCATTAATCCTTTGCGGTAACGCTCTGGGTGACCCATACGTCCGTAAATCTGTCCAGTGGCATCTGTGATGCCTTCTATGCCGTGTACAGATCCGTTTGGATTATACGGCATATCGAGCGCTACATTTCCTTCAAAGTCGATGTATTGCGTAGCTATCTGCCCATTGCCTGCGAGTTCTTTTACCATTTCATCAGAAGCATAGAAACGTCCTTCTCCGTGCGAGAACGGTACAATGTATTTCTTGCCTTTCATACCTTGTAACCAAGGGCTTTGGTCAGACATTACTTCTACGTGTGCCGTTTGACTGATGTGTCTACCTATGTTGTTAAACGTCATAGTAGCAGAAGTCTCGTCCAAATCTCGTATCTCACCATATGGCAATAAACCTGATTTTACCAATGCTTGGAAACCGTTACAAATACCAAGCATCAATCCACCTCTTTTTAGTAGTGCGTGTACTGCGTCTTTTATCGCTGGGTTTTTGAGTACGGATACGATGTATTTGGCAGAACCATCTGGCTCATCTCCTGCCGAGAATCCGCCAGGTATCATTACAATATTAGCAGCGTTTATCTCCTCCACAAAAGCTGAAATAGACTCACTGATAGCGTCTTCACTGTAGTTAGTAAATAATCGTGTATGCACATCTGCTCCTGCATCTACAAATACGTGCTCCGTCTCATACTCGCAGTTAGTTCCTGGGAATATGGGGATGAATACACGTGGAGTTGATTGTTTTGAGTTATTCGCTTTGAGTGGTGTATCAGCTAATGCCAATCCCTTTACTATGGTTTTGTTCGTGTCTCCACGAACAACCTTCGACGCAAATATCGGTTCTAGCGTTCCTTCCCACGCAGCAGTAAGTTCGGCTACATTAAATGTCTCTCCATTTATCGTTAGGTCTTCACTACCCGTTTTCCCAAGTAGCTCGTAGCCTTCTAGTTTCGTGGTAGATTCTACTATCAAGCTACCAATTTGTGGCTTGAAGCAGTCTTTACCGTAATTGATGTCTGCGCCTATTCCGTTGCCTACTACCATCTTAAATACCGCACTTGCTAGTCCTCCGTCCTTTATCGTTTGAGCAGAAATGATAGTGCCGTTTTTGATGTGACTGTGGATATCTACATACGTTTTATTGAGCTGAACATAGTTCGGTACTCCACTAGCATCTGCTTGATGCTCTGCAAGATAAAGATAGTTTCCTTCTCCTTTTATCTCTGGAGAAATGATATTTTTCAACTCTCCTACTGCACAAGCAAAAGATATCAGTGTAGGTGGTACATGTATGTTATCAAAGGTTCCACTCATAGAATCTTTACCGCCTATAGCAGCAGTTTCAAACTCCAGCTGAGCTTCTAATGCCCCAAGCAATGCCTGCAATGGCTTGCCCCATTTCTCAGCATCTTCTCCTAATTTTTCAAAATATTCTTGAAAACTAAGGCGAGCATCTTTGTGGTTACCCCCTGCCGCTACCAGTTTAGCAAGTGACTCTACCACCGCGTATGCACCCATTAAGAGTGGATTTTTATTCGCTAATTCTACCGAAAATCCCCACGTAGATATAGCCACCGTATCTGTTGATTTATTCAGCACAGGAATAGTATTCACACTTGCAAGCGCAGGTGTTTTTAGGTGCTTTCCGCCGAGAGGCATGAGCACGGTAGTACGTCCTACGTGCGAGTCAAAGTTTTCTATTAGTCCTTTTTGCGAAGCTACATTGAGCTGCGCAAGTTCTTTTTTGAATTGTTCATTCGTCAATGGAGCAATGACTTGCGTCTCCACATAACTATCACTCACTGCTTTAGCGTGCATTGTTTTCTCAGTACCCGCAGTATCTAAGAATTCACGATCTAAGTCGACAATCATCTCTCCTCTCCAAAAAATCTGCATTCTACCGCTATCGGTAACCTCTGCTACTTCTACAGCGAGTAAGTTTTCTTGCGAAGCATATTCTATGAATGCAGCTACATCTTTAGCTTCTACCACCACAGCCATTCGCTCTTGCGACTCCGATATGGCCAGCTCTGTTCCGTTGAGTCCGGCATACTTCGTAGGTAGTTTATCTAGGTCTATATTCAGACTATCCGCTATTTCTCCAATCGCAACTGAAACTCCTCCTGCACCGAAATCGTTGCATTTTTTGATGAGCTTTGTTACTTCTGGTTTGCGGAAAAGTCGTTGTATTTTTCGTTCTTCTACAGCGTCCCCCTTTTGCACTTCTGCACTTAGCGTGTTGATGGAAGTCTCATCCTGCACCTTACTAGATCCTGATGCTCCGCCTACACCGTCACGGCCTGTTTTGCCACCTACCATGATTACTCGGTCACCCTTTTCAGGCGCTTCTCTGCGTACCCAGTCCTTGGGCACTGCACCTGCTACGTAACCCACTTCCATGCGCTTGGCTTTGTATCCTGGGTCGTACACTTCTGCTATTTGCGAGGTTGCGAGTCCTATCTGGTTACCGTAAGAGGCGAATCCTTTGGCAGCCGTTTTGGTTATTTTTTTCTGTGGAAGTTTACCTTCTAAGGTATCTTCTATTCGCTCGCGCGGATCAGCACTGCCCGTTACACGCATCGCCTGATATACGAATGCTCTACCACTCAATGGATCTCTGATAGCACCTCCCACGCAAGTAGAGGCTCCACCAAATGGCTCTATCTCCGTAGGGTGATTGTGCGTCTCGTTTTTAAAGAGCAAGTACCACGCTTGTTTCTCCCCTTCTACATCTACTTCTATTTCTATGGTACAGGCATTTATCTCATCAGTAATTACTAAGTCGTCTAACTTGCCATTAGCCCTTAGATATTTCGCTGCTATGGTTCCTATATCCATCAGCGAAATTGGCTTATGTTCTCTGCCTAGTTCTTTTCTAAGAGCTAAGTAGCGGTTAAATATTTCTTCTAGTTTGTAGGCTAAATCTCCTGCAAACTGCACATCTTTTAACTCCGTAAAAAAGGTAGTATGTCTACAGTGATCACTCCAGTAGGTATCCAACACCTTGAGTTCAGTCTCCGTAGGATTTCTATTCTCATTCTGAAAATAGGTTTGAATAAACTTCAAATCTGCCAGATCAAACGAGAAACTCCATGCTTTATGAAAGGCTTGAAGTGCATGTTCATCAAACCCAGTAAACCCATCTATAATTGGCACTTCTGTAGGCTTAGGAATTGGCGGATTCACCAAAACACTTAAGTCCTTTTCCTGTGAGTCTACACTATTGATAACGTATTCTTTTACCTGACCTAAAACAGCATCACTCACTTTGTCAAACACAAAAAGCTTCCCAGTGCGTATCGTAGGCTTATGTCCCACTACCAGCTGTATTGCTTGCGCAGCTGAGTCTGCACGCTGATCATACTGACCAGGAAGATACTCCGTAGCGAATGAAGAAGTGCTACTCGCCGCAGGATTATCTGTATGAGCACTATCTGCTACTGCGTCTAAAAGTACAGTTTTTAGCTTGTCCCAAGACTCCTCTTGAGCATCAAAAACATCATAAATTACATATTGCTTTAAGTGTGTTAATGGAGCGAATTCTTGGAGTTCGGCAAGTACTTTGTGTGACTCGACATCAAACGCGGATTTCTTTTCTACGAAAATTCTTTGGTTCATGCGTGAAGATATATGTCCCGCAAAGGTAAACGCTCTGTATTAGCCACTGCCCTTATTGAGTGGAATGTTGAGAAAAAGGTTTAAACATTAAGTTAATTCCAGGTGCTTGGATGATGTTGTCATTTTAAAGGACGGCGCTCGCAGACAACTCCTAGATTATTTGGGTAAGGTCATTAAGCTTTCTCTCGCGAACTGAAAAACGATTCAGAGTGAAGCGTAGAATCTGATTTCGATTAGTTTCAAGTAGTTTCATTCCGAGCATAGCGAAAAATCCAATATTACTGAGATTGTCAACTCTAGAAAAAGTTAAACGCCTGTCACACATCAAAGTCCCAGCAATAATCTTAATTTTGGAACAGGCCAATGATTAATTTTATGAATAAAGCAGCAGTTCATCTGCACAAGTTCTCTTTAGTTATTGGCATTATTTATTCTTCATTTTTCATCTCACAAGCTCAGTGCCTTACTTATGATTCTATAACAAATTACGAAGTCCATGAAATATATGACAACCTATTATTCAACTCCTACCCAGTGAGTGAGGTTATGTGCTTTGGTTCAAAAATGGCAGAATATGATAAAAATAAGGGTATCAAAAGAGTACTTGTTAACTTTGGGCCATTTACAGATGAATGCTCAGAATGCTTTTACTATAAACATGGGTTTGAATCCTATAATATTCGGGGCGCTGACATCTTTAGCGAAGCAAGTGATGCATTTGTGAGTGCCTATAATAAGTCAATGGAGTCACTCCTTGTAGTCCACAACAAAGATACAATCCCTAAATACAGGAATCCAGATCAACCCACATTCGACTTTTGGTTACCTTCTAAAAGCGATATTGCTGTAGAGTATTTAGACGATTCAACACTGACCTTCAAAATCCATTCTGACACCTTAGAAAATTTGTTTCAAGAAGACATTACAAACCTAGCTATCTGTTTCAGAGACTCTATCACTGACCCAAATTTCGGTAGTTATGATTATTTCACGGTCAAAACACTAGGGGTAGATATTGCAATAGAAGATAGGTCTTCATTTGAACTACATGTTTTTTATGACTTCCAAAATGTGCCTAATAAGTATGAAATCTGCTGGTGTAAGGCACTGGAATAGAAATTCCTACTCTCTATTCCTATTGAGTTAGATTAGTTAACTCAAATATCACAGCACTGTGTTATTTAGATTTGAAACAGAACGCTTGTCTACATTACCTTCGTACCAAATGGGACCAAATCCAGAAAATCACTATGTCAACAGAAGCAACTGGCTACGGGCAGCCATTCTTGGGGCAAATGACGGCATACTATCTACAGCGAGTATCGTAATAGGTGTAGCAGCAGCAAGCTCTACTAGAGAGCCTATTATACTTGCCGGTGTTGCTGGCTTGGTAGCCGGAGCTCTATCGATGGCCGCTGGTGAATACGTCTCTGTTAGCTCACAGAGCGATTTAGAAACTGCTGACCTGAAGCGTGAAGAACAAGAACTGATAGATTTCCCTGAACAAGAAGAGAAAGAATTAGCTAAAATATATGTAAACAGAGGTCTTTCTGCAGACCTTGCTGCTAAAGTAGCTCGCGAGCTGACACAGCACGATGCACTCGGTGCACACGCCAGAGACGAACTCGGTATCAACGAAATAACACAAGCCAATCCTTTTCAAGCAGCCTTTGCGTCAGGAGCTGCTTTCATTTTTGGTGGAGCACTTCCAGTTATTGTGGCTTTATTCGGCAATTTAGGTGCTATGATCTACTTACAGTACGGATTTGCCATCGTATTCTTAGTCTTATTAGGCTCAGTAGCCGCCAAAGCCGGTGGATCTAATGTGCTCCGAGCGATTATCCGTATCACTTTTTGGGGGACCGCTGCTATGGGACTTACCGCACTTATCGGTTACCTATTTGGTGTGAATATGGCATAATTTATTGGCTATTAATTACATCTTTGCACCCTGAATTTATTAGACACCATAGACTATCCTTCTGATCTCAAGAAACTGGAAGTAAAACAGCTACCACAGTTGTGTCAAGACATTCGTGATTTTTTTATTGAAAAAATTCTTAAAAATGGAGGTCACTTCAGTGCTAATCTAGGAGTAGTAGAACTTACGGTAGCATTGCATTACGTGTATGACCTACCTTCTGATAAGCTTGTTTGGGATGTGGGACATCAAGCATACATTCACAAGTTACTGACCGGGCGTAAATCAGCGTTTGATACGATTCGGAAATTTGAAGGTCTAAGTGGATTCCCTAAGATAGATGAGAGTGCATTTGACCATTTCGGTACTGGACACTCAAGCACTTCCATATCTGCTGTGATGGGCATGGCTGAAGCAGCTCTGCTAAATAATAAAACGAATACGCACATAGCTGTAATAGGTGATGGTTCGCTCACCGGCGGGATGGCCTTTGAAGCACTCAACAATCTGGGTGTAAGCAAGGCAAATGTTCTGGTAGTAGTAAACGACAACCAAATGGGCATAGACCCAAATCTAGGGGCAATTAATACCCACCTGAATGAAATAGATGGAATTACTCCAAACCTATTTGAGAACTTAGGCTTGAACTATCAAGGCCCTGTAGATGGACACAATGTCTTGGAATTAGTTGCTATTTTCGAAAATCAAAGACAAGAAAACGGGCCACAAGTACTGCATATTAAAACGCTAAAAGGAAAAGGATACGAACCTGCCGAAAAAGCACAAACCGACTGGCACAGTGTTAGTTATGTAAAAATAGACCCGAACGGACAGAAAAATAGGAGTCCTGAGTCTTCAGGAAAACCATTGAAGTTTCAAGAGGTTTTTGGGCATACATTACTAGAACTCGCAGAGAAAGATGAGCGCATAGTGGGCATCACTCCTGCCATGCCGAGCGGCAGTTCTATGAAAATCATGATGGAGGCCATGCCGCATCGCGTTTTTGATGTGGGAATAGCAGAGCAGCACGCAGTTACTTTTGCTGCAGGACTAGCTTTAGAAGGCAAACGCCCTTTTTGCAATATCTACTCTTCGTTTGCTCAGCGTGCGTATGATCAAATCATACACGACGTAGCCTTACAAAACATTCCCGTCATCTTTTGCCTAGACCGTGCAGGACTAGTCGGCGCAGATGGACCTACTCACCATGGTACGTTTGATTTAGCTTTTCTAAATACGATTCCGAATCTTACCATCTTATCCCCTATGGACGAGCACGAACTCCGCAATATGATGTTTTGGGCGGCAGACCACACTGAGAGTCCTGTGGTGATTCGCTACCCACGTGGTAGAGGAAGTCAGATAGAGTACAAAAATGAGATTCAATCACTAGAAATTGGAACCTCTCGTACATTGACTTCAGGCAATAAACTAGCTATCCTATCCATAGGGCAAATAGGCACAGAAGTTCAAAAGGCAATCCGCACAAACGATTTAGCATCTAATGTAACTCACGTGGATGCTCGTTTTATGAAACCTCTGGATTTGAGCAGAATCGGTGAGTTATTCCGTTCCTTTGATACGATAATCACTGTAGAAGAATCATGCCTACTCGGCGGTTTCGGACAGCAAATAAAAGCACTGGCTCAAGATAGTTTATACAAAGGCACTATTACCTCGTTAGGCTTACCGGATGTGTTTGTACAACATGGAGAAATCGTTGAGCTTAGAGCTAAGTATGGTATTGATGCTGAAGGGATAGGGAAGGTGATTATAGAGCTTAAAGGTAATTAGCCGTTCTGTTTATCAATACTATACGCATCTTATTTCATTTGATAATTGACGCAGAAATTCCTGTTTCCCTATGTATTATACACACCCGAAAAACTACAGAATTGAAAATTCTTGTTTTTCTCCCCTCTGCTAGAGGGGAGAAAAACGTCTCTGCGAGAATAGTGTTAGAGGATTTTCCTTCGCAAAATCCTTATAGTCCCGAACGAGTCAGCTCTGGAGAGTGGATTGATTTTCTAAATCTAGGATTCAAATAGAATCAAGTGGAATGTTTCTTCCTCAGACAACCAAATCGTTGTTTTGATTAAATCAAGGGTGTGATTTCTGCTCAAACGAACAACTCTGCTAGTTATGTTCCTCCACATTATTACTCTCAAAATCGTCAACAAACTGCTCTACCTCAAGTATGACACTATTCATATGGTGATAAACCTCCTCATCTCTAAAACGCAAAACCGTAATTCCCAAATCATTCATACGCTGTTCTTTGATTTTATCTTTGGCTATTACGGCATCTTCGTGATGGGTAATGCCATCTAGCTCTATGCCAAGCATAAGCCGAGGACAAAAAAATATAGGTATAAACCAATCTACCGGTTTTTGTCTGTGAAAATCATACCCTCTAAGTTGCTTATTTCGCACTTGCATCCAAAATAGTATTTCACTTTTAGTACTCTTATTCCGGTGTTGTCGAGCATATTCTTTTAGTCTAGGGTGATACCAAAGAAATTTCTTTTTGGTCATTTAACGAAATTAGTAGTTTTCTGTTTATACACACCACTATTCTTATGTCAAATCACAGATTTGAAGGAATTGCCGCTTCTCAGAAAGCGGATTATTTGTCGCTAGTAGATTTTGCGGAACAAAATCTTTTTAGACCCGAAAAATCCCCGCGTGAGAGGGGATTTTAGTCCCAAATCTCTGATTTGGCAAGACTAAAAGGGATGTGTTTATACCCCAATTAATCCTTAGAGTTGTACTTCTAAACCCTAAGAAACTTAATCACCCAAAAGTACACCCTTAGACTCCACTTACGACCTATTCTATCACCGCTATCACTCTAAACCCAATCGTAGACTTGGGCTCTGCAGCAGGCTGCTCGCTCTCTACTCGCACATCATATCCTGTATCATTCCAAGAGCCGCCCATCGCCACGGCATCATCAGATACAAGCTCGGCTACATTGCCCGACATATTGTATACCCCAAATTGATTTGGAAAGTAAGACTTCCCTGGTGCGGTGATTATGGCATCATCTATAAATCCATCTGGTGTTATAATCTCATATTTTTTAGATTCATCATTGTAATGAATAGTCGAAGCATCATAACTTTTAAAATTAGCTAAGTAAAGTCCCTTAGAATTTCTAAGATAAGGTCCACCCCATGGGTACCTCATTGTTTCATCGCCTCTGGCTGCTCGAATCCACTGTTTCTTGGTAGGGACTGAAAATGTAATTTTTACTCCTTGATTTTTTAAGCTATAAATCTCAGTCAACCAATGGGCATACGCTTTTGCTTGTTTCAGTGTCATGCCTACTGCTGGATATTCTGAATATGCTTGATGTTGGTAGTAATAATTTACAAAGGGTTCTGTGTCACCTAGTCCCTGTCGCCAAACAGTAGTGTCTAAGATATTGGCTTTATATTCCTCTGTTTCCCCTTCTTGTTTGAGATACATTAGAAACTCTCTCCATTGGATATTGGTAACTTCTGTGCTAGCCATATAAAACTCTAAACAAGAATCTAGTCCTCTTATATATTTGCTTTTAGCTATAGAATCTAACCCCAATTCATTGGCCTGGGTTAGAAGGTGTGTATCTCCTTGTTCATTCATGTACACCTTCCCTGCTGGCACCTTCACATAGTGCTTAGTTAAATACTTAGAATGTTGCGGCTTTCTATTTTTGCCAAAGGCGAATAGTAAAGGCAATAGCAGTAAGAAGTATCCCAGTTTTTTCATGAATAGAAAACGAAGGTAAGAAATGAATATTACATTGCTTGTTCAGTTCTCGATACGATTTTGTCATCTCGAGTGTTCTGCGAATCGCAGAATGTATCGAGAGTTGAACAAAATCACTCGAACTGACAAGCAATACAATAATGGTCTACCTTTGCCCCACAAAAAGAACGAGATGCGATTTAACCATAAGACCATAAACCTACAGCGCTATCCCAATACAGCAAACCGCTCCTTACGAGCTTGGAGTGCTGCAGATGAATTAATTTTAGAGACGGCTCTAGGACTTGGTTTAGAAAAAAAGAGCATTGTTCTGGTACACGATACTTTTGGCGCCATGGCGGTAGCTCTGAGTGCTCACAATCCTCACTCCGTAATTACAAACGCTTCTCAACTAAAGGCTACTAAACTTAACCTAGCCAATAATGGATTGGATAAAAAAGACTGGGAGCACAGTAATCCCTTGAATATTCAATCCAAGTATATTGACATCGCTCTACTTAAGATACCCAAGTCTGCAGACTTATTTCAGTTATATATCCAACAGCTTCATGCCTCATGCAAATCTGAAAGCATCCTACTCTGTGGCTTTATGACCCGTAACTTTACTGCTCGCTGGAAGGAGATCGCAGAGCTTTACTTTGAGGATGTGTCGCAATCTATGGCGGTAAAAAAAGCACGCGTACTTATCCTTAAATCGCCTAAAGACACCATAGAAAAAATTCCCCTATTTCATACGGTAAAAAATGATTTAGACCTTAATCTAAAGCAATACTCTGGTGTATTTTCTTCTGAAAAGGTAGACCCAGCTACGCAAGTACTTCTAGAGCATGTACCTGCTACATCTGACAGCGACAATGTGCTAGATTTAGCTTGTGGGAATGGTGTGATAGCCGCGTATATTCAGAAACAGAATCCAAAAACACAGCTCGCTGTATTGGATGATAACTTCCTAGCCATAGCCTCTGCCAAGCTAAACCTCGGAAAAGAAAACATCAACTACCATTGGTCTGACACTGTAACGGCATGCAGAGATCAAAAATTTGATTTAATTCTTTGTAATCCTCCCTTTCACTTTGAGTACGAAAACACGATAGATATTTCCCTTCAGCTTTTTAAAGAAGCTAAAAATGCCTTGAAGCAAAATGGAGCGTTCTATATCGTGGCAAATACCCATCTAAACTACCGCACTCATCTGACTAAGCTCTTTAAGGAAGTGTCTCAAGTCACTGAAAGTGGCAAGTTTGAGGTGATACTTTGTAAGTAAAACAAGTAGTTTAGCGCACTACCTTTCAAACTCAAAGATCTCAATAATCTCTGGGAATAGATACTTCTTCTTCAGGTTGAAATTTGACTGAAATTCAGAGACCAATTGCTCCTTCGGACCGCCATCCGTCATCATAAAAATGACCTTGTTTACCGTACTGTCTATCCGTGCTTCTGAGTACTGATTTATGCCATAGAAATTTTCTTCTTTGAACCCTTCTAACACATTATAGTAGCCGTATTCCAAATCATAATTTATAAATCGATCTCTATTGAAATAGTATGCATAGCCAAAGATCCTATACTTCGGATACATCACCACCCGCGTGTTCTCATCGCGTAACTCTTGAACTTTCTCTACTGCTTCTTTCGTATGACGTCCATTGTCTATGTTCCGATCACTAGTAGACATAAAAAATAGTATTAAAAGCGAAGGGACCAACCATTTCACAACAGGTAACTTAATCATTGAAACTGAAGAAATAGCTACCAAAAGTATAAAACCTCCTACCGTATGCATAAGATACCTATCGTGAAACATAGGCACCCAATACGACAGTACAAACATTCCTGCGAAAGGCACACTAAACCATCCTGCAATTACCCACGTGTTACGACCTATTCCACGCCATTTTCGGACGTTAGCTAAAAGTGTAACCGCGACTATCAGTATAGTCAACTTTACGATGTCCTTAGAATTGGCAAACTGAGACAGAACATACTCCACAGTACTCCATCCAGAAGGAGTAGTGAGCCAAGTTCCTTTTTCTTTGGTTACTGAAAACTGCTCTATAACCACAGGTATATAAGGCCCAAAAAGAACAAAGGAAGCAGCTAAACTTAGCGCTACCGCTTTGAGTTTTTTACTTTCTTTATAACTAAAAAGCAGTGCATAAAAGACTTGCAGGCCAATAACCATTGCCCCAAAATAGTGGGTGTAGAGTAGCAATGCATTTACTACCGTAAATAGCACCAACACCTTGGTAGAGTACTGATTATTCAAACATCTCAGAAAGAAATAGAAACTGATAGCAGTAAACATCCCAAAGAGTGCATAAGCTCTAGCCTCGTGTGAAAAGTAAGTGGCATAATTCGAAAAGCTAAACAGCAATCCTGCCACTACGCCGACTTCTTTGGTAAAAAACTCATTGCCTATTTTGTATATAAAAGCAGCAGTGATACTCACAAAAATGAGCGAAGGGATTCTTACAGCAACTTCGCTGATACCAAAAATGTTTATCCAATAATGAAGAAATAGCTCGTACAGCGGTGGATTATTACCCGGTCGTAAGTGTCTGAGGATATCTGGGATATCCATCTGAGCAAAATAAACACTGAACGGCTCATCCCCTGCCAAACTATTGACCTCTATACCAAAAGATCTAAGAATAAGATTGAAAAGAAAGAATAACACGGGTATCAACCACCCAAACTTTCTCAGGCGTACCATCCCTACAAATCCTTGGCCTGAGCTACTAGCTCTGCTAGATCCAGGACTTCAACTTCACCTTCTTTATTGGCATGCTTTATCCCATCGCCCATCATAGTAGTACAAAATGGGCAATTCGCAGAAATAATACTCGCACCAGTTCCTATGGCTTCTTCCGTACGCTCTATGTTAATCTCTTTAGTGCCTTTTTCTGCATCTTTAAACATCTGTGCACCACCAGCACCACAGCAAAGTCCTTTAGACCTGCAACGCTTCATCTCTACTAGCTCTGCATCTAGCGCTTCTAGTATACGTCTAGGAGCATCGTATATGCCATTTGCTCTGCCGAGGTAGCAACTGTCGTGATACGTTATTTTTTTGCCTTTAAACGGGTCTGGACCAAAGGTTAGTTTGCCATCGTCTATCAATTGCTGAAGAAAAGTCGTATGATGAATTACCTCATACTTCCCGCCTAAGGATGGATATTCATTTTTTAATGTATTGAAACAATGCGGACATGTGGTTACTATTTTAGTAATCTCATAGGCATTGAGTGTAGCTATATTGGCCATGGCTTGCATTTGAAACAAGAACTCATTCCCTGCTCTTTTTGCTGGATCCCCTGTACAGCTTTCTTCTTTGCCTAGTATGGCATAGTTTACGCCTACATTGTCCAATATTTTTACAAATGCTTTGGTAATTTTCTGAGCACGCTCATCAAAACTACCTGCACATCCTACCCAAAATAGAACATCTGGTTTCTCTCCTTTAGCTACTAGCTCTGCTACTGTAGGTACATGTATTTGTTCACTCATTTTGCTGTGCAATTTATAAAAATATTTATGTTTTAAAGTCCTCTATGGCGACCAGCACCATGATCTCCACCTTTCGTACCTGGTTTTTTAATCTTATAAGTAAGCGTAGCCATTACATATCGCTGTACTGCATTGCTCTGATTTTGGGTAAAACTATTATTACTCCACCATCTCCATAAGTTCTGATTCTTATCCAAAATATCATAGGCTCTGGCTCCTATACTCCATTGCTGATCTTTGTCTATAAAAAATGAAATTTCAGAATTTAAAATGGGAATTGTCTGGGCTCCAACTGCATTATTAGCGCCGTAAATCTCCAAGTACAGTGACGTACTCCACTCGATGCGCTCTATGGGTGTAAAAACAAACTCCGCATCTACTTCGTGATAAAAAAAGCCGTTATTACTCACTCCTGCTACACTTCCTGTCTGATAGTTTAGACTATAGTCTCCATCAAAACTCCACATATCAAACTCATTGAACTGTAGCGTAGGACCACCTGCTATGGTATTATTTCTACTTAATATTTCCTCATTATTCTGCAAAAAATAAGACTGACCATAGTTGTAATCTATATCCATACCTATAGTAGCTTTAAGTACTTTTATGGGCCAAGTAAAGCCTACACTTTGGTTGGTGTAAATTCTATTTTTGAAATTAACAACGGTAGACTGCGCATAGTTATCTGAGGTCACCACATTAGTATTGACCACAGGTCTGAAACTATATGAATTCCACCCGTTAAAAAAGAGCGTCTTACCGAGTCCAAACATCCGCTGATATCTCCAGCTATTGTTATAGGTCATAAAATTCTGGATCTCAATATTACCTGTATTGGTATTGTACGGATCACTATCATCTGTCATTGGCAACATTTGCTGCACTCCTGGTCGATTTAGATTTGCACGGATATTAAAATGAAAATTATACTTATGCGGCTTATTCGATCTAAGGAACATGTATGGAATAAAAAAGAATTGATTAAATGCATAACTGGAATCTCTTTGCGTGGTAAAGCTTCTGTTCTCTATGCTCTGATTCAATTCTGGAACCACGTAGAGTGTAGTAAAGGAATCTAACTTATAGCTGAAATGTATGTAGTATTCTAAGTTTTGAGCTAGCACACTTCCTACTGGGCTATTGCTTAGCAATTTACCTTGCTCTTCTATCCAATCAAAGTCGTGATTGTACTCACTTAGCATCCAGTTTATACCCGGGCGTATCATCAGCTTTTTAGTCACCTGAATCTGGTATGCCGATGTAGTAGCTATTGTTTGCTCATTGGTTTGCAGATTTTGTGTAAGTCTAGGAGACTCATTTTCAGGAAATGGAAGCAAAAATGGCTGCGTCTTGAAATAATTCTGTTGATCATTGGTAAGTTCAGAAGTTCCAAAGTAAACTGACCCCATAAATCGATTATCGCCCTTCTTTTTTGACTTCCTAGTCCAATGCAGCTTAGTAATCAGTTTTTGATCTCCACTATTTATTCTATTCAGCGTTACACCACTATTGAGTATACTGTCCTTATTAAAGAAGTTTTGTGTACGCGAGCCTGAAAAATTATCGCCAATTTGTCTATTGAACTGCGCACGAAGCACGAGCCTATTTAGCGTATCTGGTTCGTACTCTATCTTTACATTCACTTGATGATTATTCTTGTCGCCATTGCCTTCACTTATAGCGTCGGAAAATAAAGTATTCTCTGTGAGGTACACTTCCGAGTTCCGCTCGCCTATCCTAAGGTTATGTTCTGAAGTGACCACGTAAGCTACATCAGACTTCATTCCTTTCACCGGCTCAAAATGCAGGTTAGCTCCTATTCCTTCGTATGAATTAACCCCGCCATTCCAGTTCCAGCTATTGCTTCCACCATTAAACGGATTAATCTCAAAGCTATTCAAGGTACCCATATCCTGCCATCCATAGAGATTGCTATTGATATTATTAAGTCCTCCTATGAGCGAAAACTGAGTAGCGTCTTTAAAGAAATTAATATTCCCTTTCCCGTCATAGTATCCATCGGTACCAGACCCTGCTCGTATAGTCCCAAAATACCCCTGAGCCTTATCTTCTTTTAGTACCAGATTAATGACTTTCTCCCGTTGATTGTCGTCCTCCCCTGTAAACTCATCTTCATCCGTTTTTTTATCTATCACCTCTACCTTA
>Ga0209138_1001433_pt1 | contig 20518 bp, 20 predicted proteins | sample SaaInl3SG_22_DNA_FD_184645 | JGI IMG/M metagenome (GOLD analysis project Ga0209138, IMG submission 184645) | Marine microbial communities from expanding oxygen minimum zones in the Saanich Inlet - ESP_153SG_22_DNA (SPAdes) (version 2) | ecosystem: Environmental > Aquatic > Marine > Intertidal...
TATCGTTTCGTCCATATCCTGACCATAAAGGCATAGCCCGGCTTCCAGACGCAGGCTATCACGTGCGACAAGGCCCGCCATTTTAACCCGGCCATCACAGCAAAGCGCTGTAACAAATGCTTCTGCGACTGCTTCGGGTAAACTGATTTCAAACCCGTCCTCGCCGGTATAACCTGATCTAGATAGCTGTATTTCTTGTCCTAAAAACTGGCTAGTTGCCACATCCATAAAGGCCATTTTTTCTGGTAGACGCAGATGCACTGCCACCACATCTGCAGCGGCCGGCCCTTGCACCGCGACCAGGGCGCGCTCACAACGGGAAATTTTAAAACCAGATAGATGGGTCTGTAACCAGCTTTCATCCTTTTCTGCGCAAGCCGCATTCACAACTAAACGCACATAATGCCCAGCATTAATCACCATCAGGTCATCAATAATCCCGCCACCTTCATTCAAAAACAGGCCATAACGTTGCTTATCTGCAGGCAAATCTATCAAATTGGCAGGAATAAGCCCTTCTAGAGCAGCTAAGATAGGCTCAGAGGTTCCAGATGAATGGGTGATATCTAGCTGCGCCATATGTGAGACATCAAACACAGCTGCCCCCTCGCGGCAGGCCATATGCTCTTTTAGCGCGCCATCCCCATAATTTAACGGCATCATATAGCCAGCAAAAGGTGCCATACGCGCCCCTTGCGCAATATGGTACGCATTAAGACAAGTTGTTTTCTCTTCGCTACCCACGCGCAGTTTTTATACCCCCTAATTTTTTATCGCATCAGCGTATTACGTGCCGATGCCTCCAATGCTAATCAACCACCACAGTGGCGATCACTCCCCATGTTACAGTGTTATAAAATTAAGCAAAGGAATCAACCATGATTTCACCTAGTAAGATTAGGTCTCTCAGGTTTCTAAACCGCGCTTTACCTCCCCCGATTTACCAATTATCGGTTATTGTCTATATAATCATCTAGAATAGCCAAAAGGTGCTATCCAAAAACATGAAAGCCCAATTTATGAACAGCACTGATAAGATTATTTCAGGTAAGATTATTTCAGGTAAGATTATTTTAGGCATTGAAAGCAGCTGTGATGAGACCGCTGCTGCATTGGTGCGCGCAGACCGCACTATCCTTGCTCATCAAATCGCTTCTTCAGCCGAAATTCATGCAAGCTATGGCGGTGTTGTGCCTGAAATTGCTGCCCGCCAGCACCTAGATATCATTGACAGGGTAGTAGAGAATGCCTTTGCTGAAGCTGGATTGACGCCAGCCGATATTGACGGGGTTGCGGCCACTGGCGGACCCGGGCTTATCGGCGGGGTGTTGGTTGGCACTATGACAGCCAAAGCGATAGCCCATACAAGAGACCTGCCTTTCTTTGCAGTTAACCACCTTGAGGGGCATGCCTTAACCGCCCGGCTGACCGATGGTCTAAGCTTTCCCTTTTTATTGCTTCTGGTTTCTGGTGGGCATACCCAATTATTGAGCGTTTATGGCGCAGGCCAGTATAAAAGGCTAGGCACTACCATGGATGATGCTGCAGGCGAAGCCTTTGACAAAGGCGCAGCTGTTTTGGGACTTGGTTATCCGGGCGGGCCAGCTATTCAGGCCGCAGCAAAAACAGGTAATAGCCGTGCCATTGCCCTGCCACGTCCCCGGAAAGGAGCCGCAGATTGTCATTTTTCTTTTTCAGGGCTGAAAACAGCCTTAGCGCAAAAGTGGCAAAAAACTGATGATAAAAGCGCATCTGCCCAAGCTGATTTTGCCGCCAGCCTGCAAAGCGCCATTGCCGACTGCCTAATAGATAGAACTGCGCGCGCAATGGAAGTATTTGCAAATGAGACAGGTCAGCGCCAACTTGTTATTGCTGGCGGTGTGGCCGCGAATATTGAAATTGGTAGCCGGTTGCGCGCCCTAGCGAGCGAGCTGTCCTTTACCCTTACGATACCCCCTGCTGCCCTTTGCACCGATAATGCAGCCATGATCGCATGGGTTGGCCATGAATATTTAGCGCAAGGCAAAAGTGATTCGCTGGATTTTGCCCCGCGGCCACGCTGGCCTTTGGATAGTGCAGCATCGCCCCCACCGGGACGCGGCGTACGGCGCTAAATAATTTCTGGTCATCCCCTAAGCGCCCATTATAATCAGCAACATGAATAATAGTAAAAACACCGTAATTATTGGCGGCGGCGCTTGGGGCGCAGCAATAGCCCATCAATTGCGCCTTGGTACGGCGCATAACAGCACGCTACTAGTGCGCGCTTCCACTACGGCGAGTGCCCTAGAAAAAGGGCATATACGCCAACATCCAGAAATTTCTGGGCTGGCTGGCTTTAATGCAACAACCGACCCTGCCTGTTTGAAAGAGGCGGAATTTGTGTATTTGGTTGTACCTGTTGCCGCCCATGCAGAGATGCTAGAGCTGATAAAAGCGCATACAAAGCAAGATTGCGCGGTTGTTCTTTGCGCAAAAGGGTTGATGCCGGACAGCGAAAAGGGCGGCGTCTTTTTACATGAATATGCCGCAAAACATCTTAGCCGCAGACCAATAGCCCTTTTTACCGGCCCTTCTTTTGCAGATGAAGTGCTCAAGGGTCTGCCAACCGCTTTGCTGGCAGCGAGTAAACAAACAGAGCTATCTGCACTTTTAGCCGCGCAATTCAAAAATAGTCAGCTTCGCGTTTATCAAGGAAATGATGTGATAGGGGCAGCACTTGGTGGGACGGTAAAAAATGTTATTGCAATTGCCGCTGGTATTTGTACTGGCCAGCAGCTAGGCGATAATGCGCGCGCAGGGCTTATCACAAGGGGCCTAGCCGAAACAATGCGGCTGGCAGATAAGCTAGGCGCACAGCGCGCAACCATGTATGGACTGGCAGGTATTGGCGATCTGATCCTATCTTGTAGCAACAACCATTCTCGCAATATGGCCTTTGGAATGGCCCTTGGTAGCGGTGTTGATGCGCCTGCAAAGCTGGCTGAGGGGCGGCATTCTGCTGCCCATCTTTGCGCTAGAGCCCGCTTTGAGGGTATTGAAATGCCCGTATGTGAGGCTGTTGATAAAATCGTTAATCAAGAGGCAGATATTGAAACAACCATTGCCAGCCTATTGTCACGGCAGGCGGGAAATGAATAAGCTAGCACCTAACCCCTTTCATTTGGCATTCAAACCTAACGGAGCAAACAGATATGGCATTTTGGCTATTTAAATCAGAACCAAATACGTGGTCATGGCAAGACCAGCTAGATAAAGGGGATATTGGCGAGGGATGGGATGGCGTGCGTAACCATCAAGCTGGCAATAATATGAAAGCCATGCAAATTGGCGATTTAGGATTTTTCTATCATTCTGTTTCTGAGAAGCAAATTGTTGGTATTGTTGATGTAACTGAGCTTTGGCACCTTGATCCCACAGATCCGCAAGGGCGCTTTGGCATGGTAACGGTGCGGGCCATAAAATCCATGACTAAACCTGTCAGCCTAGCTGAAATTAAGGCAGAACCGCGCCTATCCGAGCTAGCGTTGGTAAAGCAATCACGCCTATCGGTTGTACCAGTAGGAGAGGCGGAATGGAACCTGATTATGGAGATGGGGCAAACCAGCCTATAGCCTTAGGCGTTATCACCGCGCCGTTCTTTGAAAATAAGAAATAGGTTACGCAGATAGATAAATAGACCCAGGCCCTGACCACAAATAATAACTGGATCCTGACGCCAAAGCGCATATAAAAACAGCACCAGCCCGCCGCCAATAGAAAAATACCAAAAAGCGAGCGGGATAACAGACCTTCCTTCCCCTTCTGATTTCAGCCACTGGATGATAAAGCGCATCGCAAACAGCCCTTGCCCAGCAAAACCAATAATCAACATAAGCTGTTCTGGCTTGGTTGCCAGAGAATCGGGCAAAAATGGGAACAGGCTGGTCAGAAGATAGCCAATAAACAACGCCCCACTAGCAATCATGCCTGAGATGGTTTCTAACATTTATCTCATCTTCCTGTTTTGGCTGTTGTTTTGGACGTCTTTGCTGGTTTAGGCGCTTTGGCTTTATCCTCAACGACCATCCCGGTTTTTGGCATACGCCTAAGTAGCCAAATAACCCCTAGCATATCTGATATACCAACCAGCAACCTGTCCAGAATACCATATTTTGACTGGCCACGTTCGCGCATCCTATGACCAACAGGTACAGCCAAAACACAGCCCCCCTCACGCCGGATCAAGGCTGGCATAAATCGATGCATATGATTGAAAAACGGAAGTTTAAGAAAGATTTCCCTATCTACTACTTTTAACCCGCACCCACTATCAGGATGGTCATCTTTTAGAAGGTGGCGCCTCAGCCAACGCGCGATCGCTGATGCCTGCCGGCGAATAGCGGTGTCTTTGCGGGTTACCCGAACCCCGCCAGCCATACCCATTTCAGGACGTGCGGCAAGCAATGCGGCTTCTAAGGCTGGCAAATCAGCTGGAATATTCTGGCCATCACCATCTAGTACGGCAATGAGCGGCGCACGTGATGCTAGCAAGGCAGTGCGCACAGCAGCCGATTGACCAGAACGATTTTCGTGATGCAGTACACGTAATTGCGGCACCTGTTTCTGCGCTAAGAGCAAATCATCTTTTGTGCCATCATTACTGGCATCATTTACATAGATGATCTCGAACTTTCGGCCGTTAAAAGTCGCTACAATTTCATCAATAAGGGGACGGATATTTCCCTGCTCATTCATTACGGGAACCAGCACAGAGATTTCAGGTGTCTGAGATGTGATACGAGCCATTTAACGTTAGCACCTGCTTGGTTTTTTAAAGGCAGATTTTGCCAGTTCAAATTTCATGTCTACCCTATAGACTGTGAGCTTAGCCAGTGTCAATCAGCCGCCGTTTGCACGGGCACGGTGTTGATAGAAAAACAGCTGAATATCCCGCCCCTTTGAGATGTTTGTTCCCTGAAGCGTATCGCTAACGGCCAATTGCTGGTTGAGCTGCTCTGAAAGCTGGATAAATGCCTCGCGGTGGCGCCCTTCAATAACCGCCAAACCATCTGGGGCTTCAGCCATAAAAACTGCCGCCTGTTTGACATCCAAAAGCAAGATATCCTGACCCAAATGAAACACAGCTGATGGTTCATGATAGCCTACCAACGCAATAGCTGCTGGCCTATCTGGCAAGCTAGCAATATGGTTTTTCAGACGATGCGCAATATGGATTTGCGATAAGCTAGCAAACAGACCAGCGATTAGCAGAATATGCACTGCCAAGCCTGCCCCGCAAATGGCCAACAAATCACTAAGGTTCTGGCCGCGATACCAGTGCCATAACCGCCACAATACAAACCCAACTAGAAGCCCAATAAGAGCCGCAAAAACAAAAGCCCACCCCCCTGTCTTGCCGCCATAACTAATCGCTAGCCAGAAACAGACCCCAGCAAGCCCCACGCCCCAAATTGCAGCAAGGCCATACCCTGCCAGAACAACATAGCGCTGAAACCGGCTAGCAGGGGGGAGCGGGCTAAGCAAGGTAGCTGCGATAAGCATAGCCAAAGCCGGTAAAACGGGCAGAACATAATGCGGGAGTTTGGTGGGAACCAGCTCTATCGCCAACCAATAACCCGCAAGCCATGCAATACAAAATCGGCTAGCAGGGTGTTGTAATATCTCGCGCCCCAGCCGAAATGTGAAGCCAGCAAACGCAATGCCCGGCCAGAACAACAGGCCAAGCAAGCCAAAATAGGTGCCAAAAGGCGCACCATGCGATTCCTGTCCTGAACGCACTTTGGATAAGAAATCACCGCGAATAGCAATGTCCAAAAATGCACCCTCTGTTTGGTAGGATACCGCAATCATCCAAGGCAGGGTGATTGCCGCCAAAATCAAAATTCCGCGAAAAAACGCCAAATAGGCCAGCCACCTTATCTGGCGATCTATCGCCACCAGCGTCAAAATCGTAGTTAGGGCAATAAGCGGAGCAATCGGGCCTTTAACCAAAATACCAATCCCCATAAAGACCCAGAAAGCAATAAATAGCTGTCCGGTGGGAGGTGGCTCTTTTGTATGAAAGCGCTGATAAAGCCGCCAGAGATAAAATTGCTGACATAAAATCGCCGCAAGCAATACTGCATCTGTCTTGGCAAGGTGGGCTTCGCCTATCATCACGGGCGTAGCAGCAAGCAACAGCACCGATATGGTTGGCAGAAGCGGGATTGCAGGCCACAAGCTAGCAGCAAATCGGTGGGTTAGAAAAAGCGCCGCCAACACAGCTAGCACCGAAGGCAGGCGGTAGCTGGCAATATCAAAATGGCCAAAAATCGCTGCTGAGGCAGATTGCAACCAATAGATAGCTATTGGTTTTTTTGCGCGCAACTCATCCATAAAATAGGGGGTAATTAAATCTCCGCTAAGCACCATTTGCTTGCTTGCCTGTGCAAAACGAGCTTCATCGCGGTCGATCACTTCAAGGCTTTGATGCCCAATAAGTACAGCGACAAAAATCACCGCCAGCAGCCCTAAGAAAAAGCCGCGATGCCCGGCCATTTTGCTAATGATGCGCTGCCAGTCTCTCGAAGATAAATTTGTGGATAAGCTCATCTTTGCCAATCGCCGTTTTAGCCGGTTTCTGGTTAAACAGGCTTTAAAAAAACTTGGTCATAAAACTCAATTGCTTTTCGTGTTTTATAACGCGCACCATAAATTGTCTAACCCTATCGGAAATCCCCTAGCTTCGCCAGTCAAGAGATACAGCGTGCCGCCAAAAAAACTGAATATGCCTTATCTGAAATTAATTGAGCAGATTAGTATTTTGAAAAGTTTGTGAAATAGAGGTACAAGCGCACATGAAAAAAGCGCAAAAAACACAGCCCAAGCTAGCGATAGAAACAGAACCTCTTAGAGGCCCTGAGACCAGCTATCGCCATATCTGGGCACTATCTTGGCCCGTGATGCTTTCCACCATGTCTGTGCCAATGGTAGGGGCAGTTGATGTGGCAATGATGGGGCATCTGCCAAGCCCAGCCTATGTTGGCGGAGTCGCGCTTGGCGGCCTTATTTTTGGCGTGATTGTTCTTGCCTTTAGCTTTTTGCGGATGGGCACAACCGGGCTTACCTCACGCGCGGCTGGTGCAGGTCATAAAGAGGAGATAAGCCGCATCTTTATGCGCAGTCAGCTTATCGCTCTTATTGGCAGTATTTTACTTATTTTGTTGCACCCGTTTATTTTAATGCTGGCATTGAGATGGATTGAAACCTCACCAGCGGCAGCTGGCCATATGGATACATATTTCAGCGTCCGAATTTGGGGACTGCCTGCAACATTAGGAAATGCAGTGATGATAGGCTGGTTATTTGGCCAGCAAGCTATGCGGCTATGTATGACCCAACTTATTTTTATCAATGCCCTGAATATCGCTTTAAATTTCTTGTTCGTGCTGGGGCTGGGGCTAGATGTTGACGGGGTTGCGGCTGCATCTGCTGCTTCAGAATGGGCAGGCTTTATCCTGATGATAGCGATTGTGCGTGCCCAGCCAAAGCGCTTCCCCCTCAACCTATCCAGCTTAGATGCCAGCATTTTATTTGCCCGCGATAAATGGCTAGCAATGCTAAAGATTGCCCGTGATTTAAGCGCACGCACACTGTTATTATGGGCGGTTGAGGCTCTGCTCTTATCCCAAGCGGCCAGTAGTGGGGATATATCACTTGCCGCTATCCAGATAGTGCTGGTTATATTTGGCTTTATCGCCTTTGGATTAGATGGATTTGCACATGCAACCGAAGCACTGGCCGGCACAGCTATCGGGGCAGGCAGCCGTACCAAGCTTTTATTAATTATTAAACGCACCACCGTTTTAGCGGCGGCGGCGGCAGGTATTATGTCAGCATGCTTATACCTCTTGGAAGGGCTGATAATTCCGGTGATGACCAACCAGCCAACTTTGCAGGCCGCCATAGCTGATCTATGGTTCTGGTGCGTGCTTATCCCGCCTTTCTCTTTTCTAGCGTTTCAGATGGACGGCGTTTATGTCGGCGCGGCGGCCAGTCATTATATGCGCAATGGTATGCTTGTATCCTTTGCACTATTTGCCGGGTTAGTGTTTTTCTTTGCATCGGCAGGGCTTGACGCGCTGATGTTCGCCTTTATTGTTTATCTTTTGGCCAGAGGGATTTATCTAGCGCTATATCTAGGCCATATGTTTGACCGATATGTTGGCGCGCCAATAAAATAATTTACCAGTAGCGTAATTTTAAAGCCATGGAGTGAGGATGTCAGTCACAAAAACGCAGACCGGAATCGTAGAGCCAGCCAAAGACACCCGCCCACTTTATATTGTCTGTCAGAAAAATTTTAATGTGTGGCTAGATAGCCTAACCGAAGCACAGCAAAACTGGGTTCGCGAGACAGCTATGCCCACCAAAGCGGGTACATGTATCACCTTGCCAAATATAGATGGCCATATTGGTGGTGCCGCGTTACTCACAGATAAAAACCTTATCTGGGAGAGTGCTGGTGCGGCCAGCCGCCTACCTTCAGGTAGCTGGGCACCTGAACTGACATTTTCTAAGGCGGCTAGTCTCCGCGATATTCAGCTTGGCTGGGGGCTGGCACAATATCACTTTGCCCCGCACAGACCAGACAAAGACCCCGACAATAAAGCACAGCTCGCACTTGCTAAAAGGGATCAGGATAGAGGTGTTGAAGCACAGGTCAGGGGTATACATATCGCCCGTGAAATGATTAATCAGCCAGCGAATAAAATGACTCCGCAAGGCATTGAGGCCGCAGCGAAAGAAATTGCCCAAACCTATTCAGCAAAAGTGAAGGTAACGAAGGGCAAGGTGTTGGAAAGCTATGCACCAGCCTTGCATATCGTAGGGCGCGCAGCTGAAATCCCGCCCCGCCTTATTGATATGAGCTGGGGTGATGAAGGGCCTTTAATTACGCTTGTTGGCAAAGGAATTAGCTTTGATTCAGGTGGGCTAGATATCAAACCATCACGCGCAATGGAGCTTATGAAAAAGGATATGGGCGGGGCAGCGCATGTGCTGGGCCTGGCCGCTGCGCTGATGGAAGCCGGGATAAAGATACGCTTGCGGGTGCTGGTCGCTGCGGCCGAAAACGCAATATCCGAACGTGCTATGCGTCCACTAGATGTTATTGAAACAGCCGCTGGTATTGCTGTGGAAGTAGGCAATACAGATGCAGAAGGCCGGCTTGTACTCGCTGATGCACTGCATTATGCCTTCAATGATAAAGACCACCCTGCCCCAGATTTTGTAGTGGATTTTGCGACGCTTACAGGCGCGGCGCGGGTTGCTCTAGGCACCGAATGCCCAGCTCTGTTTTGCAACCAAGATGACACAGCCCAGCAGTTAATGCAGCTTGGCACCAAGCTAGATGACCCGCTCTGGCAATTGCCGCTGTTTGAAGCGTATGAGCGGTTTTTAGATGCTGGGCAAGCTGGCTTATCCAGCACTGGCCATTCTGGTTATGGCGGCGCGATTACAGCGGCGTTATTCCTGCGCCGCTTTGTTGGCAAGAAAGCGGATTGGGCGCATATTGATGTAATGGCTTGGAACCTATCCAGCCGCCCTGGAAGGCCAAAAGGCGGAGAGGCTATGGGCCTGCGCGCGCTATTTGCCTTCATTGAGGCACGTGCAAAGAAATAAATTAAACTTATTTTGGCTTAATAGCCGCGGCTTTTATCCACCAAATTGGATAAGGGGGCGCCAGTTGCAGCGGCCCTTATAGCGGCAGCGACTTGGTCAGCGGCGGTATCTGGATTGGTTTGGGCAGCCACATGCGGCCAGATGGTAATAGCTGGCTCTTGCCAAAAAGGATGTTGCGGCGGTAACGGCTCTTCTGCAAACACATCCAAACACGCGCCATCTAGATGCCCTGCGCGGATAGCGGTCAGCAAATCTGCCTCTACCACCTGTTTACCGCGTCCGCCATTAATGAAGTAAGCCCCCTTTTTCATATGCGCAAACGCAGCTGCATCAAACAGATCTGTGGTTGAGGGCGTTAGCGGCAAAATACAGATATGTATCTCACAGCTAGCAAGCAGTGCATCAAACCCAGCCTTGCCATATGCAGACTTTATAGGTTCTGGAAAGTGCCGTGCACTGCGGGACCAGCCAGATACATCAAACCCTAGCGCTGCTAGCCTTTGTGCAATCACAAGCCCTATAGCCCCCATGCCATATACTGCGATAGGCAGATTTTTTGTCTGGCGCTGGTCGCGCGCTTCAAATCGCTTTTGCTGTGCATTCTCGCGGTAGTACCGGCCATCTCGCAAGTAATCTAGAACGTTCAAGATAACCCACTGGCTGAGCGCATGCGACATATCCGGGTCTACCAGCCGCACAATAGAAGGGCCATCAGGCACGCTTTTATCTGCCATGAGGTGATCTACCCCTTGGCCAAGCGAGACGATAAGTTTTAAGTCTTTAAGTTGAGCTAGCCGGCCTTGCGGGGGATACCATACAAGCGCATATTCACACGCTAATGCTGCACTGTCTTCCAGAGGCACAAGCTGGCATGGGCCTAATCTTTTAGTCAGGCAATCCTGCCACCAGCGGCGCTTATCATCACGGCCACTATTATCAAAATACGCAATTTTTACGTCTCTAGCGGCATTCATCGGCGCGCTACCTGCTGGATTTCAGAGAGGGCTAAGGCATGCAACGTCTTATTCGCTGCGGCCAGAATAGAGCCATCACTGTCAAGACGTATGGGCATGCCCTGCCAATCAGTGACAAGCGCGCCTGCTGCTTCCATTACAGGCACCAGCGCCATGATATCATGCGGGGCAAGCTGATGTTCAACAACCAAATCCATATGCCCAGCCGCCAGAAGCGCGTAATTATAACAATCCCCGCCATAATGCGGTGATAGGCATTGCGCACTGAGATGTTGAAAAATCTTCCAGCCCTTACTGGTAAAGGCATCTGGACTTGTGGTCGCAATATGTGCCGCGCCAAGATCAGCTGTCTGGCGCGTTTTTAACGCCTCCTCATGCCCATCTTTGCGCAGATAAGCCGCCCCTCCTCTGGTTAAATAACATTCATCTAGTTCTGGCATATCAATCATCGCGCAAATAGCCGCCCCATCATGCACAAGCGCCACCAGCGTTCCAAATAAGGGCTTGCCTGTAATGAAGGCTCTGGTGCCATCTATGGGGTCAATGACCCAGCAATAAGGCTTATCAGCTAAACCGCCTTCTTCCTCGCCAATAATAGCATGGTCTGGAAAATGCGTATCTATAGTGCGGCGTAAAATGGCCTCTACCGATTTATCAGCGATAGTAACCGGACTGTCATCTGCTTTTTGCAGGACATCTGCACCTTGACGGAAATATTTTGTAATAAGAGGCCGAGAAACGTCCGGCAGTGTCGCCAGTAATTTCTCCGCCTCTATTAGGGTGTTTGATGCTGCGCTCATTGCGCCTGCGCGCTAGTCTCAGCTGCTATATCCGCATCAGATGGCAGTGCAATAGGCGCATCTGCCTGAGAGCGCAAATAAGCAATAAGATTGGCTCTGTCTTGCGGCTTTTTTAAGCCCGCAAAATTCATCTTTGTGCCAGCTACATATGCCTTTGGCTTATACAAAAATGCATTCAGTGCCTGATAGTCCCAGCCACCTTCCATTTCTGTTAGGGCGGCAGAATAACTAAAGCCGTCCACAGCCGCTTTATCGGCATTCACAACATTCCACAAGCCCGGGCCAACCTTGTTTTTGCCGCCCTTATCAAAGACGTGACAGGCGGTGCATTTCTTCGCTGTTTTGATGCCTGCTTCTACATCTGCTGACGCTAGAAGTGCCAGAATAGGTTCAGGCCCTTTAGCAGCAGCTGGTGCTGCGGTTGTTGTGCTTGCTACCTGCACCTCAATTGGATAGGCGTTTTGCGCAAGCTTCTGGTGTGGCACCAGAACTTCTGAGAGTTTATAGCCTGCCATCGCCAACAATGCTGCCAGCAAGAATCCAGCCGCAACTTTGTTAAATTTGAGATCGTCCATTCTTTGAATATCCCCACCGTTTATAATAAATTTTGCGTTGTTATTCCCATGAACGCAAAATCGGTCTGATAGAAACGGACATGCCGTTCTTATGCTCATTTGTGATAGCGTAATTTTTCGTTGCTCTCAAGCCCTGCAGAACACCTAAACACAGCTTTTCCTTTGCTTGATCGCTCAAATTGTGAAAAAACCTCAATTATGCGGATAAAAAACGAAAATATACTGACCCTGATACCTGCCCGGATGCAGGCCACACGCCTTCCCGGCAAGCCGATGCTAGAGATAGCCGGCAAGCCAATGATCTGGCATGTCTGGAAACAGGCAATACGCGCCGAGCTTGGCCCTGTTTGTGTGGCAACCGATAGCGCTGATATCGCCGCTTGCATAACAGATAGCGGCGGGCAGGCCATTTTAACAGACCCTGCCCTTCCCTCTGGCTCAGACAGAATTTATCAGGCCTTGCAGCGGTCAGATAAATTTGCTGACACAGAAATGGTGATTAACCTGCAAGGGGATTTGCCAGAGCTAGACCCAGCCCTGCTATATAAGCTGGCTGAACTCTTGGCTGAGGATAAATGGGATTTAACGACCCTTGTTGCCCCAATGAGTGATGCCGAAGCACAGAAGCCGCAAATTGTAAAAGCTGTGGTCAGTTTTCCAGAAGGGCCAGAAAAAACTGGACGCGCTTTATATTTCAGCCGTGCAGCGGTGCCGGATGGAAATGCTGATTTCTATCATCATATCGGCCTTTATGGGTGGCGCGTTTCGGCTTTGGAAAAATTTGTCTCCCTGCCACCTTCACCTCTGGAGCAATCTGAAAAACTAGAACAGCTTCGGGCGCTAGAGGCGGGGATGTCTGTTGGTGTTGGCGTGGTTGATGATGCGCCTGGCGGGGTAGATACACCAGAAGATTTGGACGCCGTAAGGGAGCGTTGGCCGCAAAGCTCATGAAACAAGATATAGCCCGCCCCTGTCCTGCAGGGCTATACATTATTTGCAATACGGTTCTATTTCAGGCAAAAAAGAGCCGGAAAAATAACCTGCAACGCGCAAGAATTTGATTTGGAAATAGAGAGATAACCATCATGGCTATGGATAAAAAAATAGCTTTCCAAGGTGTACCAGGCGCTTATTCACATCTGGCCTGTAGTTCTGTAATGCCAAAAGCGCAAACACTGGCATGTAGCAGCTTTTCTGAAATGGTTTTAAGCGTGCAAAGGGGAGAGGCTGATTTTGCTATGGTGCCAGTGGAAAATTCCACTGCTGGGCGGGTTGCTGATATTCATCACATTCTGCCAGAATCAGGCTTATTCATCATTGGGGAACATTACCAGCCCGTTCATCATAAGCTGCTGGCCATAAGAGGCGCACAACTTAACGATATCACCGAAGTGCATAGCCATGAGCAAGGTCTGGCACAATGCCGTAAATCACTGGAAAAATTAGGCATAAAGCCTGTTATCCATGCCGACACAGCTGGGGCAGCCAAAGATATTGCCCTGCTAGGCGATAAAAATGTGGGCGCCATTGCCTCTTCTCTGGCAGCAGATATTTACGATCTGGATATTCTAGAGGCTAATATTCTGGACAGCAATTCCAACACAACCCGCTTTTTGGTGATGGCGCGTGAGGAAGATATTCCAGCAGACCCTAATTTGCCTGCAATTACAACGCTGATTTTTGAAGTACGATCAGTGCCTGCTGTGCTTTATAAAGCGCTGGGCGGTTTTGCCACGAACGGTGTAAATCTGACCAAGCTTGAATCCTATATGAAAGGTGGGTCTATGCAGGCAGCGCAATTCTATATTGATTGTGAAGGGCATATAAAGACAACAGCGATGGCGCGCGCACTCGAAGAGTTGAGATTTTATTGCAAGGATGGCGGTGTGCAGATTTTAGGCACCTATCCTGCCAGCCCAGCGCGCTATGCAAAAGCCCAGCAAAGCCCAGCGTAACAAAGCCCAGCAAAATACCTCCAAATCTAGCTGAAAAAACTTGTCTCTCTTTTTAAGATAGCGCATACTCCGCGCCGGAAGGCTGGGTGGACGCTTATCTGCGCTTACCCTGGCGAGATCCGAAAGGAAGCAGCCAAAGCATAGTTTGAACGGGTCATCCAGTCTTTCATTTTTCTCCGCTGAAACCATCTCAGATACACCGCTCTGCCAAAAACAGTTTTTTGGCGATAGGGACTATTATGATTCTAGCGGGTATAATTCCAGCCGGTATAATTATAGCGGGGGCTGTCATAATTCTGGTCATAGCCGGCACAAAATGCTAGTTTCAAACTCATGAGTGACAATCAGATAACAGCCTATCGCGTGCTGGCGCGAAAATACCGCCCCGATAGTTTTGAGACGCTAATCGGTCAGGATGCGCTGGTGCGAACCCTGAGCAATGCGCTGGAGCTTGGCCGACTTGCGCATGCTTTTGTGCTGACGGGGGTGCGCGGCATTGGCAAGACGTCTACAGCACGTATTCTAGCAAGAGGGCTAAATTGTGAAGGCGCAGATGGCACAGGCGAGCCAACCTTAAACCCATGCGGGGTTTGCCGGCATTGCCGTGATATTGCCGATAGCCGTCATATTGATGTTCTAGAAATGGATGCTGCCAGTAATACTGGCGTCGATGATGTGCGTGAAATTATTGACGGTGCAAATTACCGCCCCGTTTCTGCGCGCTTTAAGATATATATCATTGATGAGGTGCATATGCTCTCGCGCAATGCGTTTAACGCGTTGCTAAAAACGCTTGAAGAGCCACCTGACAATGTGAAATTTATTTTTGCGACCACAGAAATTCGTAAAGTGCCAGTTACCATTCTCTCGCGGTGCCAGCGCTTCGACTTGCGCCGTGTCCCCAATGAAATGATGACCACACATCTTGCAAATATTGCAAAAGCCGAAGGTATTAGCGCTGAAGCAGGTGCGCTTACCCAAATTTCCAGAGCGTCAGAAGGCTCTGTACGTGATGCGCTATCGCTACTAGATCAAGCCGCCGCAATGGGCGCAGACAAGATAGATGAAGCGGCTATTATTACGATGCTAGGCCAGGCTGAAACGGGCCAAGTCATTGCTATATTGGAGGCATGTTTTGCGGGCCAAACAGCAGAGGCAGTTAATTTGTTCCTTTCGGCAGATGCAGGCGGCGCAGAAGCTGAAACGATACTCGCAGATATGCTTGACCTGCTGCATCAGGCCAGCCTGATAGCCGCTGGGGCAAGCCCTAGTGATTTGCCAGAAGACCAGCTAAGCCAGCTTCGCGTTATTGCTGATATGGGAATTGCCAAGCTAGGCCGAGCGTGGCAAGTGATGCTAAATGGCCACCGTGAGCTAAAAGATGCACCTAGCCCGAAGGCAGCTGCACAAATGGTTCTGATAAGGCTTGCCCATCTAGCCCCTATGCCGACCCCAGCAGATATCATCAAAACGCTGCAAGAGGATAAAACGCCCGCTAGCCCTGCTGGATCGCCATCACCGCAAGCATCGCAGTCGCAGGCATCATCACAGGCATCGCAGCCGCAGGCAACATCTCCGCAGGCATCATCTCCGCAGGCATCTTCAACCCTGCCAGCAGACGCGGCAAGCTCCACAGAAAATACTGAACAGCTAGTGGCAGCTACGCCGCCTGCCCCTAGCGCAAATATAGCTGCTGAAAGTACGGCGCCATCCTTTGCTAGCCTGCGCGATATTGCTGATTATTTCGAAGCACAGAACGAGAAGATACTTAACGCACGTATCAAGCGACATTTACGTGTTGTCAGTTTTGGCCAACATAAGCTTGAAGTGGTGGTGACCGGCGACAATGCTGAAGATCTACCCCAGCAATTAGCCAAGTCTTTGTCCGCAGCAACCGGAGCGCCTTGGTTGGTTTCAGTCAGTGAAACAGGGGGCGGACAAACCCTTGCCGAGGAAGATGTAGAAACGCAAAATAAAGAAAGGAACGCGGCAGCAGAGCTGCCTTTGGTAGCAAGCGTTCTAGAGGTCTTTGAAGGGGCAAAGATTACTGCAATAAGACAAAATGGTGAAGGCGAGGATGCGCCACAAGCCCCGGAAAATATAGAGGCAGCCAGAGAAACATCTAACTAGGTAAGGTGGATAAAATGCGCAATATTGGCGGCATGATGAAACGCGTTCAAGAAATGCAGGAAAAGATGCAGGAAATGACAGCTGAGATGGAAGCCAGCCGTTTTGATTGTTCGGTTGGCGGCGGTGTCGTCGTAGCCGTGGTATCTGGAAAGGGGGAGCTTGTAGATCTTGCGATTAGCCCAGCAGCGCTAGACCCAGATGATACTGAAACCCTATCTGATCTGATAAAATTAGCCGTAAATAATGCCAGAGCAGAGGCTGAGACAAAAAAGGCTGAAGCGTTAAAAGAACTTACTGGTGGGTTGCCGCTACCCCCCGGCATGTCACTGCCCTTTTAGCTATTAAAATAACACCCCTCTAATTATAAAGGCTTTGACGTAGAATAGATGCCAGAGACCCCTCTTGATCAGCTCATAAAGCGGTTATCCCGCCTGCCAGGTCTTGGCCCGCGCTCAGCCCAGCGAACGGCTTTGTTTTTACTCAAGAACAGAGACCAAATGATGTTGCCACTTGCCGAAGAAATGGACCATGTTGCCCGCCATGTCCGCACCTGTGTGGAGTGCGGCAATTTAGATATGCAAGATAAATGCAGTATCTGCCTTGATGGGCGACGCGACCATAGCCGGCTTTGTGTAGTGGAGGATGTGTCTGATTTATGGGCTATAGAGCGGGCAGGGATTTTTTCTGGCCTTTATCATGTGCTTGGCGGCACCTTAAGCGCACTCGATGGGCGCGGCCCAGCAGAACTTGGTATTGACCGCCTAGTTGCGCGCGCACATGCCTTGCAAACATCACAAGATAGCCAGCCAGAAGTTATCCTTGCCACCTCAGCAACAGTAGATGGCCAAACTACCGCACATTATATTGCCGAACGGCTGGAAATAGCAGGCTTGAAAATAACCAGACTTGCACATGGGGTGCCCGTGGGCGGGGAGCTAAATTATCTAGATGATGGCACACTTGCCCAAGCGATGAAGGCACGCACAAGCCTCTAGCCCCTTACTCTATTTCCGAAGATTTTTCATTCGCCGCAGACAGCAAATCTTGCGGGGCAGCAACCACTGGTTTCACCTCTTCAGTCTCAACGTCATAATCCTCAATACGCCGGCCACGATTACTGATTTTGCCTGTGGAGGTTTTAATTTCCTGAACATCTCTTTGGGCTAGCTCGAAATGCTTGCCAAGGTTATCCACCCGCTTATCTAGACGGGTTACATCACCAACCAGCATGCCGATTTCTTTCTGAATAAGGGCGGTTTGCTCGCGCATTCGTGCATCTTTTAAGATAGCGCGCACTGTGTTCAAGGTTGCCATCATCGTGGTTGGCGAAACTATCCAGACCCGAGCATCATAAGATTTTTCGACCACATCCAGCATATTTGCGTGCAATTCGGCATAAACCGCTTCTGAGGGCAAAAACATACAAGCCGATTCGGCTGTTTCACCAGCGATAATGTAACGCTCCTGAATATGTTTAACATGTTTTAAAACATCCATACCTAGCTGTTTGCGAGCAGCCTTTCGTGCCCCCTCATCATCTGCATTTTGCATCCGGTGCCATGCTTCTAGCGGAAATTTTGCATCAATGATGATATCCCCTGGCGGGTTAGGCAATTTCAACAAGCAATCTGCACGCCGCCCATTAGATAGCTGTGCCTGAAATTCATAGGCGTTTGGCGGCAATACATTACGTACCAGATTTTCAAGCTGAACCTCACCAAACGCGCCTCTGTCGGTTTTGTTGGCTAGAATGTTGTGAAGCTGGGTAACCTGCCCTGTGAGCTCGCCAATTTTGGCGTTAGCTGCATCAATAACAGCTAGGCGTGCAGCCAGATCATTAAGGTTTTTATGTGTCTTTTCAGTTTGTTCCTGCAGGGAATTTCCCATCCGTGCGCTCATTCCAGCTAGAGATTCCTCTAGCCGTTTTGATAGGGCTGCCATCTGTTCAACATGGCCTTGCTGCTGTTGTTGGGCGGCTTGAGTAAGCTGGGTAAGCTGGCCACGTAATTCGATAAGCTCTTGCGGCGGCTGGGCATCTGCTGCTGGGGTGTGCCGGCGCAAGACAAATACCAGCCCTGCACCTACGAGCAAAGCCACAGCTGCAATAATCAATAATAAAGAGATGATAGAAAGTTCTATATCCATTCCTTTTCACTAGCATTTTTTTTAAAAAACTTCATCTGCAAATTAGCTTATCCGCAAATTAACCGGGCAAGAAAACCTACCAGATTTGCTGTTCTAGATAATTCATATGGCAACAGATCTTGCGAAAATATGGCAGTTTATCCATACTCCGCACCAGAATAGCTGAAGACGTAAATAAAGAAGCAAAGTTAGGGTTATTAAGATGGCAATATTGCCGATTATTTTAACGCCAGAACCTGTTTTGCGGGAAACAGCAAAACCTGTAGATACGATAACAGATGAGCTGCTGAGCTTGCTAGATGATATGGCTGATACGATGTATGACGCACCAGGCATAGGACTGGCAGCCAATCAAATTGGCCGGCTAGAGCGTGTCATTGTTATGGATTGCGCCAAGGATGGCAGCGCGCCTGAATTGTGGAAAATGATTAATCCAGAGATTATCGCTTCATCTGCTGAAACAGCCAAGTTAGAGGAGGGGTGTTTATCTATCCCCGGCCATAATAGCGATGTAGTGCGCCCAGCAGAGGTAGAGGTCCGCTATCTAGGCACAGATGGCAATATGCACGAGATGCAGGCAGACGGCCTTCTTGCCGCTTGTGTCCAGCATGAAATAGACCATTTGAACGGGGTTTTATTTATTGACCATCTCTCGCGCCTGAAACGTGATATGATCTGGCGCAAAGTTTTAAAAGAAGCCAAAGCGCGCATATGACAGACATAATTAAGGCCTCACGCAGCCCCCGCAAAGCCCGCCTTGTCTTTATGGGCAGTCCAGATTTTTCGGTGCCAAGCCTGCGCGTCCTAAATGAGGCTTTTGAGATTTGTGCTGTCTATACCCAGCCGCCACGCAAAGCTGGACGCGGCATGAAATTACAGCCCACCGCTATCGCCAATTGCGCTGAGACGCTTGGCCTGCCGTGCTTCTCACCAATTCGCCTGCGCGGCAATGTAACAGAAGAAGCGCGCCTAGCCAGCTTTGAAGCTGATTTATTTGTGGTGATTGCCTATGGTTTAATCTTACCAAAATCTGTTTTAGATATTCCGCGTCTTGGCTGTATCAATGGGCATGCCTCGCTATTACCACGTTGGCGCGGTGCCGCCCCCATCCAACGCGCGATAGAGGCAGGGGATGCGCAAACTGGCGTCACCATTATGCAGATGGAAGAAGGGCTAGATACCGGCCCTATGCTAAAAGAGGCGGCAATCGATATTAATGAAGGGGTGAGCGCTGGCGCATTGCATGATGCGCTTGCCGCCCTAACAGCTGAATTAATGCCCCCTGTAATTGACGCGCTGATGGCAGGTAACATACAAGCTATCCCGCAGCCCGAAGAGGGGGTTAGCTATGCGCCTAAGATTAGTAATGCGGAAACGCGGCTAGGGTTTGGGTTGCCTGCAGCAGAGCTAACGCGTAAAATTTGTGCGTTCAGCCCCTATCCAGGTGCCTCTATCGAAACTCTTTCTGGACGCCTGAAGCTCATTGCGGCAACCGCGCTATCGGATGAAGTAACAGACGCCGCACCAGGCAGTTTTTTGGGTCGCAGCCAAGCTGATGGAATAAAGATAGCCTGTGGTAAAAATAGCGTGCTTCAGATTACAAAATTGCAGCCAGCAGGTAAAAAACCGATGAGCGGAACCGCCTTTTTAAATGGGCAAAGCTGGCAGGTAGGCGAAAATATTGCCTCCCCTATACATGAAATAAAAAATCGTGAGGGGGGATGATGGCTGAAGCTAAGACACCGCCGCCCCTGCAACGCATGCTGATTACCATTGAATATGATGGCACCGGACTTGTTGGCTGGCAACGACAGGATAATGGCCCATCTGTGCAAGCCTATCTAGAGGCAGCAGCCGAAAAGCTGACTAATCAGCCCACCCCTATCCAAGGTTCTGGGCGTACGGATGCTGGCGTGCATGCCTGTGCGCAAGCTGCCCATCTAGATGTACCTGCCAGCCTAAATAGCTATGCGGTCATAAATGGGCTAAATGCATGGCTAGAGACGGCACAAATTAGCGTCTTATCTGCCCAGCCTGTTAGGCCTGAATTCCATGCCCGTTTTGATGCAACAGAACGGGGGTATCTTTATCGAATTCTAGATAGGCGCATGCCGGCATCTCTGCGCCGTCACCATGTCTGGCATCATCGCAGAAAGCTTGATGTTGAAGCGATGAATAAGGCAGCACAACAGCTCATCGGGCAGCATGATTTTACCAGCTTTCGTGCGACCGGTTGTCAGGCAAATTCGCCTATGCGTACCCTAGACAGACTG
>Ga0209138_1001441_pt1 | contig 20489 bp, 21 predicted proteins | sample SaaInl3SG_22_DNA_FD_184645 | JGI IMG/M metagenome (GOLD analysis project Ga0209138, IMG submission 184645) | Marine microbial communities from expanding oxygen minimum zones in the Saanich Inlet - ESP_153SG_22_DNA (SPAdes) (version 2) | ecosystem: Environmental > Aquatic > Marine > Intertidal...
AATTGGTTTGTTGACTTGAGCCCAGTTCAGGATGCGCGAGTTGGAGGGGCATTGGTATTGTTGTCGGAGCATTCATAGAAGGGGTGAAAGATGTCTATTGCTGTCGTCATACCTTCTTATAAGGTCACGGATCACATTCTTGGTGTGCTAGAAGCCATTGGTCCCGAAGTCAAAAAAATCTATGTCGTCGATGACGCTTGCCCCGATGGCTCCGGAGAGTTGGTTCAAAAACAATCGAAGGATAAGCGAGTTCGGGTGCTATTTCACGAAACCAACCAAGGGGTTGGTGGTGCTGTGGTATCTGGCTACAAAGCCGCTCTCAAAGACGATGTTGATGTTGTTGTGAAGGTTGACGGCGACGGCCAAATGGATCCGGCATTGATCTCCACAATCGCAAAGCCTGTTATCGAGGGCTCTGCAGACTACGCAAAGGGGAATCGTTTTGATTCTCTTGAGAATCTTTTCTCGATGCCCAAAACCCGCATCTTTGGAAATGCGGTTTTGTCTCTTTGGTCAAAGCTTTCTTCTGGCTATTGGAACATCACTGACCCGACCAATGGGTTTACTGCAATTCACCGCAAAGCGCTGGATGCAATCCAGCTGGACAAACTTCGTAAGACTTACTTTTTCGAATCCGATCTGTTGTTTCGACTAAGTATCGTCAATGCGGTTGTGATGGATGTTCCAATGGTGTCCGTCTATGGAGATGAGAAAAGCAATCTAAAGATTCGAAAGGTAATCTTCGAATTTCCCTGGCGTCATACTGTGAACCTTGCAAAGCGAGTCTTCTATAAGTACTACCTAAGAGAATGGTCAGTTGCCAGCTTCGAACTGCCAATTGGTTTAGGACTAACTATCTTTGGAGCCTGGTTTGGACTTGCCAGATTCTTTGAGGCTTCGAGCGCAGGGCAGGCCACTACTGCTGGTCAAGTAACCCTTTCTGCACTTGCGTTGATTCTTGGTGTTCAACTGCTACTTTCCTTCCTTTCATATGACGTTCAATCAGAGCCCAAGGTCCCGAGACAAAAGCGATAGCAAAAAGGAATATGTTGAAACAACTCACTGCATTTTTTGGAGACAAGCGAAACTTTGCCCCAATTGGAGCCTTGGCCGCGGTAGCAGGCTGGGTATTCTACCGAATCAACCAAGTGAATCCGGCAATCCTTGGTGACGAGTACCTCTACTCGATCAATGCTCGGCACGCTGCTCCCTGGGATCCATCGCCTGCCGGCGATTTCTCCAACTACCTCTTCAACCTGGTTTACAGCTCCACGAATGTTTGTGGGCCAGCTTTTTACACTTGTGGCAAAATTTTGAATCTTGTCTTTTTTGTTGGCTTTCTGTTTGTGGTCTTCATAATCGCAAAGAGATTCTTGAATTACTGGGTGGCACTGGCATTTACCGTTGCAGCCGGGCTTTCACCAATCTCTGTCTACACATCGATGTTCTTGCCTGAGTCTATGTATTTCTTCATGATCAGCCTGGTGTTCTTGGCCGTGCTAAAAGCAGCAGAAAGCTACGCTTGGAAAGACTGGGCCCTTGTTGGAGCGCTAATTGGTATTGCATCACTAGTTAAACCCCACGCTTGGCTGTCAGCAATTGCAATTGGCATCTTTTTGGTTGTGCTTGGAGTCACTCAGGCCAAGCATCGCTTCAAGCCACTCTTCAAGGCGGTCGGTGCAGTTTCACTCGGTGCAATCCTTGGCCGTATAGTTATCGGCTTCTTAGTTGCGGGACCAAGGGCACTTGACTTCTTCGGAATCTATCTCGGAACAGATGTTCTTGGCCAGGTCGTTGAAGCCGCTCCTGCTGAAGCGGTTGACAGCGGAGTCATTGTTGGGTCATCGCCGATGAACGGTGTCATCTCTCTATTTGGAACTCAGTTGAATGTTCACGTCCTTACCGTAGTTGCCCTGATGGGTATTGCCGTGATTGGCCTGCTGGTTGGCATCGTAGAACTCGTCAGGACGCGCAAGCTGACTGCCACAACATCGATCTCTCTATTCGCATTCATCTGGATGGTCGCGATGATTGTAGAAATCGTCATGTTCACAGGTTGGATAACTGGGGGCGGAGATGATCACACAAATCGAGTTCTCTCCAGGTATTACGACTTCCTCTATGTTTTTGTTCCACTTGCAGGACTATCGGCTTTGAGTGCAAAGTTTGAATACAAAACCTCCGTTTACATAAGACTTCCTTTGGCTGGCTTGTTCTTACTTCTTCTGACCCCAGCGTTCACTGGCTTCTTTGGAACCTTGCAGATTCAGATTGCGGATGCCCCAAACCTTGCTGGGCTCGTTGTAAATGCTGACTTGTTCAACGCGATTGCCATGGTTGGTTTCTTCTCGTTGCTTGTATTTGCTTTCCAACCAAGATTCACATCCTGGACCTTCGCTGCAATACTCCCCCTCACAATGATCGGTGCGGGTTTTATCGCTCAAGACCAGTACCGAGGATTTAGGGGCACAGAAAACCCTCAGGACATTGCGGGTCAGTTCATGAACGAGACATTGACGGCTGACGAAGTTGACAAGACCTGGATCATTGCGACATCACGGTTTGAGGCAACTAACGTCGCTATCTGGGCCGACTCGGCAACTGTCAAGTTCGACCTGTTTGCCCCTGGTGGAGTTCTGGACCTGAGTTTGGTTCCAGAAGGCAGTGAGTACATTCTTGCAACAGGTGGGCTAACTGTGGTTGGTGACTTTGAAGAAACTGTCGAAGGCGATGGCTACTTCCTCTATAAGCTCAGATAGGCGCTAACGATGCGTATCTTGTTCCTTCATGAGGTGAACTACGAAACAAAACCAATTTTCGAGATGCACGAATTCCCCGAGCACCTTAGTGCTCGGGGTCACGAAGTTGGTTTTGTTCAATTCCCAGAGGGTAGCGACAAATCGCAGCTCAAGAAACTCCCATTTTTGAAAACCGTTGAGGGCAGAGTCGTTCAGGGCTCCAAGATCAACCTCTACACACCAAAGGTTTTTTCCTCTGGCCTATTGGGAAGGCTTGCCTTTACATTTCGTGCAGGTTCGTTCATGAAAAGCGTTTTGCAAGACTTCAAGCCAGATGTAGTGGTGAGCTTTGCGGTTCCCACCTCTGGCTGGCAAAGCCTAAGGGCTGGCCAGAAATTGAATGTGCCTTATCTTTTTAGAGCTCTCGACGTTAGCCACAAAATACGGAAATCAATTTTCGGCCCATTGATCCTGCTCGCAGAAAAATACATTTACAGAAACGCTGATTGGGTGTCTTGCAACAACGTTGCGATGGAGGGTTATTGTCTTTCTCTTGGTGCTACTGATTCCAGAACTTCTGTTGAAAATCCTCCCTTGGACTTGACTAGGTTTGCCGCGCAGGAAAAGACTAAAACTGAGCAGCTCCGTGATGCGCTGGGGTTGCCTATTGCGGCTAACGTTGCGCTCTACATGGGAAGTTTTTTCTACTTTTCTGGGCTACCGGAGCTCATTACCTCTTTTGCTTCGTCCAGACAAAGCAGTGATTACCTAGTTCTCGTGGGAGGTGGCGAGCAGGACGATGAACTTCGAAAGCTAACTGCAGCGCTTCAGGTTGAGGAGTTCGTGAAGTTCACAGGCTTTGTTGGGTTTGACGATCTGAGTTCTTACTTGGGCCTTGCCACAGTTGCTGTCAATCCGATGCATCCATCCTCGGTATCTAACACAGCCTTCCCAAACAAGGTGATCCAGTACATGGCCAAAGGACTGCCAGTCGTCTCAACAAGGCTGGATGGCCTAACGATGACATTCAGAGAAGAGAAAGGCTTGGCTTTCGTGAGCCAACCTGAAGAGGTGTTCGGTAAAGCTCAGCAGTTGTTTGCCAACAAGAATCTTGCTGAGCTGGGTCACAGCAACCAGAGGGCTGTGTCTTCAAAGTTTTCAATTCCCACTACAGTCGATACCATGGAAAAGAGGCTTTTGCAGCTAGTTGAGGGATCAAGGTGAGCAAGGTTCTAATTCTTGGCAGCACGGGGATGCTTGGGTCTGCAGTTGAGAGGCAATTGACAAGTTCGACCTTTGATGTTCTGACAGCATCTCGTACGTCAGATTTTCGTTTCGACGCCAGTGAACTTGAGTCCGCCAAACTTTTGCAGGATGCGGATCTAGGCAAAGGTGACTGGGTAATCAACTGCGTTGGTCTAACAAAGTCAAGAATCGATGAGACATCTATTGAAAGTCGAGCTAATGCAGTCCGGCTTAATTTTGATTTTCCAACTGACCTGGCCACTGCAGCCGGCAAAAAAGAAGTCAAGGTAATCCAAGTTGCCACCGATTGCGTATTTAGTGGAAAAGCGGGTCGCTACAACGAAGATTCCCAGCACGATGCCGAAGATGTCTACGGAAAAACGAAAAGCCTGGGTGAGGTTCCAGCAAGTAACGTGATGCACCTTAGGTGTTCTCTCATAGGACCTGAGCAGGGGCGAAACTCGTTGTTTTTTGAGTGGGTAAGACAGCAAGAGCAAGGTGCCTCCATTTCTGGTTACACAAACCACCTTTGGAACGGACTCGCCTCTGATGCTTTTGGAAAGATCGTTGGGGGCTTGATTACAAACGACCTATTCAGGGCAGGAGTTCAGCACCTAGTGCCTGCCGACACCGTGACTAAAGACGAACTAGTTCGTCTTGAGCTCAAAGCTCTTGGGAGAAAGGATGTGGGAGTCACATCCGTGGAAGCTCCAACCGCAATTGATAGAACCCTCACAACCGACAATGCTGGCTTGAATACAGATCTATTCATGGCTGCTGGCTTCAAGGAATTGCCCACAATCTCTGAAATGGTTGAGCAGACTTGTCATGAGCTGACAAACTAGAGGCGACTTAGGGAAATTATGAACCAGAAAATTGAAGGCTCCGTTGTAACCATCACCGGTGGCACAGGATCGTTTGGCTCCACAATGGCCAAGCATCTTTTGTCCAAGGATGTCGCTGAAGTTCGAGTATTTAGCCGTGATGAGGCCAAGCAGGACGCAATGCGGCATCGCATTGCAGACCCAAGAGTGCGCTTCTTCCTGGGTGACACGAGAGACCCAGAGTCCGTGAACCGCGTTGTTCGAGGTTCGGAATTGATTTTTCATGCGGCCGCTTTGAAGCAAGTTCCCTCTGCTGAGTTTTTTCCTTTGGAGGCCGTCAAAACCAACATAAATGGTTCTGCAAACGTCCTGCGCTCTGCTATCGATCACGGAGTTAAGGGTGTTGTTTGCCTAAGCACGGACAAGGCTGTCTACCCCATCAATGCGATGGGAATGACAAAGGCAGTAATGGAAAAAACTGCCCAAGCATTTGCCAGAGATTCAGCTGACTCTGAAACAACAATCTCTGTGACAAGGTATGGCAACGTCATGTATTCGAGAGGCTCGGTAATCCCACTGTTCATCGACCAGATCAAAACAGGTAAGCCGATTACAATTACCGACCCCACCATGACCAGGTTCTTAATGTCGCTGGCGGAGTCAGTTGATTTAGTTGAATACGCCTTCCAAAAGGCGGTAACCGGTGACCTATTTGTTAGAAAGGCACCGGCCTCAACCATTCAGGTTCTGGCAGAAGCATTAGTTGAACTCTTTGACGGCAACAAGGCAAACATTCAAACCATTGGCTTTCGCCATGGAGAAAAACTCTACGAGTCTCTCCTCAGCACAGAAGAAAGAGCCAAGGCACAAGATCTTGGGAGTTATTTCAGAGTCCCCTTGGACACAAGAGACTTGAACTACTCGGTTTATTTTGAGGAGGGTGAGACCAGGCCAGAACAGCTTGAGTCCTACACTTCCCACAACACCGAGAGATTGGACGTGGAGGGAGTGAGGAAACTACTGCTCACTCTTCCTGAGGTGAAAGAAGGTCTTTCCAAATGAGCAAGATAAAGGTTGTCACCATTGTTGGCACTAGGCCTGAAATAATCCGGCTTTCCAGGCTGATTCCTAAGCTCGATGAGCACACCAATCACATCTTTGTCCACACTGGCCAAAACAGCGATCCCAAGCTAAACGATGTGTTTTTTGAAGACCTCGAACTTCGTCAACCTGACTACTACTTGAATGTCGACACAGCTTCGATGGGAACAGTCATGGGAGACGTCATCAAGAAGTCCGAGGAGGTTTTCCTAAAAGAGAAGCCAGATGCCGTGATGATCCTGGGCGATACCAACTCAGCGATTGCTGCAATTGTTGCCGAGAGACTGCACATTCCCGTGTATCACATGGAAGCCGGGAACAGGTCCTTCGACAACAATGTCCCAGAAGAACTAAACCGCAAAATGGTTGACCACGTCGCGAGTTTCAACTTGCCCTACAACGACTACTCGATGCGCAATCTCCTAGCTGAAGGCATTCACCCAAGGTTTATCCAGAAGACAGGTTCCCCTATTGGTGAAATCTACGAGCACTACAAAGACAAGATTGCAGCCTCAACTGCAGTCCAAGACCTTGGGCTGGAGAAGGGCCAGTACTTTTTGGTCTCCGTTCACAGACAAGAGAACGTTGACCTCCCAGAGAGATTAGAAAAGGTACTGGATTGCCTAGTGGCCGTTAGAGACAAGTGGCAGCTGCCAGTTATGGTCTCTACGCACCCTAGGACTCGAGTGAGACTTGAATCACTGGGTCGAGGAGACCTCCATGGGCTAATCTTTCATGACCCTTTCGGTTACCTCGATTATAATAAGCTCCAATTGGATGCAAAGTGTGTCATCTCTGACTCGGGAACGATTAGTGAAGAGTCAGCAATCTCTCGATTTAGCGCGGTGACCCTAAGAGACTCAACAGAGAGACCAGAATCACTGGAAGTTGGTTCAATTATGCTGACTGGGCTGCGGCCTGATTCGCTTATTTCAAGTATCGAATCATCTTGGTCCACGCACTTCCCAGGATTGGTGCCCGAAGGCTATGGTTCGTATGATTTTTCGTCGCGTGTAGTGAGATTCCTGATTTCAACCGCAAAAAGCCACAGTGAGTGGAAGGGAATCCGAATACCGTAAACAAGCTGATCCGCTACACGGAAAGCAAGTAACAGCCGGTGCGGTAAATCATGAAAAGTGGCCCCAATTGAGCAAATTTAACCTCGAGGTTCCTCTGGTTGGAGGTTTAGGCAATCAGTTATTCATACTTGCCTTTGCCCTACATCAGAAATTAATTCTAGGGAACGCGGCATCCCTGAAGCAGGCGATGCCTGGTTTCGGAAACAAAACACATTCAATTAAGCTAATGGAAGAGATTGATAATCCGTGGGGCCTGTTAGTCGACCAAGATGGATGGGGAGAAACTATTGGCCTGAAAGCTCAAAGGATCCTGGCTAAATCCATGGGAGAAAACGCGAGAGGCCTGTGGGGATTACCGCATCAAATAACCGAAATTGATTTTGCGAAAATGTCCCTCAGGGCTCGGAATGAAAATATCGTTGAACGAATCCGAGTCATGGGGTATTTCCAGAAATTTCAGTACCTAGAAGAATTGCAGCATGCAGGGCATTTGAAAGAAATCCGCCCGAAAATCATGAGCAACTGGTACCTAATGATGCGCGACAAGATTTCAACCGACAAAAGCATCGCCATCCATGTCAGAAGAGGCGACTTCTTGAGTAGGCGAGGGCCAGGGTCTCTGAGTCTTGACTTTTATCGAGAGGCGCTCCAACAGCACTTTGTACTTGATGATATGGATCGGGTTGTGGTTTTCAGTGATTCTATATCTGAGGTTCGTGAAGAATTTTCGAAACTCACTGTTCCAGTGCCGATACACTTCATCTTTCCACCGAATCACTCCTCTGTTGCGGAATCCTTGTCACTCATGTCGTTATTTCCAAACCTCATCATGTCGAACTCGACTTTCAGCTGGTGGGCCGCGACTACAGGAAACCTTGGGAAGAAAATCATCTCTCCTGACACTTGGAGTCAGTCTTCAAAAGATTCACCAAATCTGGTGTCGGACAAATGGATAAGAAGTGCTTCGCTATGGATGTGAAAAGTCATACAGCTTTCGCAGAAGGGGTTGGGTCTGGCTGCTACTATCGTCTTCCACTTCTGGGCTAATGGCGTCGAAGGCTTATGATAGCGGTGACTGTCTTTGAGAGGATCAAGCGACTCGTCATGGGCAAGTTTAGAGAAAGCGCGGCGAGCGCTAGTCCAACCTTCCTTAATTTCCCGTCGGATAATTGTGACCGAACCCACAAGAGTATTGACTTGTCTTGCAAGTTGCGCCTAAATACTTCCAGTGCGTAGGAAGTTTGATCAGGCCCTATCGCTAGATATTCTCCAGGCCACGACTCGCGCTGCCTACATGACGAGTTGTGGACTGCTTCTAGCGCGGCCATTATGAAGGGCGCTCTGGCTTGGACGCGTTTAGTCGAAATTTGGTTCGCATGGATCCTGTAGCGCGTTAGGGGCTGTGAGATGTTAATGAAGCGACCAAGCTCAAGTAATCGACTGAACAGCTCATAGTCTTGAGCGTACCGAAATCGTGTGTCGTATAGGCCTGCTTTTTCAAGCAAGCTTCGCCTAAGCATTATGGCAGGGTGAGCCATTGGGTTGGACAAAAGGGCCTCAGCTCTAATTTGCCAATCAAATTTCGGCAGCCTTGAAGTACGATCTCTTCGCCCTTCTCTGTGGATCAAGACTTGGCTTCCGACGCAGGCGACGGACCGACTTGATTCCATGTGCCCCAGTTGGATTTCAAGTCTGGTGGGAACCATTTCGTCATCTGCGTCGATACGAGCGATGAAATCTGAACTTGCCGCTATTATCCCCGCATTCAGCGCGCTAGATATTCCTGCCTCGCTAGTTTCGACGACCACCACTCGTTTGTCACGGGCGCTAAAGTCGAAGGCCAGTTCCTTCGTGCTTGGATCTGGGCGGTCCAGCATGAGTAGAAGTTCAAAGTCATGCAGAGTTTGCGCCAACACACTATCAACCGCAGCATCCAGGAATTCAGCTGCGCCATGTACTGGCATAATCACGCTAACTCTTGGCACGCCATAGACTATACGGCATGAGCGAAAAGAGTTTAGTTGTTGGGGCTGCCGGCTTCATTGGAGGCGTGCTGACTGCACGTCTACTTGAACTGGGGCATTCTGTCCTAGGTGTCGATTCGTTCAACGAAACGCTCTATCCGGCTACCAATAGGCGTAAGAAAATAATGGAGCTACAGCTGCGAGGATTACAGTTCGTTGAGGAAGATGCCTCGCGCTCTGGGGTATTGGATGACTTAGTCAAAGATGTAGATGTGGTGTACAACTTGGCAGCCGTTCCAGGACTGACGCCTTCATGGACAAACTTTGAGGCGTATGAAAAAGCCAATGTGCTGCTCGTGCAAAGGCTCTTGCACGCAATAAAGGAGCTTCCGAGTACTCACTTGGTGCATGCGTCAACATCCAGCATCTTTGGAGCCCACGCCGGAGCTAGCAGCGAAGAGGTGCCGAATTCTCCTTATGGGGTTACAAAACTCGCGGCCGAAAAATTGATACGCGCCTACTCAGATGAGTTTGGAGTGAGCTATACAATTCTCAGGTACTTTTCAGTGTACGGTTTAGAACCGAGGCCCGACCAGTTTTTCGCTCTGATTCTTGAAAGGCTGAGCCGAGGTGAGCCCATAGTGATTTTTGGAGATGGTAACAACTCGAGAACAAACACTCACGTGGATGACATTGTAGAGGCAACGATTCGGGCGGGCACAATGAGATCCCTCAATTGTGCTCTATCGATTTCGGGCACCGAACCAGCCACCACTCAAGAGATCGTAAACATGGTGGCTGCTGAGATGGGTGTGACGCCTCTGGTCACGTTCCAGGAGCGGAGGCGAGGGGACCAAAGAGCCACCGAAGGAGACATTGGCCCAGCAAATGCTGTGCTCGGCTGGGTGCCTCAAATTTCTTTGGCAGAGGGAATTAAGGCTATGGTTTCAGATTACTTAGGCGGCTCGAAGTAAGCATGAGGCCACGCGCACTATTCACAGAACCTGCACTTCGCAAATCGATGAACGCGAGATTGGGGATTGGTTCTCTCTTGCAAAGTTGCGCGGCCCCCACTTGTATGCTCACAAATCCAACTGAAAATTTGATGACGGGTACAAAGTTTTGATGCATCTAGGCCTTACATGGGAGCAGCCCTCCCTAGTTCATGCACTAATCTGGCCGCAGGGGTTCCCCAATAGGTTGGCCATTCAAGGGATGATTGAGTCCTCTCCCCACTTGACGGTGGTTCACACTGTATTTGAAAAAAACCCAACATGCGGAGACTCCTAAAGCAAACTTACAAACATGACTACGCTCCAATAATGCACCTCAAGGGAAAGCTCCAATACCTTCAGTCGTCGCGGGGAGATGTAATGCATATGTTCATTCGGAATGACCACCCCCAGAATTTTCTTGTCGGAAAGGTGGCCGGGAGGCGGCACGTGGAATCAAAAACGGCCAATGAAGTGAAGTGGTCAATCAGAGAGCGCTTCAACCCCACCTCTGAAGATGGTGGGTTGTCACACAACCATGTAGTTCATTTTTCCGATTCCACTGAGCAAGCAGTCACTGCCGCACTGAGGCTCAAGGTTTGCGAAGAGGATCAAATCCGCAATTTCTTCCAAAAGCATCACTTCGGACTGACGATTCCTCACCATTTACCCACACCCGCGGTGACGCGCTATGGCCATTTGCCCATCAGCTCCCTTCGTGCAAATATTTGGGGAAAGGGAGGCCGACTGGAGCTGACAAGTGTCGGGGATACTCCGCACTTCAACGCACTAAAAAACAAGAATCGGGACCTTTACGATGAGTATTTATCCCCCAGGCTGGGAGGTCACATAAAGGATGGTCAGAGTTTCGAGAGGCTGCTTCAACTTCAAAAACGCTCCAAGGGCTCAAATTTCGATGAATTTTCACCAATAGTGGTGAGGAAGACTTCCTCTGGGCTCTTCTTAATCTTGGATGGTCTGCACAGAGCTACTGTTGCGGCAGTTCGAGGGGAAAAATCCATTTTTTCGGCTGTCACTGAGAGTGGGAGGTAGAAATTTGCACGAATTAGATGCATCACGCCAACTAAAATGCCTAGGGCCAGGGCTAGATGTTGTTGTCAAAGCTAATGACAGTTTGCCTTTCATTCCACGTGGAGGAGACATCGACGTATATACTCTCGACGCAGAAGGGCTTATCCGTTCCCTGATTGATTCAGTAAGAGACGCTTCTGGTCTGACTTCACAAGTCCAAGAAGTTAGTCGCAGTCACATTCACTTCGACATCATTTCCGGAACTTCGCTCGAATTCCGCGTTGATATCTACTCGTCCTTTCCAAGATACACAAGGTTTTCGGTGAAAGACAGAAGCTTTGGAGCAGTCGTTCTAAGCGGGCGTTCTAACCTAGAGGACGACTTCCCCCGACTCGGAAAGAAAGAAGAGGCATTCGTCAGGTACTTGGAATACTGCGAATTCTACTGGGTTGGACCCGAGAAGCCACATCACTTTGACTGGATTATGTCGACATTAACCCCCGATGAGAGGGGCCAGCTATTTACCGAGGTTCACCTGTTCATTGAACCTCGACGAGTGAACCTAGGCAAACCATCGCGAAACCGCATCCTTAAGGCAATCTCACTTCTTTCAGGCTCCCGAATCATTCAAACGATCACTCCAGCTGGACTCAAGAATCGAGTGGCCAAGTACGCCTCCAAAATAGACTCCTAGCTCTCCGCTCGAAACTCCTTCCTCCGAAGCATTTCGTGATCTTGCCAGCGATACAGAGTGTAGTGCGGCCGAAGCCCAATTCGTTTAGAATGCTGGAACGAGGAGCGGTGGGGATTGGGATGATATTTGTCTATCTCTTTGAATAGCCCCCCGAAAGAATCCATGTTTCTTGAGGACGAAAAAAACCAGAAGTCCAAGAACCCTCGGTTCTGATGTTGATTTGAGGTGTCTAGGCTCTCGACCTCGGTTGCACTGACATTCGAGGGAGGGGCGTGGTTCCAGTTCGATACGTGCAGAAAATCCATGTCAAACTCTTTGAGATTAAGAGGTGTGTAAAAAGCGACGTCCAGACGCGTCACGATCACACAATCATAGTCAAACCCCATCTTGCTCTCCCACTCGCTTTTTAGCCGGAGGGTCTCTTAGGTGCTGAACCATCGACTCTGGGCTCGAAATGCCTCTTTTTCCCAATGGACCCGAAGGGCGTCGAAGCTTTTCCGATTTACAAAATAGTCGAAGCCAAGTTTTAGCTTTTCTGCAAGATCTCTGTTGCGATTCAGACGTTTCGATTCCTTGAAAGTCCGTTGCGGCTCGACTGTCGCCGAGACAGGGCGGTAAGTCGACTTTAGAAATTCCGAGTGTTCAGTGGACCAACTGTGAATAAACACATCAGCGTTGTTGGGCTCAATTAGGTTCTTGAAGTTTAGTTCGTACCCCACGCTGGGGTCTAAGGTCTCGCCTTCACCATTTTTCATTTCCCGGCTGCCGACCAAGCCATAGAAGCAGACTGCTACTTTAATAGTCGTGCCACCTCCCCCTGTGCATTCACCACAGAATCAACTCACCTAATGCTAGCTCATAAGAGCGCCCGCGGACCTCACTGCGAAGAAGGACGCCCCCGACTTGGCAACGCCGAATCATGACCTCAATCCTCACTGCGACTTAATTTCGTGCCCTCGTGAATCCGATTTTTAGGTTGGGAATCGCGACGGCTGGTGTCCGTAGGAGCTAGTTGGGCTCCTAGTTTGTGACCAATTTATGTCATGAGCCACTGGTTTGCGACCAATTGATGTCAATTGTGTGGCTTTCAAATAGCCAATCAAGGTGGCGAATAAAATTGAGTAGTAGCTTTCCACGATCAGTCTATTTCTTTTTAGCCTTGGCAGAAGCGCGAGACGTCAGTCTTCCACTTGCCTGGCAAGCCAATACGAATTTGTCACAGCCTGCTTTGCAGATGCTCCATATCTCTCGTAAACGTGCTCTCTCATTGTGTACTTGTACCAGAAAAAATCTATTGCGCTTGCGTCAATAAACGCCAGTACCTGTCGCATGGCAAGGCTGTACGTCGCGTGAGTAAACAGGCCTTCTGCCCGATAGCCGATTGCCAGCAGATAGGAGCCTGTCAGCATCTGCTCAATTGATAAGCCTTCTTCGAGGGGATAGTTACCTACAGACGTCCAGAAAACCTCCATGTCACTCAGGTGTCCAAATTGGAGGAAATCACTTGCCCCTTGTGGCCGATTCACAAAGCTATTGACTGAAGGGAAGACTATCCGCCCGCGAACCATGGGGTTTGTCTTGGGAGGGTGAAAGTGGATGACAGCCTTCATGTAATCAAGCGCCTCGGCTGAATAAATTCTTTGGTCTGTTCGAACTTTGAGAACAAAGGTGACGCCTAATTTTTTTGCAGCATTTATCCCCGCAAGTGTCGTCGTAACCTGCCTCCACAAATTCCTAGTTTGCCCCCCGCTCATAGGCTCCGAAGTAATAAGGGTAACTCCCAGCTCTGCACACGCACGGTGTACCGCTGGGTCCTGCCCGTTCCAAGTCGACAGGATGAGCTGCGCACCTGGAAATGCTTTCTTGTACCAGGCCAAGGTTTCAAGTGTGAATTTCCGTCGCTCCTTTACGGGGCCTTGCATGACTATGGCTACGTCTTTATGAGAACGGTCTTTCCTCGGTTTATTTGGGGTGATCTCTAGGGATCTTGAAGGATGCGTAGGACGTCTCATCCAGGTGAGGAAACCACGGCCCAAGAATAATCCAACATCAACCCTAAGGCCCAGCCTCGCTTTGCCTTTGCTCAAGATTTGCAAAATTCTCAAGTCAGCACTCCTCGTATAACCTTCTAAATGCACCAAGTACCGTCAACGGTACGACATGTTCACATTGTTTCGACACCATTTACCCATTCGCACTTGCAGAAATCTTTCCTAAGCCGAAAAGCAGTTCATGCGTCATGAATATAGAACAATAGCGCTCCTAATTCTCGACCTTAGGCCCTACGGGCGCATACTGGTCAGGTTGTGTAGTGCATCAAGCTGAACTGTGATCACGCGGAGACGGAAGGTTGATTCAGTTCAAGGCAGCGAGGCAAGTCTGATGACTTCAGAGCCCTTGAGCTTTTGATAAAAAGAAGACCAAGAGAGTTTGCCATCTAATTGCGAGGCTCAACTTAAAATTGCTGTCGCAACCGCCTCAGCCTTTTCCTTAGCCGCAGAAGCTAAGAAGGATTCGTAGTCACTAGGCACCCCCAGGCCAAACATGACACTCGCCACTGGACCCAGGTTGAAAACTCCAACTGCGTCTCCCCTCTTCGCCATGATGTCGAAGATCGGCGCGACATAGAACTCTCCGTTGACAGTATTTCCAACTTGTCTTTGGAAATCTATCAATGCACTCAGGTCGCCAGCATCCGCGAAGTAATAGACCCCGCACGTTGCAAAGTTGGAGATTACTTCTTTTTCCCGCACTTCCTCGACGAGCCCCTCGGCATTTAGACTGACATAACTCCATTTCGGGTCGTCGTCCTCCATCACCAAAATTGACCCCGGGTGTTTCTCAGCGCTTGCGGAGGACAGCCATGCTTCTATCTTGAAATCAAGGAATTGGTCACTGTTGGCTACGACAACTGGCAGGCTATTTTCAAAACATTTGAGTCCAATCCCGACGGTCGTGGCAGGTCCATCGGTCACTTCCTTGAGCTCCGTTAGGTGAACTTTGATTCCTAGTTTCTTAGCAATTACCACACACACGTCTTCGAGTTCAAATGATTCGGGGGCCACGATAGAAATTTCTTTGAGTCCATTACTCGCAAAGTTTGCAATAACCACTTCGAACATACGGTACTTACCAATGGGTAAAAGGGGCTTCGGAGTCTTGTATCCTGCTTGCGTGAAACGACTTCCGAGGCCTGCCATCGGAATCACTAAGTTATATTCAAGCACTGCCTAAGACCTTATCAGACGGCAAACTCGGGGTCTTTATAGCTGCAACAGTGCAGTCTGTTATGGCTTCGAAGCTAGCTGACTCTAGAGGGTCCAGGCGGAGTACATCGCCCGCCGTCAGGGTTTCGCCGCCCAGCAGGCATGTGCCCACGACAACGACTGTTACTTCGATTGCGATTTTCTGGTGATGAAGCTCTTCCTTTTCTCCCGCTGTATATGACTTGACGGCAAACTCGAAGTTCTGAGTGTTCAGGATTGACGGTTCGAAATTCCCAATCACCCATCCAAGTTTGAAGTTCGACAATTTAGCTCTAATCATTTGAGGGGCCCGCTTCCTTAGCTTCCGGATTAAGACTAAAGTGCTTTTTGAAGTCCCCAGGGCGTATTTCTCTCCATTGCACACTTCCGCCCATGAAAACCGAAAAATTCAGGGCTGCACTCACGTAATACGAACCCCCTAACTGAGCATTGTTGACAAAGCACCATTCTGCAGCCTTCAAGAAATCCCGCGCGCTACGGAAGTAGAAGACGCCTGTAGTCGCCAGGTTTCCAACTACTCTCTTTTCGACAACATGCAGGACCTTGTTTTCGCGACTCAAGTTCAAGTAAGAAAACCTTGGGTCCTGGCTTTTGAAAGCCACCGTTCCCATCTCAGCGCCGGAATCAGAGAGTTCATTCATGGTTTCGATGGTGGTAGGGGAAAGAAATTCAGTATCTCCAGCCGCAATCCAGAGCTCACCATCTTCCCGTCCAGCCTGCGCCCAACCCAAAGTAGCGGAAACCAGAGCCCCTTTTGACTTGAGAGGGACCCCGACAACTGCCGGGGTGGCGTTGGGACAATGAGCTTTAAAATGTTCAACTACGGCATCTCTGCTGACGTCTGGAACTACCACCAAGATCTCTGCACCAAAGCCGCTAAAACTATTCACACTTCTCTGTAGGGCTCCTCTAGACAGGCCGGTTTGTGACGTTAGATGTTGAGATACCGCCGTAATCACAAGGGTCTTCTTATTCAAATGTCTGCCCCTCTCCTGCGAGCCAGGCTTCGATCAAGCTGAGGTCAAGGTCTTTTGGCTCGCTAATTTTTATCACGTTACATCCAGCCTCACGAGCTGCGGTAACTCCGTTGTGGTTGTCCTCTATCACTAGGGTTCTGCTAGGCGAGACTCCTAGTTTTTGGCAGGCAAGTTTGTAGATATCGGGACTGGGTTTTGCGTTACGAACGTCTTCGTTTGTCACCAAATGATCCAGAAACGGCTCCACTCCGGCAAAGGTGAGCATTGCCTCTGAAGTTTCTCGGATGGAGTTGGTCGCAACAGCTATCCCCCAACCCCATCTCTGGAGCTCAGCCAACATGACTATGTGCTCAATTCTTGGGAAACAGAGTTTTGCAGCGGCTCTCAAGGTGCGTTCCTGTTTTATTGCCTCAATCATTCCCGTAAGACTCGCTGGTATTTGTCCTTGACTTACCAGAGTCGACAGTTTTTTCTTGGTCGGTAGCCCATCAAATTTAGCAAGATGGTCATCCCTGGAAATAGTCGCACCAAAGATCTCTAATGCCTCATTTAAGGCCGCGTAGTGCCAGTCCCTCCCTCAATTAGGACCCCGTCCATGTCAAATACAATTGCGCTAATCGTCATCAATCACCCCTTGCACCTTTGCAAATTGAAGAAATTCGTGGGGCAAGTCAGTACAAATGCTGACTTGAGAGCCGCTCCGGATTTCAGAAACAGCCCAGAGCCAGGCGTTCCGCGGGTTTCTACCGTGAAGCTCAGGCGATACCAGCACAACGCGTCGATCGGGAAAAGTGATTTTTACGTCGGTCTCAAGAAACCAATCCCCTTCAAAACAATCAAGCCAAATCCATTCGGATTCCCTTTCAAACCCATTCGCGCCGTAGTTCTCAAATTCGCTGACCCTCGCGGCTATCGATGCCCCGTGTTTCCGATACTTCAAGGACTCTGGAAACGACATGTCAAAGAAAAAGTGTTGGCCTATTTCGTAGGTGCTCAGCAGAGGATAAAGCCCATCCGCTTTCACATTAAGCGCTAATACCTGCGAACCAGATCGACGAATTTCTAAAATCTCAGACAACTCAAGACGCTCATTGAGCGTCCCCGATGGGGGATCGTGTTCGACTACCACTTTCCCGAGCCTGTCTCTAATGTCCGTTTCAACGCTAAAATCTGACTCTAATGCGGCTCGGATTGCAGCCAACGAGTTCCCTTTCACTTGCTCCGAATGGAGTCCACGATGAGCGAAGATGTTGCTTTTGGAGATCATTCCACTATTCAAGCACAGCCCACCCGTTTGCCAGGCATAAACCGGGTTAAATAGGTAAAGCCACCCCCGATATCAAAACTTCTTCCATACTTAGGCCATGGTTTCTTCAAGCGCTACGACCGTAGACGAGTACATCGCTTAGCCTCCAGAGGCCCGCGCTGACGTTGTCAGCGCGGTGAGGGGGCTTCTGCTTGCTAACTTGCCTGCAGGGCTTGAAGAGACAATGAATTGGGGGATGGTCTCCTATGAGGTGCCATTTAGTGTTTTCCCTAATACCTACAACAAACAGCCTTTGATGTTTGCTGCCCTAGCAGCACAAAAGCATCATTACTAGATCTACTTGAGCGGAATCTATAGTTTTGAGAAACTGAGACAAGAGTTTGAAGCTGATTACCTAGCAACCGGTAAGAGGTATGACGTGGGGAAGGGTTGCATCAGATTTAGAAAGCTTGAGGATCTGCCGCTGGATGTAGTGGCGAAAGCCGTGGCAAGTGTTTCCACGGAGGAGTTCATAGACGCCTACACAGCCTTGAGAAACCGCTAGGCGCTTCTTTTTTGACTTGCTGTCATTGTGGACGGGAACCGCCTCTCGTGTGCCAAGGAGAACTGGTGGCGCTTGCTCGATGGGTCCTTCGAATTAGAAAGCACTTGGGAACACATGGCTGAGTTTCTTGTATCTAAATGAATGTGGAGTCTAGACATTCCCCACGACTCCCTTGAACACTTGGTCGCTACATTGATCGAGTGATTGAGCCCCTTGGATGTGCTTGACTCATCATATTAGGCTCCATGTCGCCACCGGAAATCGGTAGTCGTCATTCTCACTTTCTTTGAGCGAGGATGACGATAGCACTAGCGCGGTAGACCCGTTCAGTAATGCCAGAATTCCATTTGCATAGCCTCCTGGAACAAAAAAGGCATCGAGCTGTCGCTCTCCCAGGTCAGCAAAAATCGGATTAGTTGACTTATCTGGTTGCTCCCAGTCTTCAACTCTCACAGCGCCAAAGCGGATCTTGCCTCTCAGGGTAATAAAGATCTTGGATTCAAACTGATGGCCGTGCCATCCCCGAAATGGTTGGTCAGGCGAATTCTCGATCGTGTAGATACGCTTGAATTCAGATAGATCCAAGTCATTGTTGTAGGACAGTAAACCCCGGTCATCCTCGTGCACAAAGCCCTTCAGCAGCTTGGGGGTGTCGCTAATCAGCATTCTCAAATCCTTCGTAGTAACCCTGGGCTATTGCGGAGAGTGTTTTCGGGCTGTATCTGGATTCAATGGTGGCATAGTTCTGTTTTCTTGCGTGCTCCGTATTAAAATCCTTGCTTAGGGCTCTCTTTATTGATTTAGCTAATTGTGCCTTGTCATTCGGCTCAACTAGGAATCCTGTGTCACCTTCTATGACCCATTCATCGGCGCAAGAAGTACAGGTTTGAATTGGGATAGCTCCCATGGCCATCGCTTCAAGCATTGATGTTGAAATCCCGTCAGACATGGAATGCCCGATGTAAATCTCGGATTGCCTGAAAAGGCTCAACACTTGCTGATGGCTCAGTGCACCCTTTTTGTGGGTCGTGATGGACAGCCCTGTTTCTTTTGCTGCCCTTTTCGCCGCACCGATAACAGGTCTGTTGCAGCTATAAAACTCAAAGTCATAGCCATCTAATTCCGGAGCCATTTCAACAAGCACCTCTAATACTGTCAGCGCTTTCCCCCAATGGTTCTCATAGCCCTTAATTGCAATCTTTTTTCTTGGTTGTTCCGGTTCTTGATTTCTCTCATGGCCGCCAGCAACTGGCATCAGAGGTAGGTGGTTGAGTCCTGGCGCTAGCTCCTCGGCCAAGTTATAATCTCTCACGCATTCCGCGCTGAAGGCATCCGCAATGCTCAATAATGCCGTCAGTTTGGCTTTATGTGCAGGGTATTTCGAAAACCACACAATCTCGCTGCCGTAGTTGGTGACGATTAGCTTGGGCTTATCTCTGCGAAGCAATTGGTAAGCACGCCTGGTTGCGTAACCAGCATTTTGAAGTTCATTGACATGAACTAAATCGGGTGCAAATCTTTTGATCCTAAGCGCAATGTATGCACCTCGAAGCCAATCCGAGAAGACTCTGTCTGCAAGCCACAACGGCAATGAAAAAACCCTTGAGAACCAGGTCAAAGAAACTTTATTTGATTCCGCTGCCCGCTGTCGAATACCTTGATGAATTCTGCGGTGGGGTGAAGACGAAACTATCTCGAAAACATGAGCAGAGTCATCAAATTGAGCAAGCCACCTGGATAGGTGGATACTGTCCGCCATTCCAACAAGAAGTATCCTCACTGTGCGTCCAATCCTGTAGCTTTCATTCTGCTCGATCTAAATGCTATCTCGTCACTAACCAGCTTCTCTCCATGAGAGCCGCCAGTCGCCTACCCCAGCCATTCGAAGCATGGTCGTGGCGCCAGGAGCGAACCGCAGCAGGCGCACAGCAATTGAGTGTCCTCGGCAGACTTTTGTACTTCTGCTGCGGTATCTCAATAGAGGTTGCGGCAAAGGCAACCGCTGTGATGCCACACTTAGCACATGGTTTCTTCAAACGCTCAGACCGCAGACGAATACATAGCTGGGCTTCCAGAGGGCCGCGCTGAAGTTGTCAGCGCGGTTAGGGAGCTGTTGCTTGCTAATTTGCCCTTAGGGATAGAGGAGAACATGAACTGGGGGATGATCTCCTATGAGGTGCCACTGAGTGTTTGTTCAAAGACTTATAACGGTAAACCTTTGATGTTTGCTGCCCTTGCAGCACAAAAGCATCACTACTCGGTTTACTTGAGCGGTATCTATAGCTTTGAGAACCTCAAACAAGAGTTTGAGAGAGACTACCTAGCAACCGGCAAACGCTATGACGTTGGCAAGGGGTGCATCAGATTCAGAAAGCTTGAAGATCTTCCCCTTGATGTAATTGCCAAAGCAATCAGTGCGGTGGACATGGAAACCTTTGTTGCCAGATACCAGGAAATTCACCCAAACAGCTAGAGCCTCTGGCTTTTGATGTCCCTTTACTCACACCAACACCCACTAAATAACCACGCCCAGGCTATGCCGTGGCCGCAGAAGGTTTGTAGTTCTGGGTAAGTAACAGTGAGTAACAAAGAAAGCAATCAGTTCCGTTTGTGTTGTGCTTATCGGTAACCAAGCAACTAAAGGCCCAACAAAGGCCTCACCCATTAGCTACAGGGTAACCAAGAAGCAGAATAAATAAACCAATAAGAGGAGCTAAATGTCTGTCACAGACCAACTGCTAGAAAACAACAAGGCTTACGCTGCAA
>Ga0209138_1001442_pt1 | contig 20487 bp, 20 predicted proteins | sample SaaInl3SG_22_DNA_FD_184645 | JGI IMG/M metagenome (GOLD analysis project Ga0209138, IMG submission 184645) | Marine microbial communities from expanding oxygen minimum zones in the Saanich Inlet - ESP_153SG_22_DNA (SPAdes) (version 2) | ecosystem: Environmental > Aquatic > Marine > Intertidal...
ATATGGCCTTATCTTGCGCTCTTCCTCTAGTCATGGCCTCGTGATAGCCCATATCTTCCCTAAAAGTAACCATTGAATATTTAGAAAAATAATCGTTTGGTAGCGCAGTTTCTAAATTCATTTCTAAAGCACGCTTTTTCTGAAAAAGTACATTTGCAACATGGTCTTTCATTTCGTGGAAATTATCAATAGCCAAGTCTGCAATGCCGTCTGTATCTATTTTTCGCTTACGCTGAAAGGCTTTAAATGTTTTTTCCCAATTGCCATCATGTTGATCTAAAAAAGTATCAAATTCTACGACATCTTCAAAAGACGCATTCATCCCTTGTCCATAAAACGGAACTATGGCATGAGCCGCATCGCCAAGTAACAGGTTTTTACCTTTATATTGCCATGGAAAACATTTTACAGTGCCTAGTGGTGCTGTAGGATTTTCAAAAAATTCTGATCCCAAATTTGGCATCAATTCTAAAGCATCCGAAAATTCATTTTTAAAGAAATTTAATACATTTTCTTTGGTCGTTAGGTTGTTAAAGTTGTAAGTTCCACCTTCGTAAGCCAAAAATAAAGTTACAGTAAAACTTCCATCTAAATTTGGTAATGCTATAATCATATACTCGCCTCTTGGCCAAATGTGAAGTGCGTTTTTAAATGTTCTAAATGCGCCATTTTCAGCAGGGGGGATAGTCAATTCTTTATACCCATGTGTTAAAAAATTTTGAGAAAAACTAAATAAAAATTTACGTTCCGAAAAGTAACTTTTTCGAAGTGCTGAACCTGCTCCATCGGTTCCAAAAATAAGGTCTGCGGTACAGTCAAAAGTTTGTCCATTTTCAGTATTTGTAAAATTAGCAGTATTATTTTCAAAATCAACGTCATTACATTTACTATTGAATTTAATCTTCACATTTTCAAGCGCTTCGGCTTCGTCCATTAGAAGCGCAGTAAGCAGTTCTCTTGAAATGGAGTTTATATATTCTCCTTCCCGTCCACTGTATTTGGAGAGTTTGGTGTTGCCATCCCTATCGTGTAACATTCGCCCATGCATTGGAATGCAAAGTTTCATGACTTTATCTTCCAAACCTACCATTTTCATAGCTTTGAGACCTCTATTAGAAAAGGCCAAATTTATAGAACGTCCAGCACTTATATCAACATTTCTTGAATCTGGACGTGCTTCCAAAACCTGCACATTGTATCCCCGTTGTCCTAGGCGTAAAGCGAGTAGCGAACCGCACAAGCCTGCACCGATAATTAAAATATTTTCTTTGTGCTTCATTGGAGAAGGGTTTTTAGGATTTCAACCATGCGGTATATGTCTTTAAAAGAATTGTAGAAAGGAACAGGTGCACAACGGATGACATCGGGTTCTCTCCAGTCTGTAATTATATGGTTTTCAGTGAGTTTTTTATGAAGGTTTTTATCTACATTTTTTACTTGAATAGAGAGTTGACACCCGCGTTCATTAGGGTTGGTTGGTGTAATGATATTGATGTGAGGATTATTCAATTCATTAATCAAAAATTCTAAATAAGCGGTAAGTTTTAAGGATTTTTGGCGTAAGGCAGTCATGCCGACTTCATTAAACAAATCTAATGAGGCTTTAATTGCCGCCATTGATAGAATCGGAGGGTTACTCAATTGCCAACCCTCTGCTCCAGGTGTTATGTCTAAAGGTTGTCGCATGTTGAATCGGGTGGTTTTGTTTTGACTCCACCAGCCTGCAAAACGTTTTAATGTTTTATCATTAGCGTAGCGTTTATGCACAAATATTCCACCCAAACTTCCAGGGCCAGAATTTAAGTATTTATACGTACACCATGCCGCAAAATCTACTCCAGAATCATGTAGCTCTGGTTGAATATTACCTGCACCGTGAGCTAAATCAATACCTACTTTACACCCTTTGGCGTGGCCAAGTTTTGCAATTTTTTTTAAATCCAAGTATTGTCCTGTATAATAATTGACACCGCCAATAAGAAGAAGCGCAATCTCGTCGCCTTGCTTTTCGAGTATTTGTTCTAAATCTTCAATTCTTAATAAAGTTTCCCCTTTTCTAGGTTGCCATTCAACAAGACATTCATTAGCATCAAAACCATGAAATTCCAATTGTGTTTGTACGGCATATCGATCCGATGGAAATGCGTCACTTTCAATTAATATTTTACAGCGTTTTGGTGTAGGATTATAAAAAGAAACCATCAACAAGTGTAGATTTGTTGTGAGGGTATTCATTACTACAACTTCAATGGGTTTTGCACCCACAATTTTAGCCATACTCTCTGTAAGAAATTCATGATAGGACATCCAAGGATTTTTGGCTTCAAAATGGCCTTCAACACCAAGTTTTGCCCAATCGTTGAGCTCTTGATCTATGGCTAATTTTGTGGATTTTGGTTGCAGTCCAAGAGAATTCCCTGTAAAATATAACCAGTCATTCCCATTGTCGTCTTTAGGGATATGAAACGCATTTCGGTAGCTAGACAAAGCGTCGTTTCGATCTAAGTCTAAAGCGTAATCCAGATGAGGTTTAAATGCTTCCAATGGTTTAGCGTTTGTGATATCTCAAATGTAGGTATTTTTAGCCGATAATAAAATTCAATTAGGAATGTGAAAATCAGTTATTTTATTTTAACAGATGAGGGAATTTAGCTTTAAAACGCTTTAATCTTGGAATAGAAACATTGCGAACATAAGGATTATTGGGGTGCAAGCGCTCATAGTTTTGGTGATAGTTTTCGGCTTTCCAAAATTTTTGAAATGGATAAACCTCTGCGGCTACGGTTGTATTTTCTGTTTTTTCAATTTTTGCTATTTTCTTTAAGATAATTGCTTTTTGTTCTTGATTTTGATAAAAAATAATCGAACGATATTGCGAGCCTCTGTCTGGACCCTGACCATTAACTTGCGACACATTTTGAGAACCAAAATATACGTCCACCAAAGTTGAAAAAGACACCACAGATGGATTGTAAAGAACTTCTACAGCTTCGGCATGACCAGTTCGGCCAGTATTGCTGAGTTCGTAGGTGGGATTGTCGGTAAAACCACCAGCATAACCACTAATGGCTTCTTGAACACCATATACACTTTCGTAAACGGCTTCGACACACCAAAAACACCCACTGGCAAAATAGGCCTTAGCAATACCATTTTCTAGAGGAACTTCAATGGGCTTAGCATTGATCACCGCTTGCTGTTTGTTGTTTTGTGTGTTGTTGTTTTGACAACTTATGGTACTACAAAAGAGTAGGGGAAGGAGTAAAAAGAAGTTTTTCATGGTGCATGTATTTGAGGTAAAATTAAGCATCCACCAATGGTATTTTGTGAAATTTTGGTTAAAAATCTTATATATTGACGATTTTAATTGTTGCCAATAGTTTTTATCAGTTACAATTTTTCATTCAATTCTTGTCTTCCAACAATAGCCATTATTTCCACAATATTTTGATTTATTCTGTAGTAAATACTATCAATTCCACATACACAACGCCGATATCCTTTTTTTATGCAATCTACAGATTCAAAGGAAAAAGGGCGTTTTGGGATAATGTCAAAATATTCAAAAAACGATTTAAAATAGTGATCCGCTTGGGTCATTCCAAACTTTTCAACGCCATAATGGTGAATTCTAATCAGGTCATTTTTTGCTTCGTTGGATAATTTATATTTAGCCATTGAGCAAAGACTTTGATTGCGCTAAAATACTTTCTTTAGTGTCATTCGTTAATCCGCTATTTTCGGCTTTTTCCAGCTTAGCTCTAATCCAGTCAATTTGAATTTGTTGTTTTCGGGCTTGTCTAATCAAGTCGTTTACTAACTCACTTTTGCTTGAATATTCTTTATTGTTTACTTGAGTTTTTAGCCATTCGTCATTTGGCTTAGTGAATGTTATACTTTGTCTAGACATAATTTTTACTTTGATTCAAATATACACCAAAAACGCATCGCTTACAAATTATTCCTAACGGTCTCGGCTATGAATAGTTGCGTGGGTTAGCACTTAATTTTACAAGTACACCCGTCGCTAGCGTGAGCATCTTTGCTTATGCTGGTATAAACACAAGCGTGGACGCTTGCGCCAGCGGGGGAGACACGAGCACGAAGTGCGAACTGTGCGTAAGCAAATTTTCAGAAGAAGGCGAGAACGAGCAATTACTTATAGCCATTGTTGTGAGCAGTTATTTTTTCCAGTTCAGTAGTCCATTATAAACTCCGAGCCAAATTAGTCCGTGATTATCAATGTCCAATTTTTTATAGTTCCATTTTATTTTTTCATTGTCGGAACTTTCTAGTGACTTGATTACTTCTTGTAAAGGTTCGTCAAATTCTTTTTCATATTTGTCTCCATATCCATTTACAAAGTAGAATTCCTTGTTTTTAGTTAAATCTGTTTTTAAAGACTCTTTAAATCTCTCCACAAACTGTTTTTTGTCGTAGTTATAGTTCGGACTCAAAAGTATATTATAATTGAACAGATTGTCTGTTTTCATCGAGGCGTAGGTTATAAAGGTTGCTCCTAAAGAATGACCGATTGCTAAACGATAGTCTTGCACTCGATAATTTTTTTTCAGATATGGTTCTATTTCCGTTTGGATGTGTTCAATTAATTTGTCAGCGTTTCCCATTGGTGGTTCGTATCTTTCCAATGTTTCTTCGTGATTGTTTCTTGGTAAAAACTCATCCCATCTGTCTTCCGTTACAACTCCTACTATTATTACTGGTTCTATCGTATTCATTGATAGAAGTTGAACATTTCCGCTTATATAATTAAAAATTCTCGTGTTTTGAGCATCGAAAAGATATAGAACTTTGAATTCCTTTTCTTTTTCCCAAACATATTCGTCTGGAATAAATATTTGTAATTCTCTTTGTTTCTCATAAATTTTTGATTCATTAAATACAGTTTTAGATTCCGCATAATATTTATCAGGGTCAAGTTCCTCTTGTCCGAAAATAGAATTTGAAAGTAGTAAAATTCCGAATATTAATAAGTTTTTCATTTATTGTTCGTCTGTTTGTTTTAATTGCTCACAACGGTCTCGGCTATGAGTAGTTGCGTGGGTTAGCACTTAATTTTACAAGTACACTCCAAACTGAAAATCCGCGAGACACGAGCACGAAGTGCGAACTGCACGTAAGCAAATTTTCAGAAGTAGGCGAGAACAAGTAATTACTTATAGCCATTGTTACCTGCTGGTTTTTATTTTATTAATTCTATAAATTCAGTCGAAAATTTTTCTGCTAATTCTCGACTATTATCTATTGAAATGGTTTCTTTATTCCATCTCGCTTTGTTTGTCCAATTGTAAGAACCGTGAATTATCGTTTTTAAGTCAATTACACAGAATTTATGATGCATTATGTTTTCATATTTTCCAACTGGTTTAAATCTCTTTGTCTCAAAGAATTTTTCGTATTCAATTCCGTGTTTTTTGTTTATTTCGTCATCCAAAACCACAATTCTAACACTTAAACCTTCCTGTTTCTTTTTATATAATTTTCTCAATAATATTTTGTCCGTTAACCAAGCTACTGCCAACCAAATAGAGTATTTGGCATTTTTTATTTGCTCTATTATTTCAGCTTGAATTTCCTCAAAATGAATTTCTACCTCGATTTCATCTGGCAAATCAGAGCCAATAATTTTATAACGTCCATCGATTTCGTCCAATCTGTAGCCATCTTGTTGAAGTGGAGGATTAATTTTTTCAACAGCCACTTTTATATCCTTTTCTTGGTCTTTCGCAAAGTGTCTTGGGTCAAAAACAATTTCGAGTAATTTGATTAATTCTTTCGTACTGTTTATTTCATAAAGTTTTTCAATTACATATTCGTTTCTACTCATAGAATTTGGCATTCCGCCATCTTTCCATTTGTAAACATCTTTATATCCAACTTGATAAAATAATTTTAGAATGTTTGGACCTGATAGTCCTGGTGTAAGTCCATTGTCACCTGAAATAAATTCTTTAATACTCTCTAATGTTAAGTCGGATAGTTTCATTTTTGGTCAACTTGCAGGTAACTTGTATATATCCGCACAGTTGCGTTTATTTTTTTTTATATTTTTTGTTTTTATTTTCGTAATGTATTCATAATCAATTCTTTAGCAATCAATAATAGTAGCCAATGGATTTTTAATTTTTGCAAGAGATTTTTTTAAATCTTCGGTACAGTCAAGAGCAAAGCCAGTTATTACTTTGGTCTGAATTCGATATGTAGTATTTGTATGATTTAGGTCATTCATGTTTTTGAAGAATAGATTTGGGGGCTATTCATTTCAAATGTATAAAAATTTTTAAAACAAAAGGAGTACAGCACAAAAAAAACCATCACAATTGTGATGGTTTTTGGTATACGTAGGGTTATTTATTACATAGTAGAAAATAACTTTTCCATTTTTACTTTTTGCTCTTCGGCAAGGGTGGCATCTACCAAGATACGACCACTGTGCTCGTCTGTAATGATTTTTTTGCGAGAAGCAATTTCCATTTGTACTTGTGGAGGGATAGTAAAATACGAACCTCCAGAAGCACCTCTTTCAATGGGTACAACGGCCAATCCGTTTTTGACATTGCTACGGATTTTTGTGTATGCATTTGCTAAACGATTTTCAATTTTTGTTTTGTATTCTTCAGATTTTTCAAGAAGAACTTTCTCTTCTTTTTCAGTTTCTGCAAGAATAGCGTCCAAATCGCCTTTTTTGTGCTTTAGGTGTTCTTCACGTTCTTTTAAACGTTCTTTTGTACCCTCAATCACTTCCTTTTTTTGTTCAATTTGAGCTTTAAATTCTTTGATATGCTTTTCGGCCAATTGGATTTCTAGTTCTTGAAATTCAACTTCTTTTGCCAAAGAATTAAATTCTCTATTGTTGCGAACATTCTTTTGTTGTTCGTTGTATTTTTTGATTAAAACTTTTGCTTCTTCAATAAGGTTTTTCTTCGCCTTAATCTGATTATCGATATCTGTAAGACTATCTTCTAGTTTTTGAAGTCGTAGTTTAAATCCTTCAACTTCGTCTTCCAAATCACGTACTTCAAGAGGTAATTCTCCTCGAACGTTACGGATTTCATCTACTCTAGAATCTATGAGTTGCAAATCGTACAATGCTCTTAATCGTTCCTCAACAGTTAGCTCTTTCTTCTTAGCCATGTTTATTTATACTTTACCGGGTTTGTATTGATCTTTGATAAAAGGACTGCAAAATTAGGAATTTTTTTTGTAAGATAGGTCGCTAAAAGGTTTTTTGTGTATTGTTCGCTTTCATAATGGCCTATATCCATCAACAAAATCTGGTTTTCTGCAGCAAAAAAATCATGATATTTCAAGTCAGAAGTTACAAAAGCGTGGGCTCCAGCAGCCTTGGCTGCTGCAATAGCAAAACTCCCCGATCCACCCAAAACAGCTACCTTTTGGATGTTTTTATTTAATAGTTTTGAATGTCTAATGACGCTACACTTCATTTTTTCTTTAACGTATTCCAAAAAAGTATTCTCATCCATTGGAGTTTCTAAAGTGCCTATCATTCCCATACCAATGTGTTGGTTTTTATTTTCTAAAGTCGAAATTCCATAAGCAACTTCTTCGTATGGGTGCGTTTTAAATAATGTTTTAAGAATTTTAGATTCTAAGTGTTTGGCAAACACAATTTCTATTTTTTGTTCTCTTAACTGCTTGAATTCGTGTGGTTTTCCAATAACAGGGTTGGACGCTTGATTACCTTTAAACGTACCAACACCCTCACTGCTAAAACTACAATTTTCGTAATTTCCAATGGCGCCACCTCCAGTTTCAAAAAGTGCTTTTTTGACCGCTTCTACATCTGGGTTTGGTACAAAAGTGGTTAGTTTTTTGATGGTTCCAGATTGTGGTATCAAAATGGATTTGTTTTTTAACTCTAACCTGTTGCAGAGTTCTGCATTAACGCCGCTAAAAGCATTGTCCAAGGCCGTATGTATGGCAAAAATTGCAATGTCATTTTTGATGGCTTTTTGCACCACTCGTTCTACATAAGAATTTCCAGCAATGGATTTTAGCCCTTTGAAAATAATGGGATGAAAACTGACAATCAAATTACAGTTCTCTGTTATGGCTTCGTCTACAACTTTTGGAAGCGTATCCAAGGTGATTAATACACCTGTAACTTTAGTGTTTTTATCGCCTACCAAAAGGCCAACATTATCAAATTCTTCGGCATAGGCCAAGGGTGCAAGTTCTTCGAGCTGATTGATGATGTCTTGAACTATCATAAGATTTTGTTTAACATCAAAGATAAAATAATTACTTTCGTTGTGATGAAGCTTTTAAGAAAAATATTATTTCCTTTTAATCCACTGTATTATAGTGTTGTTTTTCTTCGTAATAAGTGTTTTGATTTTGGAATTTTTAAATCAAAATCATATCAAACTCCTATTATTTGTGTAGGAAATCTTTCTGTGGGTGGAACTGGAAAAACTCCCATGATTGAAGCCCTGATTCAACTGCTTCAAAAGGAATATAATGTAGCGGTTTTAAGTCGAGGTTATGGTCGACAATCCAAAGGATTTGTTTTGGCTAATAACACATCTACAGCAAAAATTTTGGGGGATGAGCCTTATCAAATTGCACAAAAATTTCCAAATGTCACTGTTGTAGTTGATGCTAACCGTCAGCGAGGAATAGATCGTCTTTTACACCTTGATTTACCTCCAGATGTCATTTTGCTAGATGATGCTTTTCAGCATAGAAAAGTAAAACCAGGACTTTCAATTTTATTGACGGCTTATGATAATTTATTTTGTGATGATATTATTTTACCCTCTGGTAATCTTCGGGAACCGCGTACTGGAGTCCAACGCGCTCAGACAGTTATTGTTACTAAATCTCCAAACAATTTAAGTTCAATTGAAAAAGACAACATAGCAAAACGATTAGCGCTTCATCCAAATCAAAATTTATTTTTTAGCTCTATTGTATATTCAAGTGAAATTGTATCAAAAACAGATTCAATTCTTTTGGAAGAATTAAAAACCACAAATTTTACATTGGTTACTGGAATTGCTAATGCCAAGCCTTTAGTTAATTATTTAGAACGTTTAAATCTTAATTTTGAACATCTTGAATATGATGATCATCATGAGTTTTCAATGAAAGAATTAAAAGAAATCAGCTCAAAATCTTTTGTGCTCACTACAGAAAAAGATTTTTCAAGACTACAATCGTTGCAACATAAAGCGTTGTATTATTTACCCATCACAACACAAATTCATAACAAGAGTGCACTTGAAAAAACAGTAAAGAATTTTATTATAAATTCTTATTAGTTTAGTGTTTTAATCAAGTCAATAATTCTAGAAGAATAGCCGGTTTCGTTGTCGTACCAGCCAATAATTTTGACCATTTTTCCCAAAACAGAAGTCATTTGTGCATCAAAAATACAGGAATGAGGATTTCCTATCACATCGATTGACACTATTGGGTCTGTTGTGTATTCCAAAATTCCTTTGAATTTTGTTTGAGCTGCTTTTTCAAAAGTTTTATTTATTTCTTCAACTGTTGTCTCTTTTTTGACATTAAAAGTAATGTCTGTGAGGGATCCATTTATCACAGGAACACGAATACCACACCCTCCAATGCTATGCGCAAGTTCGGGGAAAATTTTGGTCAGAGCTTTTGCAGCACCTGTTGTGGTTGGTACAATGGATTGACCAGCTGCTCTTGCACGTCTTAAATCTTGATGCGGTTGGTCGTGTAAACTTTGGTCCGTAGTGTACGAATGTACGGTTGTAATATACGCCTGATCTATGCCACACAAATCATTAATAATGGCCAGCATTGGCGCGGCATTATTAGTTGTACACGATGCATTCGAAACAATATTGTCCTCTTTACAAATTGTGTGTTCATTCACGCCCAATACAATGGTTTTGATATCGGTTTCCGTTGGTGGGACACTCAAAATTACTTTTTTAGCACCATTCTTTATGTGATGCTTTAAATCTGTTTTTGTTTTAAATTTTCCTGTGGCTTCAATAACAACATCAACCTCATGTTTAGCCCAATCAATTGATTTTGGATGATTTTTATTTGAAAGCGTAATGGTTATATTATTGACGATAATATGTTCTTCGTTTTCTGAAACCCTTGCATTGAGTTTCCCATGAATACTATCATATTTGAGCAAATGAGCCAATGTTTTGGCATCTGCCAAATCATTGATAGCGACGACTTGAATGTCGTTATGTTCAAGAAGTAAACGAAAAACACGTCTTCCGATACGTCCAAATCCGTTGATTCCAACCCGAATCATTTAATTAATATGTTTTTGTGCTTTGTATGAAGACCTTACTAGTGCACTACTTTCTACATGACGGAATCCTAAATCCAACCCAATTTCTTCATACTCCTTGAATTGATCTGGAGTGATAAATTCTTTTACTGGAAGATGCTTTTTACTAGGTTGAAGATACTGACCAATGGTCACGACATCAACATTTACTTTTTTCAAGTCGTGAAGAGTTTCTATTACCTCTTCGCGAGTTTCTCCAAGGCCAAGCATAATACCTGTTTTTGTACGTCGTTGCCCATGATTTTTCAAATAGTTTAGAACTTCTAAACTTTGGTCATATTTGGCTTGTATACGTACCGCTCTTGTGAGTCGACGAACAGTTTCCATATTGTGTGAAACAACTTCTGGCGCAACATCAATAATACGATCAATATGCTTTTCAATGCCTTGAAAATCAGGGATTAAGGTTTCCAATGTTGTATTTGGGTTCATGCGACGAACAGCCTTTACAGTTTCGGCCCACATGATACTTCCCATATCTTTCAAATCATCACGATCAACGCTGGTGAGAACCGCATGTTTGATCCCCATAATTTTTATGGATCGTGCTACTTTTTCTGGCTCGTCCCAGTCTACAGATTCAGGTCGGCCGGTTTTGACCCCACAAAATCCGCAAGAGCGTGTACATATATTTCCAAGAATCATAAAGGTTGCTGTGCCTTCTCCCCAACATTCTCCCATATTTGGACAACTACCAGATGTGCAAATGGTGTTGAGCTTGTATTTGTCTACTAGACTCCGAAGTTCGGTGTATTTTTTACCAGTAGGTAATTTCACACGCAACCATTTTGGTTTTGCTTGACGTTCTTGTGGTTTTGAAAGTGTGTCTGTTGACATGTTTTTGATTTGAGCAACAAAGATACAAAGTATTCCATAAAAATTATAAAATACTGAGATACCAAATGTTAAATCCTATTAAAAATAAAATTCCAATAATACTCAATGTATGCATTACTTTTGAGGGTTGCCAAGCTTTTGGCATGTGTTTGCTACATACAAGAAGATAATTCATGATGGCATAAAATGGTGCTGTAAGAAATGATAGTATGGTGGCAATTTTCACCAAAGTTCCCATTTCCGATAAAAAGAAAAAGAAAATAAAAATGGTTCCAATAATTAGTAAAATGAGCCAAAAGGTGTAACCATTTTTAAGGGGTTTCTCAAAAATCAGTTCCATGGTTTTGTTCATGGCTCTGGGCGAGGCATCTAGAGTAGTTAGAGTCGTGCTAAACATGGTTGTAAGTGCAGCAATGCCAATGACTAAATAGGTCCAATCTCCTAGATTTAGAGTATACATTTCAATAAGTTGAATAGAAAATTCTCCTCCGTTATTACTGAATGTTTTTCCCATTCCATACATAACAATTCCTCCAAGCATCAAAAAACTAATTCCCAAAATAATAGTACCAAAATAACCAATATTGAAATCCATTAATGCAGTTTTTGGGCTAAACACCTTTAGTTCTTTTTTCTTCTGAATAGCCCAAAGCGAGTGCCAAATAGAAACATCAAGTGGCGCCGGCATCCATCCCATAAAAGCAATAAGAAAAATAATTTCAGTTTTAGTTTTTGGAAGTATTTGCGTCCAATTTGAATTGGCTCCAGAGTTGTAAAAAGCAGTAAAAACTGCAAAAAGCGTTGTGACACTCAAAATTAGAATTATAATTTTCATCATTTTATCCAACAATGTATATTTTCCGGCCAATAGGAGCCCAAAACAAATGGATAAAATAATGATGGTCCAAACTTCCAAACTAATATGAGCACCATAAAGCGATGAGGCTAGCCCTGCAGTAACAATGGTGACTGCAGTCTGTATGGTAAACATGGTGGCAAATGTGAGTAGGGCATAGGCTTTCAATACATTTTTTCCTAGCTTTTTATAACCTTCAAGAAGACTCTCTCCTGTAGCTGCGGCATATCGTGGCCCAAATTGAAAAAAAGGATATTTGATAAGGTTTATCAAAAGCAATGCCCAGAGCAAACCAAAACCAAAATGAGCTCCTGCCTTTGTGGATTGTACAAGGTGTGATACCCCTACAGCTGCACCAGCAAACAAAAGTCCAGGTCCTAGTTTTTGCAGGAATTTAATCATGTTTTGGAGCGAATAATACAGGCCAAAAGCTTTTTGGCTCTAAGCAGTTTTACTTTAACGTTATTAATGGGGATATCAATTGTATTCGATATTTCCTGATAGGACTGCTCCTGAAAATACCGCAATTGAATGATTTCTTGATGATGAGGTTTTAACTTTTTGATGTCCTTGAGAAGTTCTGCCAAATTTTGCTCTGTTATAAGTTTGTCTTCGGCAGATGGGGCATTGTCTTGAATCCAATACACTCGATTTTCGTCTTCTTCTGTTGTTTGATTGGTTAGTGTATGTTTTTGCTTTCGTAAGCTATCTAAATGTGTGTTTTTTGCAATCGTAATTAACCAAGTTTTGAATTTGAATTTTGAATCAAAAGAATTAATTTTATTGAAAGCTTTAAAAAAGGTTTCGATAGTAATATCTTCTGCGTCATTCTCATTTTGTGTGCGTTTGAGCATAAACCCAAAAACATCGTTCCAAAAAGTTTCCAATAAAAAATTGAAGGCCATTTGGTTATTTTCTTTGGCTTTTATGATTGCTTCACTTAGTTCCAATGCAGTCGTTTTGAATTTAATATTAATATAAATATAAAAAATTGTATTACAAGGAGAAAAACTTCAAAAAAAGGGATAGCGAAAAGAAGTTTTAAGTCTTGAATTTTTTTTACAACAAGACCATAACAAAAAAATTGAGCAATAAAGCGAGCAACAATCAATGATGCGATGAGTATTTCTAGATCTAATGCATTGAAAAATAATAAAAAAGTGGCTAAAAGGTAAAATAAAAAATGACAACCAAACAAAATACCATTTGCAATTTGAGCAGTAGTATTACAATGTCTGAGAATTAAATTATTTTTGGTTTGTTCAGTGAACCATTTTCTAAAACTTGGTTTTTGTACAGGTGTTACAAAACTGTCTTTATAAAGACAAATTGTGGTATTTGACTTTTTTGAAACTTCATTTGCAAATAATATGGTTTCACCAAAAGGAACCTTCATGTGTTGTACAAATCCATTGGAGCTAAAAAAAAGTTTTTTGGAGTAACTAACGTTTGCAGAAGTTCCTCTGTAATAGAGTCCCATTTTGCCTAAGGTGTAGTTTTTAACAATTGCAAGTAGGTTCAAGCAGCGGTAAAAATAATTGGAATTGATGTGTGCTGTGAATCCAATAACCATTGGTTTTTTTGTTGAAGCTGCAGTCATATACTGAAGCCATGCGGTTGATTGTGGTTCAAAAGCGATAGAACTCAGAACCAGTTGTTCGTGAGTTGCAGCTTTTACTCCTAGAGTGAGTGCGTATTTTTTACTGGACCAGAAGGCTTCATTATTTTTAACATTTACGAGTTTAATAATTGAGTGTTGTTTTTGAAATTTTTCTATAACATTCAATGAATCATCTGTTGATGCATGATTAATTAGAACGATTTCAAAATTTTCATGCTCTTGTTTTAAAAAAATAGGCAGTTGTTTTTTTATAAGATCTGCTTGATTTTTTGTGTATATGATAAGGGAAACAGCAGCATTAGATTTCTTTGGCTTTCTCGTAATATTTTTGAAATTAATAGCGGCAATACTAAAGAATAAAATTTCGACAAAAATTACCGCAATTAAAACATAAAATAAGACGGTTAAAAACATTTTTGGAGATTTTAGTTTTCATTGTTGTCACAATTCGCGAATTGATCTGAGGTTTTTCCACAGAAGCCACATGCTTGGCCCTCTTTGTTGAGCATAGGATTTTGACTGGCACATGTTCCACTGAATTTACCATCTTTTTTAGCCCATATTTTAAGTGAGATCCCTGCAATTCCAAGCCCCAACAATGTGAGTGTTATCAAAAGTAGTTTCATAGTATAAAAATGATTTAAACAAAGATACAATTAAATTAAAATAAAAAAACAGAACTAAAATGTGACTTTTTTGAAAAACATGTGTCACATATACCAAGGACATCTAAATATATATATATCATGAAAAAATATTTTGCAGAATTTTTTGGAACATTTTGGCTTGTATTTGGGGGGTGTGGTAGTGTAGTTTTTGCAGCTGATTATCCCGAGCTAGGTATTGGGTTTATTGGCGTTGCATTTGCTTTTGGTTTTACTGTTTTGACAATGGCTTACGCTGTTGGGCATATTTCAGGAGCCCATTTTAATCCAGCAGTATCATTTGGGCTTTGGGCGGCTGGTCGTTTTAAAGGCGAAAATCTTTTAGGTTATGTTGTCGCTCAGTTAGTTGGTGCAATAGTAGCTTCTGGAGCCTTATTCTTAATTCTTAGTGGAAAAGCAGATTTTGAAACTGTTGGAGGGTTTGCTTCCAATGGCTATGGTGACTTGTCGCCAGAAGGCTACTCTATGTTATCTGTTTTGATTGCTGAATTTATTTTAACAGCATTTTTTGTAATCATCATTTTAGGAAGTACAAGTAAAGACGCGCCTAGTAAATTTGCACCCATTGCTATTGGTTTAGGACTTACATTGATTCATTTGATTAGTATTCCTATTTCAAATACATCTGTAAACCCAGCGCGTTCAACAAGTCAAGCACTTTTTGCTGGTGGAGATTATCCTGCACAACTTTGGTTGTTTTGGTTGGCTCCAATAGCTGGTGCAATAGTTGCCGGACTGATTTGTAAGGCAAGTAAAAAGTGTTGTGAGTAAATACAGATGTGATTACAAAATATTCACTTCTGCTTCCAAAGGAATGCCAAAAATGGCATCAATAGCTTTTTGAATGGTTTGTGAGAGCTGAAGGATTTCTAAACCTGTAGCACCGCCATAATTGACAAGTACTAGGGCTTGATTTTTGTGAACACCATAGGTTCCAAAAGTTTTGCCCTTAAATCCTGCTGTATCAATAAGCCATCCAGCTGGAATTTTTATTTCCTGTTCTGAAACAGGATAGTGTGGTATGTTTGGAAATTGCGAGTGTAATTCCTTAAATTTTGATGTGGTTACAACAGGATTTTTAAAAAAACTACCACTATTTCCAAGAACTTTGGGGTCAGGAAGTTTGGATTGACGTATGGCAATCACTGCTTTTGAAACATCTTGAATGCTTGGGTTGGTAATCCCCATTTTTTTGAGTTCAGATAAAATAGCTCCATAGTTAGTATTTAACTCATGGTTGGAATGAGTGAGTTCAAATGTTACTGAGGTAATGACATACTTTCCTTTAACTTCCGATTTGAAAATAGAATTTCGGTAATCAAACTTACAGTCTCTTTTCGAAAAAGTTTCAATCTCTAGAGTTTGTAAATTGAGCGCTTCGCACTTTGTAAAAATATCTTTGAGTTCTACGCCGTAGGCACCAATATTTTGAATGGGTGCAGTACCCACATTTCCAGGAATTAGCGATAGATTTTCTAATCCGCCCAAATTTTGTTGTAAAGACCAAAGTACAAAATTGTGCCAATTTTCACCAGCTGCAACTTTTACTTTAGTAGTTTTTTTGCTTTTTGCACCTATTTCTATTCCCTTTAGATCCAAATGAATTACAAGCCCTTCGATATCCTTGGTTAAGAGCATATTGCTGCCACCACCAATGATTAAGAGCTTTTTGGAATTTGTTTTTAAAACAGCAGTTAAATCTTCTAAGGTTTTTACAGAAATAAAAGATTCTGCTTTGACATCTATACCAAAGGTATTATAAGATTTTAGAGAAACATGTTGTTGGATCATCTTATTTTTTTAAATGCTTCAAGGCCTTTTTTAAGAATATTAACAGAAGCAATTAAATCTTCTTTTTTAAGTACATAAGCAATTCGAACTTGATTTTCTCCTAGTCCTTTAGTGGCGTAAAATCCTGCTGCGGGTGCAATCATTATGGTTGCATTGTTAACTCTAAATTTTTCCAAAAGCCACTGTGCAAAAGTATCAGCATTTGGAATGGGAAGTTCTACAATACAATAGAAAGCACCTTTTGGTGTTGCAACTTTTACACCCTCAATATGTTGAAGTTCTTGTATTAAAACATTTCTTCGTTCTACATATTCCTTAATAACATTTTCAAAATACGAATTTGGAGTGTCTAGGGCTGCTTCGCTTGCAATTTGTGCATATGTGGGAGGGGAGAGGCGAGCTTGAGCAAATTTTAGAGCAGTATCGCGAACACTTTTATTTTTTGTCACCATACATCCAATTCGCGCTCCGCACATGCTATATCGTTTGGAAACAGAATCTATCATAATTGCGTGTTCTTCCAAACCTTTAACGGCCATGATGGAGTGGTGTTTGTGACCATCGTATGTAAATTCTCGGTATACCTCATCAGCGATTAAAAACAAATCATGCTTTTGTACTAATTTTGTAAGTTGTAAAATCTCTTTTTCACTGTATAAGTAGCCAGTTGGATTACCAGGATTACAGATTAAAATAGCTTTTGTTCTTGGTGTAATTAGCGCTTCAAAAGTTTCAATTGGTGGAAGTGCAAAGTTTGAATCAATTTTAGAAACAACAGGAACAACATGAACGCCTTGTGCAGTCGAAAACCCGTTGTAATTGGCATAAAATGGCTCTGGAATGATAACTTCATCTTCCGGATCCATGATGCTACCAAAAGTAAAAAACAATGCTTCGCTACCGCCTGTAGTTACGATAATATCATCGGTGTTAACTCCAATATCATGTTTTTTATAGTAGTTGGCTAACTTTTGTCTGTATGCTTCAGAGCCTTCTGATCGACTGTATGCCAATACATTAAGGTTGTTGTTTTTCACAGCTTCTAACGCCACTTTTGGCGTTACAATATCAGGTTGCCCAATATTTAAATGATACACATGTGCGCCTTCCGATTTAGCTAGTTCAGCATATGGAACCAGCTTTCGGATAGGTGAGGAAGGCATATTAATACCTTTATTTGAGATTTTTGGCATATCAATTTCTATTGAAGTTTAATATACAAATTTATTTAAAGTTCAGGGAAAATAAAATCTAATCAAATTAAATTATACAATTTTGTTAATATGATATCATTTACAAAAAAAAGCATCTTTTTAAAAGATGCTTTTTAATAATGACACAGGTCAATGTCTTATTGTTCTACAACACTTTTTTTAGTGGATTTCAAAACACTTGTGGTTTTGTTTGGGTCAATAACAGTTCCTTTAATTTTAAGTGCTACAGTAGGCGTATCCGCATTTGAGGTAACGGTAATAGTTTTTCGTATAGGATTAACTCTATTGGTGTCGTATTTAACTTGGATTTCACCAGACTCACCAGGTAAAATTGGGCCTTCAGGTTTTTTTGGAACTGTACAGCCACAACTCGATTTAACTTTAGATACAATTAATGGGGCATCTCCTGTATTTTTAAACTTAAAAACGCGAACACCATCGGCGCCTTTTTCTATTGTTCCGTAATCAATTACCTTGGATTCAAATTCAATTTTTGCAGTTTTTTCTTGTGCATAGGCTGTATGCAAGGCAAAAACGCCAAGTAGTAATAATGTGCATAGTTTTTTCATGGTAGTGAAATTTTAGTTGAATTGTAAATTTAAAGACTTTTTTATAAAATTAAAAATTGTTCTCATTTAATTCTAGTTTATTTAATTTTAAAGAACCTAAAATATAAGTACTTTTGCTTCCATAAAAAAACAAAAACCGTTCCAAAAATATGAGTATTCCATCAAAATATGATGCAAAACAGGTAGAACAGAAATGGTATGACTATTGGATGAAACACCAATATTTTTATTCTAAACCAGATGAAAGAAAGCCATACACCATCGTAATTCCTCCTCCTAACGTGACTGGAGTGCTGCATATGGGGCACATGTTAAATAATACTATTCAAGATGTTTTGATCAGACGTGCACGTCTTATGGGTAAAAATGCCTGCTGGGTGCCTGGTACAGATCATGCCTCAATAGCCACAGAAGCCAAAGTAGTTGCAAAACTTAAAGAGCAAGGGATTGATAAAAATGACTTAACTAGAGAAGAATTTATGAGTCATGCGTGGGACTGGACCAATGAATATGGCGGTGTGATTTTAAATCAATTAAAAAAGTTAGGATGTTCATGTGATTGGAAGCGTACGAAATTTACCCTTGATGATAACATGAGCGAATCGGTGATTTCTGTATTTGTAGATCTATTTAATAGAGGATTAATTTATAGAGGTTACCGCATGGTAAACTGGGATCCAAAAGCACAAACAACCCTCTCTGATGAAGAAGTTATTTATGAAGAGCGTCAAGGGAATCTTTATTATATTGAATACGCGATTGAAGGTAGCGATGAAAAACTCACTATTGCCACCACAAGACCAGAAACTATTTTGGGTGATTCAGCAATATGTATTAACCCAAACGATGAACGTTTTTCTCATTTAAAAGGCAAAAAAGCAATTGTTCCTTTGTGTAATAGAGTGATTCCAATTATTGAAGACGAATATGTCGATATGGAGTTTGGAACTGGTTGTTTAAAAGTCACCCCTGCACATGATGAAAATGACAAGGTATTGGGAGATAAACACCAATTGGAAGTTATTGATATTTTTAATGCAGACGCAACGCTAAATAGCTATGGCTTACATTACGAAGGTAAAGATCGTTTTGTGGTTCGTAAGGAAATTTCTGATGAATTACAATCTAAAGGCTTTCTTGTAAAAATAGAACAACACATGCATAAAGTAGGCACTTCGGAGCGTACCAAAGTTGTGATCGAACCACGGCTTTCGGATCAGTGGTTTTTAAAAATGGAAGATTTGGCACAACCCGCTATAAGTGCTGTTTTGAAAGATGAAACCGTAAAGTTGTTCCCAAAAAAATTCAATAACACCTACCGCCATTGGATGGAAAATATTCGCGACTGGAATATTTCTAGACAATTATTTTGGGGACAACAAATTCCAGCGTATTATTATGGCGATGGTAAAGAAGATTTTGTTGTTGCCAAAACTAAAGAAGAAGCGCTTAAACTAGCTCAAGAAAAAACACAAAATTCTACGATACAGCTTGACGATATAAAACAAGATTCAGATGTTCTAGATACATGGTTTTCGTCTTGGTTGTGGCCAATTTCAGTTTTTGATGGTATAAGAAACCCTGAGAACGAAGAAATAAATTATTATTATCCAACAAATGATTTGGTTACTGGACCAGATATTTTATTCTTTTGGGTGGCTAGAATGATTGTTGCTGGATTTGAGTTTAAAGATGAAAAACCTTTTGAAAATGTTTATTTAACAGGTTTGGTGCGTGACAAACAACGCCGAAAAATGAGCAAATCTTTAGGCAATTCTCCAGATGCATTACAATTAATAGAACAGTTTGGAGCCGATGGCGTTCGCGTTGGGCTTTTATTGAGTTCTGCTGCAGGTAATGATTTATTGTTTGATGAAGCACTTTGTCAGCAAGGAAAAGGATTTGGAAATAAAATTTGGAACGCATTTCGACTTATTCAAGGATGGGAAATTGCAGATATTGACCAACCCGAATATGCAAAAACTGCTTTAGATTGGTACGCTTCAAAGTTTCAAAAAGTACTTGCCGAAATTGAAGACCACTTTAGTAAATACCGTTTGAGCGATGCGTTGATGTCTATCTATAAATTAATATGGGATGATTTTTGTTCCTGGTTATTAGAAATGATTAAACCCGCTTATGGTGAACCAATAGATAAAAAAACATATAACCAAGTGGTGGAAATATTGGAGCAAAATCTAAAAATTTTACACCCCTTTATGCCATTTTTAACTGAAGAAATTTGGCATTATTTGAAGCAGCGTACAACAGAGCAAGCGCTAATTGTTTCGAGTTGGCCAGGTTCAAAACCTATAAATACTTCACTATTAAAAGAATTTGAATTTGCCTCGGAAGTGATCTCAGGGATAAGAAATTTGAGAAAACAAAAACAAATTCCTTTTAAAACTGCAGTGGAACTTCTTGTCATTAATAATGGTAAAAACTCTAAGACTTTTGATGATTTAATTTCAAAACTTGGTAATATTTCTACAATTAGCTATACAGATTCTAGTGTTGATAAAGCATTTTCATTTCGTGTAAAATCCAACGAGTATTTTCTAGTAGCAGATATTGCCATTGATTTAGAGGCTGAGGTTTCAAAAC
>Ga0209138_1001445_pt1 | contig 20458 bp, 8 predicted proteins | sample SaaInl3SG_22_DNA_FD_184645 | JGI IMG/M metagenome (GOLD analysis project Ga0209138, IMG submission 184645) | Marine microbial communities from expanding oxygen minimum zones in the Saanich Inlet - ESP_153SG_22_DNA (SPAdes) (version 2) | ecosystem: Environmental > Aquatic > Marine > Intertidal...
TAATTTTTCAGAAGGGTTATATTATTTTTCGTTTACGACGTCAGATAAATTGATCCGAAAGCCTTTTATAGTAAATTAATTCAAAATCAATTCTCCCCACAAAGCAGGCGATAAGTGGAAACCTTCTTTGTCTCCACTGTTCCATCTTAATTGCTCTTTACGGTGTTCACCTTCATTAAAATCAATTGCGATTTCTAAATCTAAGACATCTCCGCGTTTTGGAGTGAAATTTCGAAAAGCAGAATAAGGGATTGAGATTTCTAGACTATATCCGTTAGTTGTGTTTTGAAAAGATAGCTTGGCCTCTGTTAGGGGTTCATTTTTTTTCCAATTCCAGATATAAGGCTTATTCCCGCAATTTATTCCGATATGCTGATCACTTAATAAAAGGTAATTTCGATCTTCTGCTGATTGGTGGTTAGTGCTAAATGCTATTTCAATTGCATCACCAATCCAAAGTCTATCTTCCTTATGATTGTTTTGTCTAGGACTATCATCTATTACTTTAAAAGCAAAATTGACAGATTCACTTGAATAGCTTGTAGCAAACAAGTTGTTCTTAATTGATCTAAATTCAGCATCTGACCAATCTGAAAGATTACCGTCTATAGCGATTTCTTTTAATTTGGCTTCGATTGATTTCTTCTTTTTTTCTGCACAGGGAACAAGTTTTATTGAATATAACTCAATTGAACCAGTAGCGAAAGTCTGTATCATTAACTGTTTAACATTACTAACGTCAACATCATTTTTTTTAAATGGAAATTCGGATAATGGAATTTGAACTTTAGTCCAATTCTTTGTGATGGCCTCACTTTTCAGATAGCTTTGATTGTAACCTGCCCAAGCTTGTCCACCGCTATAATCTTCAATACAAAATGCCCAAGGAAGGTTTGTGAATTCCTCGTTGTTCTTAGATCTAACGATGAGTTCAACTGCAAGAGTGTCACTGACGTAACCTAGGTCTTTTGATTGCCAGCTGTCCCAACCGAAACCAAATCCGACCCATTCGCAATTGCTTTGGTCTGAATTCCAGTTTATACTAAGTATATCTTTTTGACTACTTTTTAATAGTTGCGAATTAATACAGTTATTATCATCAGACTTCCAAAAATCTATCAGGCTTTCTTCGAATATATTCAATTGTGTAAAACCTCTGATATTGAACCTTTCTTCAATTTTTGTGTCATACAGACCTTTTTTCTTGAAAAGATTTTTTTTTGGCGCCTCAATTTCAATTAACTCAAGAGTATCCTGTGCGAATAGATTTTGGAAAAAACAACAACAAAAAATTACTAGTAGTGTTTTATGGATTGATTGGAGCATTTTCAGTGAATATTAAATAATCTACTCCTGATTTAGCATAGCCAGAACTAGGATCTGCAAGATGAAGTATACTTACTTTGGTTATATTATTAGAGTTGTGTAAGCCAGCACCTGTTAATTCGTTATACTTGAACGAGACCAATTTCCATCCGTCCCAATTAATCGGTATTTCATAACCGAATTCATCGTTATCGTCTTCGTTAAATCTAAATAAGATTCTACTATTTGGTAGGGAGCCGTCTCCATAAACTAGGGCATTAAAGTATAAATTGTCTGCGTTGTCAGTTAAAGGAAAGGTACTTGCACCATCATAGGCTGTTGCATTAAAATCAATTAAGCCAATAAGCCAGTCCCAATTAACCTCGCCTGCCATATTATAATAAGAATTAGCCTCTGGTGCCGTTAGATCCGACTTTATACTAAAATCCATATCTGCGCCAGACTGAACAAAGGTTGTCCATCCGCCGTTCCAACCATTTTCAAAATCAGAAATTAAAAAACCTTCGTTTGTTTTTGGATTAGTCACATTTACTTCTGTATAAAGTGTATCTAATTCGTTTTCAAAAGTCAATATAACTTGGCAAGTTTCAGATCTAAACATTGGGAAATTTGTTGTACTTCCATCCCATAATGCATTTTGATTATCTAGGTTTTTACTTGTCCCCGTAATTATTTTAGTTGCTCCAGATGTTTCTCCTGTTATTTCCAATTTCCAATTGACTATTTTCGATAGGTCACATGTAAAGAAAACAGTTTCATCATTTTCAAAATCTACATCAATTGTGCTACTTTCTAAATCACTGAGTAGACTAAATTCTCCATACACATCGAACAGACTTGGACCTTCGATGGTGTCATTTTCATTTTTTCTGCATCCAAGCAATACAGAACCTATTGTTAGAAGAAAAACTATTTTTTTCATAATTTAGAATTTAAGTACGTATACTACAGATGTTTGACTAAACGTGTAATTACTATTATTAACAAATTGGTTGTTGTTTAGTTCATAAAATGCAGCTAAAAACACTTCCTCTGAGAAATTGAATCTTAAACCAGCTGCAACATTAAATTCACGACCATTAATATTAAACTCTTCATAATTGATAATTTGATCGTCCTCATTTCTTACGGGTATTTGTTCGTTTCCTTTACTATCGAGCAAGAAGAAGTTACCCATTAAGTAAAGTTGTTCTGCAATTTCTTTTTCAACTCCGAAACTTATTTGAGTAGACTGTAAATCTACTGTTTCAAATGCAAACTCTCCCTTTCTATTGGACTTTTGATAGCTAATTCCAACTTGAAAATTGAATTCTTTTTTAAGTCCCCATAACTTGTTGGCGTTAAGCTGAGAATTAATATTTACCAGAGTAAACCTTTTTAGATTTGTAGTTCCTTGACCTCTAATTTCAGATAAGCTATAAAGTTTAGCTGAAGATGTGATTATATCTTTTTTGCTACGATGGTTTGTACTTAGGTATAATCCTCTTCGGTTAAATGTTGCAATTCCATAGGGTAGAGCATTATTGATTATTGGATTTACGTCCATAACTCCAACTGTTATTCCTTCTTGTGACAGCGTAGGGTCATTGTACAAATCATATACAGATATAGGGCGAATAATTTGTTCGTTTGTATAACGGTTATAAAAACTATTTTCTTGATTAAAATTGACGCGTTTCGATTGCGCACCAAAACTTCTAAAGTCCGCTCCATTATCCATAAAACCGACGCTTACTTTAAAGTTTTGTTTCTTAAACTCCATGTAAGCTCTGGCATGCACAAAATAATCTTCAAGTCGTTCATCTTCAAATAGAGATTGGGATAATGAGCTAATTCCAGATTCTCCGTCTAAGCCAAAAACGATATTCTTCTTTTCGAAATTGAAATCGTAAGTTACTGTACTCACGTTATTACTATAAATATTGCTGTCGACTGCAGTTCCAGGGAGATCAAATACGCTTACATGATTAATGCCTAAAGAAGTATTTTTTCCCTGTTTGATAATCATATTACCTCCTCCGTAGAGTCTTTCTAGAACATTATTAAAGTCCGTAGGGTTTAGTCTAGAAATGAATCCATTAAAATCTATTTCTTTTATGACTTTCGGAAAGTTCAAAGCAAAATTAACGGAAGCTCCTTGTTGCCTCCAAGAATTATTCTTGTAGAAAGTTTCATAATCAACAATACCTTCTTTAATACCTTGGATTCCCATAGAGTTGGTTAAAAAGTCTGGGTTATGATTGAAAAATGTATATGGCGTTAATTTGTAGTCGATATTACCAAGTTGATATCTAATTACATCGCATGCAACACCTCTTACATAGAGTTGACGTACATCAAATGAAACGCCACCGCCCCAGAAACCACCAAAGGCATTGTTTATTCGAAACATACCGAGTATTTCAGTCTTTTCATTTGGGTTTATCTTGATTCCCAAATCTAAAAAAGCATAACCTCCTGTTGATCTTGGAGAAGTAACTGTATCTCCATCTGAAAGCAAATTAGAGTGAGAAACGAGGGATCTTGCTCCTCCAATAAATTGTATTTTCTTTGCTATTTGTGAATAGCTAACTACAGAGAAGAAAGCAAGAAGTATGTATATTAGTAGCTTGTTCATTTAGAAAAATATTTTTAATTCAATTGTAGTTTCCATTCCTTTATATCTGTCAAGTTCAAAGCTATAATCTTTGTAGGTCATCCATCTGTTTCGAATGTAAAGACCTGTGTTTTTTGAAAGCATTAAATCTAACCCAATTGCATAGCTTATACCTTTTTGATTTTTGCTTGAATTATTTACTGGATTTCGTTCTGTATTGTTTCCAGCTATTATTCTATCTAATCCAAGATATCCGCAAAGCGCAACATTTTTATTTAACTCATAATAAAGATCGAATTGATGGTTGTAACTTTGAAGATATGCTGATTTGTTGTAAATCGGGACAGGTGAGAATTGATTTTGTAAACTATGAAAACCACCAAGATAAAAGAGCATTAGGCGTTTATTGAATACTCTAGTTTGGGTTTTAAAACTAATTTCAATAGAGTTAAAGCCTTTAGCAGTAACTGAATCTGTAATAGTGACAGATTCGTAAACATTTCTGAAGATTTTATTTAAATTTCCATAAGGACCAACATTAGTAGGGAAATTCCAACGCCAGAATCTTGACAAAGCAAGACTATTAGATGGATGTCCATAAGTCAATCTGTTAGAAACTGCTGAGATTTCTTTTGCTGCACTATATCCAATAGTTAGCTTACTATTTCGAAATTTCATATCAGTGTTTAGAATAATTCCTTCTCTATTATTGGTCATTTGACCAATGTTGGTTAAAGCACTGGCGAAAGGGAAAAGTAATGGAATTTGTCCACCATTTTGCTCTGCAGTTTGAACATATTCTTGTATTGAGGTATTCCAGAAAATACCATTGTTATTGATGACAGATGGGCTAAAACGAAAATATCTAAGTTCTATAGGGATTTTCAAAAGATTTTTGTTTGTTTCAACTCTTAAATCAATTGCTTCTCCCCAACTGCTTTCATATGTGGGTGAAAAGTAATTTCCAGAGCCTACTTCACCGTATATTCTGAATTTGTCAAAATTGAACTCAAATTCTGAAGTAAAGAGACTAAAACCAACTAGTTCTTTTGCTAAACTGTCTGAGAAGGTCTTATTATGAACGGCATTGACACTTATGAAATGGTTATTAAATTCTTTTTTAATTCTTCCACCTGTTAGACTGTTCGGTGTTATGGAATTTCCTCCGTTTAGTTGTGATTTACCACTCATAAAACTGAAGTTAAAACCATAAGGAAGATCGTTTCCATCAAATATAAAACCATGAAAGGCTTGTTGTCCCCAGCGCACATCTTGAGTTAAAGCTCCATTTTGATAAAAAGTATTGTACCTATCAAATACATTTTTTGTGTTAGGATCCCATGGGTTTCTCTCAAATACGCTGAATCTATTGTATCCGGTGTTAGATGCGAAAGTTAACGGACTTAATTTATGCCAATGTATTCCACCTGTTCTAACATTGAAAGTTCCGTATTTGTTAGAATGAGACCCATATAAATTGACTCCGAGTAAAAGACCTTTCACATAATCTGTGTTAGATCCAGTTAAGGGTGTCCATAAATATAAGTCAGTTGAAATAGAAGTATTTTGCGTGGGTTTTACACCGATTGTCATACTTAGTTGAGGTAAGTTGCTGTCATCTCCGATAAACACCCTGTTTTTTATATTTTCAAATTCAGGATACGCATCTTGCATTGTTGTGTATGCGCCTAAGAATCTGTAATAACCAGAAATGCTAATATTTGACAATCCTTGCTCTGGAATTTTTGGCATTAGCCCACCGATATTTGGTTTAAAGATACTTGTGTCAGACGTTGATTGCGCGTAATTCGCCTTAAAGATAAGAATGCAAAAAATCGACGAAACTATTTTAATACTCCAATGACTCAAACTCTTGTTTTTTTAATTGTATTCTATTGTTTGCTTTGCCGTTTGCATCGACATAAAAAGGAACGTTTGCGTAGGCTACTTTTTTATCATCCGATACAAATACAAATAAACGGTATCTTCCTTCGTTGAAAGGAGCTTTTAAACGGATTATACTTGATTTAGATCCTTTAATTCTACCTGTAATTAGTGGAGGCTTATTTTCGAAATCTCCACCTGTTTTTAAGTCAGTACTTTCTTGGTAGAGTTCCCATTTGTATTTCAAGTTATCATTTTCTAAATCCTTGGCTTGAACTTCAATTGAGTATTTCTCTCCTGGATAAATTATGGTATTCTTAGTTAATTCATTACCGTTTAATCGGATGTTTTCAATAAAAGGTGAACGATTACTTGGGTATTTACCTGACCAGCAGTATTGCAAAACATCTAACGCTTCAGTTGGTTTATTGTCTTCAGTGAATAGACCATACCAGGTGCTTGTGTACTCTTGTTTTTGCCCCCACAAAAAAGCAAATGAACCAATACACTGTTTAGTCTGTAAAGCAATGTTGTCTGTGTAACGGTTTAAATAAGATAGTGCTTTTTCTGTACTGGTTTGCTCAATTGAGCTTCCCCACATTGTTTTTTGTATTTCCCAATGTCCTGTAGGTCCCCATTCAGTAATCATGTAAGAACCCTGAAAATCTCCCTCTTCTAGTACTTTTTTAACATTGCCTATATCTCCGTAAGTGTTAATACCATAAATATCAATGTCCGTTAATTCTCTCATAACATAACCTAATTTTTCAAGGTTTGTTCCAGCAGTAACAGTTGAGGTTGGATGGTTCGGGTCTTCTTTGTGTATCATTTTTGCAATGTCGTTAACTGCAGACCATACTTTAGTATTAGAATAATTTAGTTCGTATTCATTCCCAATTCCCCATATTAAAAGAGCCGGGTGGTTTTTATATTTTTGAACTTCTAGTTTAAAGTTCTCAAGTTGTGCTTCCACTAATTTAGAGTTGTTGTAGTCGAACCCATGTCTTTCATGTTGTACCCAGAGACCGAGCATAACTTTTATACCTTTGGCATGTGCATTGTCCAGAACTTCCTGAGCATTTTCAGTTCCCCACGTTCTAATCGTGTTTCCTCCTGCTTCAATTAGTGTCTCTAAATGTTTTTCTCCACCAGCACCTTTTATGAAGAAAGGTTTTTTGTCTACTGTAAGTATCCATTGATCTTCTTTTTTCGATATCTCTACAAGACAGGGCTGTGCAAGAGCCATTAAATTATAGAAGAAAAATACAAATAATATCTGTTTCAAAATTAATACTTTAGTACAAATTTAACTAGTTATAGTCTTTTTTACAATAATACATTTATTTTTTATATTTCAATATTCTTTTTTGGTTTAAACACTGAAAATGTAAGCTAAACATAAAATTAATTCACAATATTGTTGGTGTTTAGTTAGTTTTACCTCTCTGTTTTCCATCATTCTAAAGCCGTAGCAAATAAAATTCTAATGTTAATTCGTTATTTTGTGTTATTCATTCTACAAAACAGCTTATTGTATTTTATACTATAAGATTAAATTAGTATATTTAGCTTTTGATAAGTTTAACATCGATAAAGATATTTGTTATGAGAGCATTAGTTTATGATTTTCCTAGTCAGTTAAAAAAAAGTATTGAAATTTCTAAAACATATAAATTAGATTTAGCAACAAAAATCAATAATGTGTTGATCTGTGGTTTAGGTGGTTCTGGTATGGGCGGAGAATTAGTTAAAGAGTGCATTCGTTCTTTGATTACAGTACCACTTGAGGTTTGTCATAGCTATAATTTACCAAATTATGTAAATAAAAATACATTAGTTATTGTTTGTTCATATTCTGGCGAAACTGAAGAAACCTTATCTGCCTTCAAGGAATCTAAAGATAAAAATGCTCAAGTTGTAGGTATTACTACTGGCGGTAAATTAAAAGATAGCTTAAAAACTAATTCTACAGTTATTATTCCTGGAGGACTACCTCCAAGAGCAGCTTTAGCTTATCCTTTAGTTCAATTGTTGGAAATTTTAGGACAAGCCAAATTAATAGACGGAGAATTAAAAAAGAGAGTAGAATCATATATTCCTACGTTAATCGAGGAGCAACCAAATATAGTAAAGGTGGCTCAGCAAGCTTTAGACTTTTCAGCGTCAAACAAAATATTTTTTTATTCCGAGGATAAATTTAAGCCTTTATTGGTTAGAGCATGTCAACAGATTAACGAAAACAGTAAAGATTTTGCCTTCTACAATGTGATACCAGAGATGAATCATAACGAGATTTTAGCTTGGGATAATAATCCGAATTTATATTCAGTTATCATGTTCAGAAGTAAGTTAGAATATCCTAGAAATACTATTCGTCTAAATGTTACTAAAGAAATAATAGAACAAAATACTCCTGTTTTTGAGATTTCGGCAAAAGGAGATACTTTTATAGAACAGCTGTTATATCTTATTCATTTGGTGGATTTTATTTCTTTATTCAAAGCTGAAAGACTGCAAATAGATGCTGATGAAATTAAAGCAATAGATTATCTGAAAAATGTACTCCGAGCGTCACACTAATGTAGGTAAGAAGAATATAAAATTTTAAGTGTAAATCCCATTTTTTCCGTAGAAAGAAGTGTTACGTTTAATTGAAAATTAGTTTTAGTTAAACAGAGTCTATTAGCCATTCATAATTTTTAAGTCGAAGTTGGTCGAAAATAAAGTTTTTAAACATGCAAGTGTTTAAATTTTTTTTATTGATTCTTTATCTTTGTGTTGAATTATTTTTCACCACCCGGACACGACCTAATGGATAAACTAATCTTTACTTTTTTTATTCTTACAAGTTTTTACTCATTCTCTTGTTCTGATTTAGCGCTAATTTCAGGTCAAAATCAAACAGTATGTTTAAACGATTCCGTAACTTTAGGGGGCTCTCCAACGGCCCAATGGTTAGGCTCTGGAAATCCAACGTTGAACTTTCAATGGTTTGATGAAAACAATAGTTTGATTGATAGTGTCAGTAATCCTTCGGTTGTAATTACGGAACCTCAAACTTTTATGTTGGTTGTTGATGATGGAAATGGCTGTTCGGATACTGCTTATGTGAATTTCACAACTTATATCTCAGGCATAACGCTTTCTATGAATGGTTTTGGTGGACCCGGATATAGCACTACGACAATAAATGGAGAAATTGTTTATAGATATTGTAGTACTAATTTATTAGATGGAGGTTTTCAATTTGAAGACGATAGTTTGTTTACTTACCCAATTGGAACTAGCATGATGGCTGTTTGGGGTGATGGAGATACAAACACATATTTATTCGACGGAATGGCTCAAATTATGAGTCATATTTACACCACAGGAAATTACGATTTTCAATACACGGTTAACTTACCAAACGGTTGTTCATACACAGAAATATTTACTGTTTTTGTTGGTTCTAGTCCGCCCGCATTAACGGTTTCAGGAACGGGTACGGCCTTCTGTGTTCCGGGGCTTTATGATATAAATATATCTGCTTCTTCAAGTCCTCCAAATACACAATATGTTATTAGCGTAAATGATGGCACGGATTCAACCTTTAATGGCTTGCCTTCTAATCCTTTTGTTTTTCAACATCTTTTTACAAATTCTTCTTGTGGTGTAACTTCAATAATTAACGGGCAATCATATCCAAATCAATATAGTATTACTGTTACCAGTTCTAATGCATGTAATACAAACGGTACATTCGCTGCTTTCGGACCAATTGTGGTTTCAGAAGAAACTGAAGCTTTGTTTACGGCATCTGATACTGAAGTTTGTGTAGATCATGTGGTTACTTTTACTGATATTACAGAGCCCGGACTTAATGTTTTTACAACTTCATGTGATAGTTCTAACAGTTTCTATTGGGAAATATCTCCTAACGCCAATTACACTGTGCAACCAGGTAGTCAATTAGGTTCAGATGCAGGAAGTAGTAACTTCTATTTCTGGCAAAATGGTTCAGAACAACTAGATGTCTCGTTTGATGCGCCCGGTATTTATGATATCACACTTTTTAGTGCTAACGGTTGCGGAATAGATTCTATGACACAACAAATTTGCGTGTTGCCTCAGCCTACGGTAGATTTTTCAATAAGTGATAGTCTTTTTTGTACGGCACAAGTCGTTAATGTTGACAATAATTCAACTGGAAATGCCTGTGGTTATTCTTTTGAGTCAACTTGGGATATTGATTACATAAATGATTTAAATTGCTCTCCAAATACTGGTTTTTTCTATATAAATAATACCAACAATACATCTTTAGAGCCAGAAATTGATTTTGTTGGGCCCGGATTTTATGCAGTTAATCTCACAGTTGGATATCCCGGAAATATAGCAGGATGTTTAAATCCTGAACAAACAGATACTATTCAGGTAAATGCGCCACCAGAAATAAATGTAATAACTTCTAACGATACTATCTGTGAGGGAGAAAATATTTCTTTTACAGCTTCTGTCAATAATTGTTATGATTTTTCTACAGTTTACAACTGGAATTTCGGTGGAGGTTCTGATGTTTTAGTTTCAGGATTGAATAGTTTAGACCCTACAGTTATATATAACACTTCTGGTGTATTTTCATATGGCTTACAAGCTTCAAATTCTTGCGGTGTAGTAAATATCGTTGATTCTGTAATTGTAAATCAGGATGTACTAGTTGATGCTGGCCAAAACCAATCTACGTGTCTGAATTCAGCAGTAACTATATCAGGGTCAATTACTGGACCGATTTCTTCTGGAGTGTGGACTGCAGATGTACCTGGTGGTTCATTTGTCGATCCATTTTCTTTAAGCACTACGTATACGCCTCCAGCAAATTATATTGGTCAAATTAGTTTAAGTCTAACTTCTGATGATCCGGTAGGTGCTTGTTTACCGTCTTCAGATAATTTGGTACTTACAGTTAGTGACGCAGCGCAAATTACAGCCATGCCTGATTTAACCATATGCGAAAATGAGAGTGTTTCTTTATCCGCATCAATACAAGGTGCAGCATCTTTAGCTTTTTGGTCAGATAATAATAGTTCAGGACAATTTAGTAATCAAGATCAAGTTTTGGGTACTGCAAATTATAGTGTTCCTAGTGGTTTGACTCAGGTTTGGCTTTACGTTCAAACAGATGTTCCATCGGCAGAATGTCCGGCTGCCATAGATTCAGTTTTAATTTCGATAATCGATTTACCTATTATTAATCCTCTTTCAAATCAAACTATATGTAATGGAGAATTAACCCAATCCGTAGCTTTTAGTGGTACAGGTACTCAATACAGTTGGCAAAATACAGATGCTACCATTGGATTAGGAGGTAATGGAGTAGGAGATATCGCATCATTTTCAGCAATAAATACAGGACAATCTACCCTAATTTCTTCAGTAACTGTTATACCAGAGTATGTTGTTGGAGGATTAACCTGTGCAGGTACACCCACAACGTTTGATTATATTCTTAATCCTACTCCTACTTTAGCTCCTGTTTCTGATCAAACACTTTGTTCTGGCGAGGTTACCAATCAGGTGGATTTTACAAGTTTACCTGGAACTTCTTATTCTTGGGCAAATAGCAATACGCAGTCTGGTTTACAAGCAGCAGGATCAGGTTCATTACTTCCTTTTACATCTACTAATTCTACGCAACAGCCAATTTCTTCTGCTATTTCGGTTACTCCATCTCTATCGGGTTGTGCAGGAAGTACGCTCAATTTTTCAATTACAGTAAACCCAATTCCGGTAATAGATCCAATAAGTTCAATTGATACTTGCTCAGATCTTCTGGTTAATATTCCTTTTAGTGGTTCTGGTACTGCTTATAACTGGACAAATGATAACAGTTCTACAGGACTTACGTCTTCAGGTTCTGGAGATATTTTGTTTACGACAAGTAATAGTGGAGTTCAGTCTTTATCTTCAACCATTTCAGTTGAGCCTGTGTTCACAAGTAATTCGGTTTCATGTGCTGGAAATATTGAAACATTTACTATTTCGGTTCAACCTATACCGTATGTAAACAGTATAGTTGATCAAGAGCTTTGTAATAATGAACAGACACAATTGGTATTGTTTAGTTCAGCTGTTTCTGGCACAAGTTTTAGTTGGTCAAACAGTAATACACAGATAGGATTATCTTCTAACGGAACAATTGAAATACCTTCATTCACTGCAATAAATACCTCCAATTCAGTATTGAGTAGTACAGTAACGGTTAGTCCAACAGCAAACGGCTGTGTTGGACCAGATAGTTCTTTTCAATTTATTGTAAACCCAACACCAACAATAAGCAATAATCTACTTTCAGATACGCTTTGTTCAGGAGATTTAAGTAACGAAGTAATTTGGAGTTCTAATGCTGTAGGTACTACTTATAGTTGGACAGGTATTGTAATTTCGGGAAGTTTAACAGGAGTTAATCTAAGCGGTACAGGTAATTTACCGCAAATGAATTTGGTGAACTCAGGCACATCTCCGGCAGTATTAGTGTATACGGTAACACCCGAATTTAATGGCTGTTTTGGTCAAGCAGTAACCTATACATTTGTTGTAAATCCTTTACCAACTTTATCACCAATTGCATCTCAAGATATTTGCGGAGGAATTGCATTTACAACCCCAGCATTTCTTTCATCGGTTTCTAATACAACATATAGTTGGAATTTAGATCAACCTTCTTCTGTACCATCAACTTTAACTGGATATCCAGTAAATGGAGTAGGAGATTTACAGGGACAAATTATCAATAATAGCGGAAGCGTAGCGTACACATTAAATTACAGTATACTGCCAAATGCTGCAGGATGTGTTGGAGTGGTAGAACAATTTTCTTTAACGGTAAATCCAGCTCCCGTAGTACAATTTGATATTCCGGATCAGGTTATCTGTTCAGGAGATGCAACGAGTCTAGTTACGCTTACTTCATCTACACCAGGCGCAACCTTTGATTGGACAGTTACTTCTCAACCATCGAGTATTACAGGCGTTAGTACAACTCAGGGTACAACGAGTATTCCTGCTATGACATTATCTAACGGCTTATCCAGCGTAGAAACATTGGTTATTACTGCAACGGCAACAACTTCTGGAGGTTCTGCTTGTCCGGGTGCACCAACCGACTATACTATAAACATTAACCCAACCCCAACGATTAACAGTGTTTCAAATCAAACCGTATGTAACGGAGCCCAAACACAGTTGGTTAATTTCAGTGGAACTGCAACACAATACAGTTGGCAAAACGCCGATGCATCTATAGGATTAAATTCAAATGGAGTAGGAGATATTGCATCATTTTCAGCAATAAATACAGGACAATCTGTTTTAAACTCATCTATAACTGTTACACCAGAATTTGCAGTCAATGGAGTAACGTGTTCAGGTACACCAATTAGTTTTGATTATATCGTTAATCCTACACCTGTAGTGAATGCGCAGAGTAATATCGAATTTTGTGATGGAGAGCAAACTGTTGCAATTAATTTTTCAGGTACAGGAACGAATTACGCATGGACTACCACTAATTCTACTATTGGTATTTCGTTGTCAGGATCTAATTTTATTGACCCATTTGTAGCTCAAAACGTAACAAACCAAACACAAACTTCTACCGTTTCCGTTACACCAGAAGCAAATGGCTGTTTCGGTTTAGTAAGTACATTTGATTTTATAGTTTACCAAGAAACAATGGTAGATTTTATTAGTGACACAGTTTACTGTGCTGGAGAACAAGTTGCACTCTTTAATATTTCTGGATCTGGAACGTCATATACATGGGTTAATGATAATCCAGCAATCGGTTTAGCATCGTCTGGTGCGGGAAATTTACCTTCGTTTACTGCTTTGAATAGTACAAACTCTCCTTTAGATGCCTTTATTACTATAACACCTCAGTTTAACGGAAATGGAATTAATTGTGAGGGAGTTTCGCGCATTTTTAAAATAACGGTTAATCCAACACCTGTACTGAATTCAGTTGTGGACCAAACGATTTGTAATGGTGCTTCAACTCAACCTGTCCAGTTTACAGGAGTGAATACTTCCGATTTTGAGTGGTCAAATTCAAACGTTAGTATTGGTTTAGGCTTAAATGGAACTGGTAATATTTCGTCTTTTAGTGCCGTAAATTCAACTGCGATTCAACAAGTTGCAACCATTATAGTCTCTCCACTTCTAGACCTTAATGGTAAAACGTGTGTTGGACAAGATGAATCGTTTTCATTTGTTGTAAATCCAAGTCCGAGCGTAACACCCATTGCAGATTTAGTTTACTGTGATGGCGATTTTATTCCAACAATAGCAATATCTGGTAATGCAACTTCTTTTGATTGGGTAGCGGGTACGATTGAAACAGGCATCCAAAATTCGGGTTCAGGTAACGTTTCTTCTTTCACCGCATTGAATAACAGTAGTCAACCAGTATCTGATTTAATTACAATTACACCAAACTTTAACAGTTCAGGGTTAACTTGTCCGGGTGTTACTTCTTCTTTCTCGATAACAGTAAACCCATCGCCTCAGGTAAATCCAATTAGTAGTGAGGTTTTGTGTGCTAACAGCAGTACTAGTGCTGTGCTTTTTTCTGGCAACGCTTCAAGTTTTTCTTGGACGAATACGAATGATCAAATTGGTTTAGGACTCAGTGGTACTGGAGATATACCGTCTTTTACAGTAACGAATCCTACTCAAACACCACTTGTTTCACAAATTACAGTAATACCCGAATATACAAGTAGCAGTTTAACCTGTTCTGGAAGTCCTGAAACCTACACAATAGAGGTTTTACCCGAAGTAACTATAAACCCTATTTCTGATATAACAGAATGTTCAGGTGCAAATGTCGGACCGATTTCATTTTCAGGTACAGCAACAGACTATGCATGGACGAGCTCAAATACAACGATAGGATTACCTTCAAATGGTAGCGGAAATATTCCAGTTTTCTCTTATTCAAATCAAACTTCATCCACGGCTGTCTCAACAATAGCTGTTACACCTTCGTATACATCTTCAGCACTCACCTGTATGGGTCAAACAGAAAATTTTGATATTGCATTCTTACCCTTACCAACAGTAAATGCGATTAATGACTCAACCTATTGTAATGGAGAGTCGTCCGCTTCTCTTTCTTTTACGGGTGTAGCTACGCAATTCAATTGGGTTAATGATAATAATCAAATAGGATTATCTTCTTCAGGAACCAATACAATAAATACCTTCACAACTATTAATAGTGGAAATGTTCCAAACAATGCTTTAATTTCTGTTACCCCAATTTATACAGACTACAACCTTACTTGTTTAGGAAGTGCTGAAGAATTCTCAATAACCGTTAATCCGGCACCTAGTATTGATCCAATTAGCGATATTGTTATTTGTAACCAAGAGCAACTAGCTTCTGTAGTTATTACTGGTACAGCAACTAATTTCGAATGGATAAACGACAATACTTCAATTGGTTTGCCTGGTTTAGGTAACGGAAATATAACCTCATTTACGGCTGTAAATAATTCAACTGCTCCTGTTAGTGCTAACTTTAGCGTATCTTCTTCCTTTAATTCGAATGGAGCACTCTGTCCTGGAGCAACAGAAATATTTACCATCACTGTAAATCCCACTCCGGTGGTAAGTCCTATTTCAGATCAGGTAATTTGTTCAGGAGCGAGTTCTTTGCCGGTTAACTTTATGGGTACAGCTAGTGCCTATAATTGGTCAAATAATACGCCATCTATCGGATTACCTGTAAGTGGTACAGGAGATATTTCTTCTTTTACCACAATAAATGCGGGAAGTACAAATGTAACAGGTGTAATAACCGTTACACCAACAGCTTTACAGTGCGATGGTATACCAGAGACATTTTCGTATACAATTAATTCAATTCCAACGTTAGATCCTTTATCTTCCGTAGAGCTTTGTGCAGGAGAAATACAATCAGCTTTACAACCATCAGGGTCATTTTCTACATTAAATTGGGTAAATAATAATACTACAATTGGTCTACCAAACTCAGGAAATACAAGTATACCTTCTTTTACGGTTGTAAATAACTCTAATTCAACTGTTAATAGTGCACTTGTTACGTTAACACCTTTAAATACTAACTTAGGTGTTCAATGTGCTGGTACTTCTCAAGATTTGGCCATAAGTGTAAATCCAATTCCACAAAATGACATTTTAACAGATGTTGAAGTGTGTAACGGTCTTAATACTCCTTTAATTAGTTTCAGTGGTTCAGGTACGTATTATGAATGGTCAAATAATAATACAACCATAGGATTAAACGCCAACGGAACAGGAGATATTCTTCCATTTTCAGGACTAAATAATCAGAATACTGATAATATTTCTACACTTTCCGTAACGCCTGTCTATCAATCTAACTCTGGGTTAGTATGTGAAGGAAGTAGTGATGATTTTCAAATTATTGTTCACCCTTCTCCAGCGCTTTCAAATTTAGTGGATACAGCAACTTGTAATAATGATGTACTGAATATACCACTCTCCACAACTATTCCGGCTTCAGTTAGTTGGATTGCTACAGATAATGCAGCTGTTTCAGGTGAAAGTATATTTACTCAAAATACAGCTTTAATAGACAATACATTATCCAACAATTCGCCTAATATTGAGGTGGTGAATTACGAAATAAATAGTAGTTCTATTCCTTTTGGTTGTCCGGGAGCAACTGAATTTCTAGATGTAAGTATTATTCCTGATGTGATGATGACAAGTACTACGAATATTGAAATTTGTAGTGGAGTTGCAGCTTCGGTTTTTCTAACTGCAAATGTACCTTCTACATTTACATGGTTTGCAACGGATAATCCAAATGTAACGGGAGAATCTGCAGTGGTGTCAAACGGTAATTTGATTAATGATATTCTCATTAATACCTCAACTGTTCCTCAAATTGTGGTGTATAGCGTACTGCCAACATCTGTACAAGGTGCATGTGCAGGGCCTGCTCAAACGGTAACAGTAATCGTAAATCCGCCAGTAGAGCTAATTAGTCCGACTTTTACAGAAATCTGTTCTGGAGAGAACGTAAATCTTAATTTAGTTGCAAATTCAAATGTTAACTTTAATTGGTTTGCTCAAAGTTCTGTACCTGTAACCGGTGAAAGTATTGCTGTGCAAACTGGTAACGTTGTAAATGATCAACTTGTTAATACAACCACGCAAGCTGAGTCTGTTTTTTACACGGTGGTTGCAACCACACAAACCAATGGATGTTCTAGTCCTAGCACCAACATAGAGGTTTTGGTTAATCCTCTTCCTGTTGTTCAGCCATTTACAGCTCAAATATGCTCAAATGAAAGTTTGTCTATTCCTTTAAGTGCTTCTAGTCCATCTACTTTTGAATGGTTTGCTTTGGATAATCAAGCTATTTTCGGCGAGTCGCAAACGTCTCAATTTACTTCATTGGTTAATGATCAATTAGAGAATACAAGCGCGGTCAATCAAACGGTTACTTACCTTGTTCAAGCAACTTCGGCTAAAGGGTGTGTTGGTCTTGTGTCAAATAACACAATTACTGTGTATCCTACTCCTAGTGTAGACTTTACTGTTTTAAATCCAGTTCTTTGTGATAATTCACCCATTCTATTTCAAAACAATTCGGATGTTGGACTAGATTTTTTATGGGACTTTGGAGATTTGAATTCATCAACTGCTTTTGAGCCAAATTACACCTATAATAATTTTGGAACATTTGGTGTTACACTAACGGGTACAAATCCATTAACAGGTTGTATAAATAGTGCGGCTCAAGATGTTACTATGCAGGAGAGTCCGCCTGCAGCACTTGCAGTAAACACTACTTTAGGGTGTATACCTGGAGAGTTTGTATTTACAGATTTAAACAATACTGCTGGTACTAATGTCTTGTGGGAGTTTGGCGATGGAGAAAGCTCAGTGCAACCCAACCAAGTTGATCACAGTTATGATGAAGCAGATTGTTATACGATAACATTTACGGTAACTAACCAAATTGGTTGTTCTAATACTACCGTTTATACAGACTTATTGTGTACGTATGATAATCCGATTGCAGAATTTTCAATTGAAGACACTACAGTTTTTTCAAGTGATGAACCTTTATCTTTTACAAATACCTCTCAGAATGCTGTAACGTATTTATGGGAATTTGGAGATGGTTTAACGAGTAGTGCCGAGAATCCAATACATGTGTTTGACTCCGACTCGGCATCGTATACAATTATTTTAAATGCATATAATGCTGCGGGATGTGTAGATCAATTTGCACTAAGAATAACACCGGAAAGATTATTTTATGTTCCCAATACATTTACACCAAACGGAGATGCAAGTAATGCCATATTTAGTCCTGTACTCACTTCGGGTTACGATAAGGAGAGTTACCATTTAATTGTATATAATAGATGGGGAGAAATTATGTTTGAATCCTACAACCCAGAAGTTGGTTGGGATGGAACCTATGGCAAGGATTCAAATACGCCTTGTAAAGATGGTACCTATATTTGGCAAATAAGACTAAAATCGCTAGAAAGCGAAGAAGCAGAAGTCTTTACCGGTCATGTTAACTTATTGCGATAAAAAAAGGATAACCTCTGTTAAGAAATTATCCTTTGTTTTTTCATCTGTGGAGCCTATATGGAACCCAACCTAATCTCTTGAAACCTTTGTTATTACTCAAATATTAGATATTCCTTATATTGTTCACTCCCTTTTCTGGCACCAAAATGAGTTTTAACCTCAAGACGTTTATTTTATCTTTCAATCTAAAATTTCTATCTATTTTTTTAAATCTTTTAATTAAGATATTTAGGTTATGGAGTGTGCTGAACTCGAACCCTTGCATTAACTATCCAATAAAAACGGAAGGTTTATAGACTAAACAATAGAGTTTAACCTTTTCGCTCCCTTTTTTGGCACCAAAATTTGATTTTCCTACCAATATTACCTCAAAGAACGGGTTCCATTATTTATTACTGGAACTGAACGGGAAGTTACTTACTTGAAAGTTATTGGGCAAATTAATTCGTGACGATAACCATCTTCGATATTCTTAACTCAAAATTCTGGGAAATATTTTTTTAAAAAATGGATTCTAGATAAATGTTGGCTTCTTTTTGAAAATGGTTCAAATTCCTTTGATTGGAATACTTAATATTTTGTGAGATGTTTTGGTTCCGTATAGAATATGTATATGTTTTCCTGAAAAAAAATGCTCCAGATTTTTTTGTGAATTTTAATTTAGGGATCTAAGCCCGTTGTTTTGGGAATAGGTGTCGGACTGTATGGGGGGCTAATGGAGGACGGGAGGGGGGCTACAGTCTTTATTAAAACAAATAAGATAATAGCAATCTCTTGCCTCATTAACATTCGTTTGAAAGTTTTGAAATAGTCCAATTTTACTTGGTATCCAAAAGAATATTAAGAATGCCACTTAATCTAATTAAGCTTAGTCGTTGGTGCAACATATTCTGTTTAAAATTTTCTTTTAATTGTACAGATAGTAGTATTTCAGTTTAGCAAAAAAAATAATTATATCATTTTTTCTAATGACAAGCTCCTTTATCTCAAAAAAAACGAGGTCTTTTCTAGTTTCTTCTCGTATTTATTTTAAAACAGTTATGATATTAAAAAACTTTGACTCAACCCCTAATCTAAGGGTAGTTGCAGAAACTTTAGGAATAAACTATTTAGCCACAACTCATATGTATGATTTGTCAGTAGTAAATGAAACTTTAATAATTGAAGATCTAAGAAAAGGTTTAATTTTCGAATGGTTAGTCTTTATTAATCTTCACCTTCTTGATTATCCGAGTGATTTCGAACATTCAGTAATGAAACTATTTAGTGATGATCTCGATGATTTTGTCCAAATTGATGTTACCATGGAAGAATTGGATAAAATGTTTGATGACCGAAGCTATGCAGGATTAATGAAAGTCATCAATTCGGATCATATTCTATTTAGATTAACCTTAACACAGTATCTCAAATTATTAAAAATTGGATCGAAATCGTGAAGAGAGGTTAAACTTTCTTTTATACCAACTCTCTTAAATCAGTATATTAATTAGGATTAAGGTTTAACACGATATATATTCCCCTCGGTGTTTTGTTGACTTATTTGGTGATAAAATTATATGCAATGGGTCTAGGTTCTGTCGCATTAAATCATTGAGGATTTAAATTTAGCAGAATTCAACTTTCATCAAGCAGCCAATGACTTAAATGTAGCAAACCAACTTTTCTTTGGATTTATAAGTTGGTCCTTTCTGATGATGTTTATGATTTCTATTCCTGCAAGTGTTCTCTGAGCGGATTCAAATTCTTTGAATCCTATTGTAATGGCTGTTCGACGTTTGATCGTCCGATGATCTTGCTCCACTATGTTATTTAGATACTTGACTCGCCTGGTCTTTATCTTCTTGAAGGTTAAACTATATCTATTGATAATACGGATAGCTTCAGTATTTGCTCCACTTTTATCAATATTAATCAGTCTTGGTTTTCCATTGTTACCTATGGCTTTGTTTAGAAACCTCTGTGCAGAACCCTTCATTCTCCGTTTAGTTAGTAGGAAGTCTACAGTATTTCCTTGCTTGTCTACAGCTCGATATATAAGTATCT